>Ga0233423_10000937_pt1 | contig 14898 bp, 6 predicted proteins | sample Watercolumn_Mata_FD_180713 | JGI IMG/M metagenome (GOLD analysis project Ga0233423, IMG submission 180713) | Freshwater microbial communities from Lake Matano, South Sulawesi, Indonesia - Watercolumn_Matano_2014_112_MG | ecosystem: Environmental > Aquatic > Freshwater > Lake | place: Indonesia...
GTCCTTGGTATCCTCAGTCCGGAATTGATCTTGAGAGATGTTTCATAGGCCTGTATTGCCATTTCGGGCTTTCTCTGGCGTATCAGGATATCCCCCATCAGCTCATACTTGAAGGCTGCCGCAAAGGAATCATCTCTGATCTTTTCGAGAAAAGAGTGTGCCTCCTGGATGTTGCCTTTCTGCGCGTATTTTCCGGCCAGAGAAAGGTTGGCAAAGGCGGAAAAGGGTTTGTGCATATCTGATGACATTTTCCAGTACCTTACCGCTTCGTCGGGGAACCCCTTTGAGTCTAAAATGATGGCGTGGGTGTTGTAGTATGCGGTTCTGTCATCGGTTCCCCGGACGGGGAGGAATGCGATTATGGCAAATACCGTAACAACTGCGAGATACGCATACACATGTCTCGGATTTTTTTCCCGGCAGGACGCGATGAAACGCTCAAGGCCTGATACGGCAAATGGTATCAGGATGACCACCATCGGGAGCCTGTATCGTGCGTTTGTGAAAAAAATGATGAGTGTCAGGGCATACACCCCCAAGATCGCGCTGAGGGCAAACGCTGTCCGGTTTTTGGTGCCGGCTGTCAACATCCCGGCCAACCCTAAGGGCAGGATCAGCCAGATGCCTATGAAGGGGAACTTAAAGAACCTCACAAAATTTCCGATGAAGTCGATGTCGTAGTGATCGCAGGCCTCGAAGCGGTTGAACAGGACAAGCGTCTTCTGCCATACTTTCATCGCGAAAGCAGCCGGTTCTGACATCGCCATGTGCAGCACTTCTCCTGTCCAGTACCGGGAGGCCTCTTCAGAGGACAAGCTCTTTCCCGCCCGTCTGCTTGCCTCGATGGTAAATTGTATCCCCTGTTCGAAGGGTGAGGAAGAGGCGAAGGGGTCAGGGCGGTAGTAAGGGTCGGGGTTTCCGGGGTTGTTCCCAAGGTAGAGATTGAACCCCGTCTGCGTTGTCGTGAGCCCGACCTTCCCAGCGACAAGGTAATTCCTGATAACGAAGGGTGAAAGCGCCACGGAAATTCCTGCGATGTAGAGAATGAGTATCAGCGAGAGTTTTTTCAGGGAAGGTGAGTTTCTGTATGCATACCACAGGAGGAACAGTGGAATAACCGGAAGTATGACCACAGCATTCGGCCGGACGTTGATTAAGAGACCCGCAGCAATACCAAGACTGCCGATCAGTATCCCTGTTCTAAAAAAATAGGGACAGCGCCCTATTTTTTTAAAAGGTTTGGACAATGTCGATATAGAATAGGGCCGACCCATTTTCCTATGAAAAAAACTGTCATTCCTATTGTCATTGGTACCGTTATTACCATCGTCTTCGCTGCCCTTGCCATCATCAGGTTTCTCCCCCCGGAACGCCTTGAGCTTCTCCTTTAGAAAAAATAGGGCGCTGTCCCTAGTTTTTTCCATGGCAACCGCAAAGAGGTAAACGGTAAGGGCGAAAAGAAAGGTGGACAGAGATTCTTTCAGCGGGACGATGCTGTAAAAGATGAACGGTTTATACAGGCACGCGATGAGGCAGGCAAAAAGCCCGACCCTTTTATTTGCCAGGGTTGTGCCGATGAGATAGATAAGCCAGCAGATGAGGACACCGAAAATGATGTTCAGGACCCGCACATGGAATATATCAGGCGAGAACATCTTATAAATGAACGCCGTGATGTATGCGAAGAGGGGAGCGAATTCATAGACCGATCTTGAGACAAAGGTGCCGTCGGCGATTTTCTTTGCCCACTCATGGTAGACCCTCTCGTCCCACAGGAGAAAATCGAAATAGACACTATGGCTAAGGTCAACGAGGGCGGTGATGCGCAGTATGAGCGCCAGGAAGAGGAAGCCTGTTAGAAAGAGATGTCCATGGCGAGCCGTAATCGTGTCATTTTTTTCTACGGGTTCCGGCGCTGGTCTTGTTTTTCTTTTTCCCTTGTCGCGCATGATCCGCTTGATGAAACATTAATCTGTGAAACGTAGTTTCAGAATTATCCAGAAGGCCTTTGCCCCGTCGGTCCAGCGAATCTTCTTCCCCTCTTTAAACGTTCTCGGATAGTAATGAATGGGTATTTCGCCGATCCTGATTCCCCTTTTGGCAATCCTCGCAGTCACTTCAGGGCAGAATTCAAATCCAAGGCAGGTGAGAGGAATTGATTTTAACAGGCCGGAATCAAATACCTTGTAGCCGGTGTGCAGATCCGTAATATTCTGGTGATAGAGGATATTGAAAATCAGCGAGAGTATGCGTCCGCCTATATAGTATCGGTAATACGAATGGTGGGGACCTAATCGTGCCCCGTAGACGACACGTGCTTCCCCTTTTTCGATCGGCTCGATGAGTATCAGGTAATCTCCGGGATCATACTCGAGATCGGCATCCTGAATGATGGTGATATCACCGGTGATGTGAGCGATGGCGGACCGTACGGCCATGCCTTTACCCCGGTTGGTCTCATGCCTGATGATCGTAATGTCTCTACGGTTTTTGTATGCATCTAATATGCGTGGCGTATCGTCCGATGAGCCGTCATCGACAATGATCACTTCTTTCTCGACCGGCACATCCATGATCCTTTTCAGGATGACGGTAAGGGTTTCCCCCTCGTTGTACGCGGGGATGATGACGGACAGCATCAAGGTCATTATTTCTTCTGCGCGTCATACAGCTTGATGATTTTATCGGTGATGTCGATGGCGTTATCAGCGGTGACTACAGACGCTCTCTCCAGGATGAGCGTGTAGTGTTCCTTTTTTGCAAAGGACTGTACGATCTGCATGATTTCACCGAGAAGCTTTCGGGTAAGCTCAACGTCTTTCTTCTTCAATTCTTCTTCCATGTCGGCGCTGAGTCTCTGCAATTCCTTCACTTCCCGGGACAGCTTAAACTCTTTTTCCCTCCTCGCTTCGGGTGACATCTTTGGATCCGCACCCTTTATCTCTTCTTCAAGGAGCTTAACCTCTTTTTCCTTGGCCTTGAGGGTGTCACGTTTCGCTTCCACATCCTTCTGGAAGATGGTTCTGGCATTCTTTGCCGCCTTCGATTCCCTCATGATCTTCTGGACGTCAAGCACCCCGATCTTGACCGGGCCCTCCTTTGCGGCCATCACCGGGAGCACGAGCAAGAATCCAATCAATATCACAATGCTCATCATCATAAATCGCTTCATGCTAAGTCCTCCTGTGTTGTGTTATGTGCGTGTGCGGTACGTTACCTGTTCATGCATACCAGAAAAATAAAGGAGGCACAAGGTTTTCTCTGTTCCCTGTGCCTCCGGTTGTGATCTGTGTCTGTTTTGTTATTTTGCTATTCCCGCTGCCGTGCCTGAGAAGGTACTGTTTGTGGTGTTTATTGTCCCTGCGCCAGCGCCCTTGAATGTAGTAGAGCCGTTAAATCCTCCTGTGCCATTGACTGTAGAAAGCCACTTGTTCGTCGTTACTGCGTCAAATCTTTTCAGGGTGAAATCTGCGGTAAAACCAGTGGCCGATAGAGGGACGACAGTATTTTGAGAAGGAGCAACTCCCGTGTATGAACCTTGCACTCCGCTTGTCGTATAAGGATTGTTAGGAGCCGTGGCCCAAAGACGAGCTGGAGCTCCAGATGAATAAGCAAAGAATTGCATGTCGTTCATGTTCACCGTAACACTTCCACCAACATATGCTTTCGTTCCGGCAAGGCTTACTGATCCCACCTGGACACATGGAATATTAAGGGCCTGGAGAGCTGTTTGATTATTCACAGTCATATCAAGGTACTTGCTCGTTTCAATCCACGGCCCCATGGCGACCGCCTGCCATGTCGTATCAACAGGATTGAACGTTCCTTTGAGTTCCCCGACATGGATGCCCGTTGCCGGTGCGGCCGTACTGATGTCAGCCCAGTAGCCGGTAACGTCACCTGCCAACTTGTTATCCGACCATTGCGTTCCGGCGATCTCCATTTCTCTGATTTTTCCACTTGGTATATCGTTCATCTCAAGAGGGAGTGTCCATGTGTCCGCTGTCGGGGCTGCATATGTGCCGACCGTCGCTGTCTGCCAGATACCCCAGTCCGTAATATCCGTAATATTGGCTGACCGATAGCTGGAAACAGCTTGACCGTCAATTGAAACGGTATGATTGACGTAAATATTGCCCCCGCCTTCAGTATCAAAGGTTCCCGGTGTTATATGCCTTGCCGAAACGGGATCAGTAAATGTGAAACTATCGGAGCTGACGGAACCCATTTCAATGCCTGTTATTGTGCCGTCCATTTCGAACATCCGGATTTCCTGATAACCTGTCCCTGCCATGCTTCCTTTTAAGAAGCCTCCTGAACCGTCGATCATACCAAGGGCATAGAACATGCCCTCTACGGCGTCTGTGCCGTCGCCATTGGGTATGATGGTGCCGCCGAGGAATCCCTTGTATTTCCCGCCGTCATATGTCGTAAAGTAAGCAGGGTCATTGGGCTCTGTGATATTGAAATTGCGGCTGGCTACTGTGGTATGCCAGATATAGCCTCTGTCAGGGGTTGGGAATAAGCTGGGATTTGAGGTCGTGTGTAAGTATTCACCGATCATTAGCACATAAGACTCGCCGAAGATAGAGTCCACCCCCCCCATAAGGAAATTCGTTTCCCTGTCCTGAACGATCTTGCTTCCGTCGAAGTAATAGGGTTTCGTCGATGCTTCGCTCACATATGCGAGGTCATTACATTGTCCTTCAGGACAAAAGTACATGTATCCCCATCCCCTCCAGAAATCTATGTTGTAATAAATGTCCTCTGGATACATCTCGCCATAAAAAGAGCCGGCAATGAACGGATGGAGAAATTCGCCGGACAAAGTAATTCCGTCATTATTTTGGACGTCACCGAGGTAATAAAAGGTACGTGAATCTGAATCGACGCCCTTGCCGCCGATCTTGCCCCAAATTCCTTCAAAAGATGAACCTGTGCCCATAGCATCAAAATATACTACAGGTTCCTCGAAATTGAGAGAATTTGTACTGCCTATGATACCTTTTATATTTCCACCTACAGTGTCATATCCCAGGTAACCATAGACATAAAAAGCGTCGGTTTGGTTCAAGGTGAGCTGGAAGTTTTCCGCCTCCCACATCTTAATGCCTTCATAATATTGTCCGGGAAAAGATGAAGCAGTGATTGTGCCCTTGCCTGAGGAGGAAAAGTACTCTCCGGATAGTGCGGCATTTATGTTTCCGCCGCTCCATCCACCGTAACCACCATAACCATTAAAACTATTATCATAATTACCACCTATGCTGGCCAACCAGTAAATGGGCTTGTCAATATTTGTGCCGCTTTCAGTTGCTTCTGACATTTTTCCGCCAACCTTGGCCGTCCAGTAATCGGTGGATGAGGGTATCATGCTGTACTCACCCATGGCTAAATCAACAGTAACGGTAGGAGCCCCCTGCACCCTGGGATGGATGCCACCTATAAGGCCGGTAATACCATAATAAGTCGGTCCTTCCTCTGCAATCTTTCCGCTTAAGGCCAGGGAGGCTCCGCTCCAGACGCCTAACGCGACGGCATCCCAGGTGCCGTCACCATAAACACCTAAGAGATCGCCGTTCATGCCTGTACCCGGGATGGTCTGGGTCGTTCGCCAGATCCACTTCTCGGTCTCGGTGTCATAGATCAGATCAGGATGCCCGATCCTGGTCTGTGTGATGAACCTGCCGGTGACGGCGCCATTAAATTTATTATTGTCCCACACGCTCCCCGTGATGTCCGCAATCCAGTAACCGGGATCATCGGAGAAAGAGAGCTGAGGGATATCACCACTATAGTCATAATATGAATATGCGCCGATGCCACCCTTCCCACCTGCCTTAATTGCCCAGGTTGGTGATGTGGGAGTGGTATATTCGCCGTGGCTGTCAAATCCGAAGATACCCCAGTTCTGGACCTCACCTCGTCGGGGATCTTCAGTAATGTTATTGATAATGGAGAGAGTACCAGCGTCGGGCGGATTGCCCGTGATCGTGCCCGGATCATCGCCATCGAAGGCGCCCTGGAAACCGCCATAGCCCCAGTTCATATCGCTTGCATGGTAATTGCCATTATTGAGCTGGCCTGCCGGGATTCCAATCTCAGCAGCGGTCTTTACCTGTTCTCTGTTCATATATCCGGTCGTCGCATCAGTATACATCTCAAACATGCCGATCTCGGGGTAACCCTGACCTCTCAGTTTTGTCCGCAGATATCCGGCGTTTCCCGAAGGATCGATGTAAAGCGCCAGGAACTTGCCTTCAAGGTTGTGATTGTTTACAATACCACCAATCCAGCCGCGATAGGCGCCGGGTAGTTCGTCGTATGTGGTATGTTCACCTGTTATGTAGTTATGACTGTATATGTCTTCCTCTATACCCTCACCCGCAGTATGGAAGATGCCGCGTACGGCACTGTTGCTGTACGTACCTATGATCGTTACGGGAATGTCAGTCCCATCCCACAGGGACGTTGTTTCTCCCATGAGGAACTGCAGGTTACCCTGAGAAATACCCTGGCTGGTGATATCCGCAGCCGAGGAGCTGACATATTTGAGTTGTTCCTCCGTGAATGTCCCGAGGGCGATGGCCTCCCAGGTACTCGATGCATAACTGTCGTAACTGCCAAGGACATTATGAGTGAGGGTTCCGTTGGATATGGTTCCCTTGGCGGTTGTGGTGAGGTATTTACCGGTAAGTGTTCCGGCGATCCTCTTGCCCTTTCCGTCTTCTATATCCGACCACTGGCTACCCTCCACCGTGGCGATCCAGTATTCATTAATCCCACGCCACCCAGTTCCACCCAGTTTAAGTTGCCAATCATCCATTGGTGGTGTACCTGTATAGGTGCCCCCCAACTCGATGCTGAAGATGCCCCAGGGTTCATGGAATGTATCTTCGTTGACTTTTGTGAGCCAGGCAGTGTAGCTGCCCAGGTAACCAGATGATTGGATCGTGTAAGCTTCCGACAAAAGTGTCCCATAATATTTGCCGCTGATCTGATAATATCCGGCAGTGTAATTGGAGGGATCGTAACCAGTTGCCTTCATTGTCGCCCGGATGGTGTTTTCACCTGTGGCATTGACTTCGAACATGCCCATGTCTTCTCTGAGGGGGTAATAGGATCCGGTGAAACTGCCCTCAAGAATGCCGGCTTTACCGGATTGGTCAATATAGAGGCTGACAAGTATCCCTTCAAGGTGTTCGCTGGGTGTGGGGTACTCCACATAAAGGTTGGAGGTTCTCCCGCCGATGTAGCCGTAGGGGATAGTGCTCCCATCCCCGGCGAGACTTCCGGAGAGTGGGCCCCACCAGGTGACCAAACCATCGGGCCATGCCTTCCCCATCATATAGAAAGGTACCGCATCGCCGGGAGTATCGGGCACTGTCGCACTGGCGAAGGGAGAAACAGTGGTTCCGAGAAGGCCCTCGTGATAATCGTACCATGATACAGAACCACCGGAACCGTAATGGTATGCGGCGTCTATTGCGGCACTGAAGACAAGGTCGTTCGTCTTTTCAAACGTTCCCAGGGCAATGGCCTCCCAGGTACCCAATTCGTACGTATCGTAGCTCCCCAGGAGCTTGCCGTTAATGGTTCCCAGGGAAGTGGGAGTCATGTATCTGCCGTACACAAAATCTCCGGCAATCCTGTTTCCCATACCTCCTTCATCCGACCACTGGCTTCCTTGCACCTTGGCGATCCAGTACTCATACTCCTCCAGTTCTCGCCAGCGTTTTCCGCCCAGATTGAGTTTCCAGTTATTCGATGGTGTATCGTAGTACCAGCCGCCGAGTTCCATATTAAAAATACCCCAGGTTTCGTCAATCTCAGCGGCATTTCTGAGCCAGGCGGTGTAACTGCCCAGGTAGCCGTAGGATATGCCGTAAATCCCGTAATCTTGGTACATGTAGCCAGTAATGGTGGTTCCGCCAAAAGTGCCGAGGAAGTTGCCGCCGATGCTGTTGGTCTGTGTGGAGTAGGTGTCCCCGTAGCCCACCGCCTTTTTTGTCGCTCTAATGGAGCCCGAGGTGGATTCGAACATAATTTCGTAGTCGGAGATCTGATAAGAGGCTCCGGTGAAACTACCTTCAAGAATCCCTGCACTGCCGTCACTGTCGTTGGCTAAGTAAAGACTGATGAGCATTCCCTCAAGATGCGTATTTGTACCCGAAACATATGTCCTTCCTCCGATGAACCCATGACCATTAGGGATCTCACTCCCGTCCCCGGCAACACTTCCGGAGAGGGAGCCCCACCAGGTGGTCTTATCAAGTTCTACCTTCGGGTCGGACTTCCCCATGACATACAGGGTAACGGCGTTGCCAGGTTCATTTATCGTTGTGGCGCTCGTGAAGGGTGAGGTGGTGGTCCCTAAGATGCCGTTGAAGTCTTGGTACAGGTAATTGACATACTCTTCCTCATAGTAGTGATATGCCGCCTCAATCTGAGCGCTGAAGGCAAGATAGTTACCGGTATAGGTTCCCACACTCTGACCGATCCAGCCACCGTAGCCAGCTCCGGAGAATGCCTCTTCGTATAGACCATAGAAAGGCCCGGAAAAACTGCCTGTCTGGGTCCGGGAGAGGTAGCTGCCGGCCAGCTTCCCCCTAATTTCCCCGTCCGACCAGATGGTGTTCTGCAGGTCACCAAGCCAATATCCATATCTGGGAGTGCCAGGATTACCCTGTCTGCCGCCGAGCTTGACGTCCTTGCCGGTCAGGTTCTCCGGGTCGTTGCTGAACCACCCGTTTTCCCCGCCATCCAACTTCAGGTTGTAGATTCCCCAGGGGAGGGCCTTGCCGCTATCATTGTCGTTGAAATACACGGCATTCGTCTGTCCCGAACCGGAAATGTAACTCTCGTCCTCAAAGTACCCTCTCACCTGAACATCAAAAGGCATCTGCCGCAAGCTGACATTGAAGGGCGTAGACTTTTCTCCGGAGCGCTCCTCGAAAAACCTCTCGGTCAGGGTACTCTGCGTGACTTCCCACATGGTGATATCCGGATAGTATTTACCCTGAATGCCACCGAAATAAGGATTGGCGGGATTGTATGAGGAGGGGTCGTAAGTGGTCAGGATCCCCGCGCGTTTGCCGTCCTCCGATAGATAAAGAGCCACGGCAGCACCATCCATGATGCCGTTTTTCCAGATGCCGGCCGTGTAGCCTGCGTGGTCTCCTTCTAAGAAGGGAGAGTATGGCCACCCAGCTACATACAACGCTGGACTTAACAGGAGGGTATTCCAGAGACGTGCATATCCACCATACCCGTAATCATCGTATTTACCCATGGCGTAGAGCGCGGCAGGAGTATCCCACGGCTTGTCGAGACTGCCAAAGAGCCCGTATTCCTCCTCACCGGTACTTGTCATATAACCACCGGAGTAATAGTAGAGGCTGCCCTCGCTGTCCCCCCAGTACCCGCTGAAGGCAAGGGGGTACATAGTGTATCTGCCGATGCCGGCGGCCTGCCACTCGCCTGAGCCTCCCGTATCTTTATACGTTCCCATGATATAACCGTCGGTGAGGTCGTATTTCGCGAGGTTTGTCAGGGCACGGGCTGTGAAGGTGCCGCTGAGTTCCGGGTTTCCCCAAGCCGATCCGGCGATTTCTCCGATCCAGTAGCCGTCTTCGTCATATTCGAATAGGCCTTTTCTGAATAAACCGCCTGTCCTCAGTTCCCAGTTCCCGGAAGGTATGCTTTCATACGTTCCGCCGAAGCCGGCGTTCCAAATACCCCAGTTTTGTGCATAGGTTGAGTCGTTGATCCGGAGCGGGTCGCCCGCTGCCGTCGTTAAAGTGAGTCCTCCATATCCACCATACTGGTATCCACTGTTGCCCTCGAAGTAATTTGAATAAAGGGAATTGCTCAAATCTGCAGGGGTGATGGAGGTCGGCCCCTGCGGTGTCTCCGCCGTCAGGTTCCCGGAGGCCATCCACATGCCAAAAGAATAGTTGTAGCCGGCGATTTCACCGCTGCTCTTGAGATAGCCTGCCTGACCATCCGGATTGATGTAGAGGCTGAGGAATTGCCCCCTCATTGCTCCGTCGTACCACAGACCGACCAGATATCCCCGGAAGGCTCCACTGGGGGGTCCCGCAGAGGTACCCTTGGTGGTTCCAAAGACGTGCACGCCTGAGCCGTACATGAGGTACGGTGGTCCGCTTTCTTCATAACCAGAGCTGTAATCACCCATCAGAATCACTTCCGTCGGTGTGCCCGTCCACAGGGTCGTGGCGGTGCCGCCCAGACGTCCTTTTACGTAGCCGCCACCATAAAGATAGCTATACTCATAATACATGAGACTCCCTTCCGACGTGCCGCTGAATGCCAGGGGATCAAGGGTATAGGTACCGGTACCAGCGCTCTGATAATCTCCAGATGTGGGGCAATATTTCCCCCGGTAGTCCATCCCGACGTATCCCAGATACTCCTTCATCCATATACGTAAGGGTCTGTTTGCCGGGGGTTGAGGGGTCATCACTGCTGATGGTAACGTGCCTCGGTCCCGACTCGGTAAGATCATCAGTCCCGTAAATGGCGCCTAAGAGGTAATAGGTCGGAAATTCATCATCGGCAGGTACAGAGGAGATTCTGCCGAACATACCTGCCCACGTGGGGTAACTGGAAGGATTGGAGTAGTACCCACCATTCGTTGTCACTCCCCATACGCCTAACTTTCTCCCGCTGTCTGTGGTAATGCCGACTATCCCGGAGCCTGTGGGCTCGCCCTGCTCAATGATACTTCCGACAACGACAATAATATCGGTAATGACCGGGAGAGGGTAGTTTGCCCATGCCGGAACAGAAGCCTCTAATACGCTTGTAAGTTCACCGGGCGCAATGTTGGTATTGCCCAGGAGGGAAGTTCTCACCACTGATCCACTTGCGGATATCTGTTGCGTTTCCTCATTGAAGGTGGATGTGCCATCAAGAGTGCCGTAGAAATACCCGGCGCCGCTGCCCGTTACGTAGATATTACTTATAAGGCCTTTCCATGTGCCCGAAACGCCCATGAGGTAGCCGCCGAAGGAATTGCCGTTATCCATCGTACCGGTCAGGGAACTGCCTTGCGGGTCTAAGGAAGTAGTGGTCGCGCTAAAGTTAACCGTACCTTCGTTGGTATCGTTGTTGATTGATCCGGAAAATGATGCGGAAGTGAACGGATCGGTCACGCTGCCGCTGAAAGCGGTTTCGTTATTATGCGTTTCTGTCAGGGGATACCACACCCAATGATCTATATGATCTGTCGGAGTTGGTCCCCCGGTGGGTTCGGGAGGCGGTGGAGGCGGAGGTGGTGGCTCCCCGGTGGGTGTAGGTGGTGGCTGCGGTTCGCCTTCACCCGTGGGTTTTTCCGTGGGTGTCGTGTCCTTCAGGTGTTTCTCGATTTCTACGGCCGTGGCTGGTCTTACCACAGGCATTGCAGTGGCGCTGGTGACCACCATGGCCTGACCGGGCGTGATGGTGACCACATCCTGGGGCCGGTTAAGGCTGTATCCGTAACCCGTTCCCTCTTTAAATATGGCACCTGAGACGCCCGCCTGGTGAAACGTGAAGAAGTTCGAGCCCCTCACCCCGCAGACGGCCATGGGAGTGTGCACCTCATAGCGAGAACCCTTGGTGATTCCCGTGCTCTTGACGATGCTCTGGATCTTGCCCCGGAAGAGGCTCATGGTGCCCCGCTGCTGTTCCTTGCCGATCATGTATTCAGTAATCCGCATACGGGAGTTTTCGGCCAGGCGGAGAACATTGCCATCAATTAAGGTCAGTTCGCACTTTGATTTAATCTTCGTGCGGATGATATCTCCCACTTCGACCTGATCCCCCAGTTTTGCCAGAGCGGCTTTCTTGCCGGGTTTGGTGACATCAACCTTTCCTTCTATATTGGTGAATTTCCCTACCGGCGCGGCGTTGACTGTTAGGGGAACTAATATGAACAGGGCCAGAAGACCGATTATCAATGAAGTTTTCTTCATACGGTGCACCTCCTGTCGGCTGCCGTCTTGTTTCTTAAATACATGAATGCGGGCGAAGTAATCTAAAGATCGCCACGCTTTGCTCGCGATGACATTATGGACATTATACAAAGCTTTCATTATGTTAAAAAATGAGTACATGTTTATGTTTCCAGGTCAGTAACTTACAGGAACGAGAGGAAAGAGCATGTCCATAGAGTGACAATTAGATGAAATTTCCCTTGACGCATAACAGCCGCAACGGGAAAAAGAAAACTGATATGCTTGTTTAAGTACCAGATACACATTTAAAATTCAATGGGTATGGTGTGAAATATTTCACACCGTTTTAAAAAAAATTTCACATATATAGAGATCATCACACTTGAGCTCGCGATGACCTGAGCGTAATTAGTCTCAGCGGGTACGCCTCTTGAGGCGTTTCAAATCATGAATGCGAATTGTATCTTCCGATACACTTGCCAGGCCCTTCTCGCGCAGTACCCGTAATGCCTTATTAATGCTTTCCCGTGTGGCGCCGATCATGCCGGCAAGCTGTTTCTGCGTCAGGTGCAACTCGATGTGCGCCGTATCTCCTTCCTGATGTCCGCGGGTTTCGGCCAGCTCAACTAACTTTTTCGCCAGCCGGGAAGAGATATTCATAAAACAGGCGTCTTCCAGAAAGTCATCGGTTCTTCTTAATCGTAAGGAAAGAGAGGTAATGATCGATTGCAGCACATTTTCGTTGTGCATTACAAAAGACAGGAAGTCTTTCCGATTGAGGACGTATAACTGTGTCGGTTCGATGGCCACCGCATCAGCCGAGCGGGACAACCCGTCCAGAAGTGCCATTTCACCGAAAAAATCACCGTTGGAGAGCAGGGCCAGAATGATTTCCTTGCCGTCTCTGGATGTGCGGACGATCTTGATACCGCCCCTGATAATCAGGTAGAAGGTGGTTCCCTCATCCCCCTTCCGGAAGAGGGTATCCCCTTTTTTCAGAGACTGAGTCCTCAGGAGAGACGCAATGTGTTTTTGATCCTCAACCCGAAAGGACTGAAAGAGGGGTACTTCTTTTAAAACGGCTTCAGGGACAGTCATAGGCACTACTAAAATCTAAATTCGAATCCGGCTGTGTATAAATTGCGGCTGTAATCATTTGCCGGTATGTTTGCATTACAATCGGTGTTTGTGTACTGGGCAATGAAACTGGTGTTCTTGTAAAATTCCCAGGCCAGTCCGACGGATCCGGTGTAGGTTTTATCTTTTCTCTTTGCGGATTTTGTTGAGCCGTCAACGTCCTGATAGGGCTGTTCATAGTTGAAAATCTGGCGGAAGTACCCGCCCGTCACCTGCAGGGTTAAAGGGCCGGTGCGCTTTGCCGTCTCTTCGGAGAGAAGGGGCATGCTGAAGTTGGCGGTAAACCGGTGACCCTTGTTATCCCAGTATATCCCGTCGGCGTGTTCCCTGGTGTAGTCGTAGCGCAGGTTGAGGAACGATTTTTCTTTGAATACCCAGATCCAGCTTATATAGGTTCTCGGTCCTTCCGCATCCCTGTTGTTTTCCCAGAAACGGTCGGTTCTGGCTGAGGTCTTTTTCTGGTTGTAGTATTCTTTCTTGTCGTAGCCGGCGAAGACTTCCAGGATGTTATTCTGGGTGACTAAGAATTTGATGCTCGGCCCGTAGGTGACGTCATCGATGTATCTTTTGTACCCGGGGTCGGAATCGGGGCCGGGTGAGGTATCCGAATCTGTCCGCAGGAGAACATTGGTATAGTTAGCAATAAAATTCACAGCGAACCGGCCGAAATTATATCCCGGGGAGGCGGAAAAAGTCTGCGCCAGGGAATCGTGGGAATGGGTATGTTTCTGGTTGACGCTTGAGGCGATGGAGTAGCTGGCGTTAAAGAGCCAGGGACCGTCTATCGTCGGCACGTAATCCACGCGGACGGAAGTTTGCAGGACCCGGCCTTTTTCATCGGTAATGTCACCGGCGATAATATCGTTCGTCGGCTTGGAGACAATGTTCGTGTCGTAGCCACCGAAAATACTGACCGTTAAGCGGAGGGGTCTTTCCAGGTACATCCTTTTTTCGACCAGATCCTGATACTGCCTGGCAAAAGTGGCCAGGTCGGACAGGGGGTCACGGGACACCACGATTTGCAGCCGTTCCTTTGCCTTGTCCAGTTTCCGCTCCTTCATGTAGCTCATGGCGATCTGAAACTCCGCAGCCTGGTCTATGGTCGGGTCAAGTTTTTTAGCCTTCTCGAAGGCCTCGATGGCTTCAATATTTTTATTTTCTTTGGAGAGAACTAAACCCTTCAGAAACAATACTCGTGCCGGGTATATCCCTTCTTCTTCGGCTACCCGGATCCACTTTTTCGCTTCCTGGAGCCTGTCCAGCTGATACAGGGTGTCAATGATTTCCACTAATGCTTCTTTAATCCTGGGTGTCAATGTGACGGCTTCCTGGAGGTGACTGATTGCTTGCGCATAGTCCTGCGTCTGCTTGTAGGCGAGACCGAGAAAGAAAGCGGCTGCGGAGGAGGTGGGCTCCTGTGCCCTCACTTTCTCTAACACCTCGATCGCCTCCTCGTAGTTTCCCTCCTTGTACTGTTCAATGCCTTCCTGGAGCGTTGCGGCCTGCTCCTGACAGAACGCATCGGGAACAAAAGAAATGAATAATAAGAAAAATGCGAAACAAAGAGAGGTAAGAGCTCTTTTCTTCATATGAGAACCTTTCCTGCGGATGATACCTGCATCGTGCAAAATACGTAATTTTGAATTACAGGTTACAGAAAGTGCCGCTCATTTTAAAAGGTACTGTCAACTTAATTGTGTAAATGTTTCATAGGCCACTTCTTGGAAGAATGGCAGGTTCTTTCGCACTTTTCCTACAGGGTTTGATCTCCAATGCAGTTCCATTTTCAAAGAGATAAAGG
>Ga0233423_10000941_pt1 | contig 14871 bp, 15 predicted proteins | sample Watercolumn_Mata_FD_180713 | JGI IMG/M metagenome (GOLD analysis project Ga0233423, IMG submission 180713) | Freshwater microbial communities from Lake Matano, South Sulawesi, Indonesia - Watercolumn_Matano_2014_112_MG | ecosystem: Environmental > Aquatic > Freshwater > Lake | place: Indonesia...
CAAGGCTTATGAGGTTTCCGATTATGGGCAAAAAAGAATTTTAATTAGTTCAATATACCCCTCCGGACTGCTCTATGAACAGTGTAATTTATTGAACTCTCCGATTAGCCCACTGTGGAGCGCTATTCGGACTATTTTCCAACAAGGTGAATTCTTAAGTGCGGACGAGAAGACTCGAACTTCCACCCCTTGCGGGACTAGCTCCTTAGGCTAGCGTGTATACCATTCCACCACGTCCGCTTTGTCGCTTCGCTCCTTCAGCGTAAACGCCTTTTGGTGTTCAAACCAAACAAAAGCCTTTTGGTGTTCACACCGAGCGTAAGCGAGGTGCCGCGGGGGAGAGTTGAACTCCCACTCCTTATTAAAGGGAACTGGCTCCTGAAGCCAGCGTGTCTGCCATTCCACCACCACGGCAAAACTTAAAAGTGCCTCCGGAGCGAGTCGAACGCTCAAACCTTTTCGTTAGAACCGAATTGCTCTATCCAATTGAGCTACGGAGGCAACCCACGCATTCTACCAAAAATTGCCTAAGACGGCAAAAAAGTCGGGAAACTGCTCTTGCGTACCCCAGCTCGTCCCCGTCTCCGCCGGTTTCCGCAAACCAGTCCAGTGCCCATAAAACTTCCTGTTTACCTCGCTAAAATCCAAGTTCTTCGTCCGTTCTTCACAAGCGCGCAAAATTTGAGGGGGAGAGTTTATACATATGCGTATTGTGATTTTGAGTAAAGGTTTTTTTGAAAGTCAAAGAAAATTGAACGAATATTATCTACACTTCCAAGTGATTGTTCTGCGTTTGCAATTGCGTGATATTTCAAATTAAGCAATACCGGTAATTTTTCTTCGTCAAGCTCTTCAACCCCCTTTTCTTCATATTTGGATAGCACAAAATCTAAAAACTCTTTTTGCCTGTCACTCAGTCCTTCAAAGATTTTATCTTTTGATTGCTCTACTCTTTGCACTCTGGAAATTGGTTGTGTTAAAAACAATACATAATTCAAAACATCAAAGAGATCGCTTTGCTCGGCATCAATCATCTTTTGCAGTGTTTCCAGCTCATCTTTACCAAAACCTTTTTCTGTAATACTATCTAAAAATGCTTTTCTGGTCGTTGGATTTGACCAAATTTTTCGAAGTTCTTCTTCGCTCCTGAAAAATTCCGGCATAGCGCCAAACATATTATCCATAAACTCTTGGATCGAAATCATTTTTCCGTCCGCGCTATAAAATGAGGTCGAAATCATATGTTGAATTTCACGCTCTTTTCCGTCACGCAATTTTATTTTCAGTTTTTTCTTTGGTGGATTTTCGCATTCGCAAGGGTCTTTTCCGCACACGGGGCATATTTTAGGTGATTTTTCGCAAATGCAAGGAGTTTGTCCGCAAACATTACAAACGCGTGGTGGTTTTACTTCGCAAACGCAGGGATTTTGACCACATTTTGAGCAGACTTCCTCTATTGGCTCGCCGTCCCACTCTGGATCGGAAAAATGCTTACAAGCATCAACAAAATCATAAATAGTAAAATATTCTTTGCCATCAAAAAGTCTAGTTCCGCGACCGATAATCTGTTTGAATTCAATCATGGAGTTGACCGGCCTCATTAAAACAATATTGCGGATATTTCGCGCGTCCACACCGGTAGAAAGTTTTTGTGATGTTGTCAAAATCGTTGGTATTGTTTTTTCGTTGTCTTGGAATTCACGCAAAAATTGTTCTCCGCGCGCGCCGTCGTTGGCCGTCACTCGGACGCAATAATTCGGATCTTTGCTTTCTTTCATTTGATTTACCAAATCGCGGACAGCTAAAGCATGATCTTGTGTAGCGCAAAAAATAATTGTTTTTTCATTCTGGTTAATTTCATCCAAAACAATTCGCACCCTTTTAGCTTCGCGTTCTTTGATAACAATAATTTTATTGAAATCGGGCTCTTCATAAATCTTGCCTTCTTCCACTTCACCCTCAATGATTTGATCGTCAGAAGTATAAACATAGTCGTCCAGAGTAGTTTTAATTCTTTTAACTTTAAAAGGGGTCAAAAACCCGTCGTTCACGCCCTCTTTGAGTGAATAAGTATAAACCGGCTCGCCAAAATAGCGGTAAGTGTCCACATTGTCTTGTCGCTTTGGTGTAGCGGTCAGGCCCAGCTGAACAGCCGGAGAAAAATAGTCCAAAATCCCGCGCCAGTTGCTTTCATCGTTTGCGCCGCCTCGATGACATTCATCAATGATAATAAAATCAAAAAAGTTCGGTGGATAATCGCCAAAATATGGCGTTCCATCTGGCCCAGACATAAAAGTTTGAAAGATTGTAAAATAAACGCTTCCGCTCATTGGTACTCCGCCCTTTTTACGAATATCTAAAGGATTGATTCTAACCAGCGCATCTTTATCAAATGCAGAAAAAGTGTTAAACGCTTGGTCAGCTAAAATATTTCTATCTGCTAAAAATAAAATTCGCGGTCTTCGCATGCCATCTCGCTTCAAATTCCAGCGAGTTTGAAAAAGTTTCCAAACGATTTGAAAAGCCACGGCGGTTTTTCCTGTTCCGGTCGCCATTGTCAAAAGTATTCGCTCTTTTTTTTCGGCTACCGCGCTTAAGACTTTATTGATGGCAATTTCTTGATAATAACGCTTGCCGTATTCGCCCTCATTGGGGACACTCGCAAATTTTTCTTTCCATTCGTTCCAACCGTAGACTTGTCCTGAGCTTGTCGAAGGAAAAGTTTTATTCCATAGTTCGTCAGGAGTTGGGAAATCGGAAATTTCGCCCTCCTCACCGGTTTTCATAGATATGGCGTAAATCTCTTTACCGTTGGTGGCGTAGGCATAATCAATATGAAGTTTTTCGGCATACGCTTTGGCTTGCGTCACTCCAACACTCGCTGGCAAATTTTCCGCTTTAGCTTCTATCACGCCGATTTTTTGATTTTTATATACTAAAATGTAGTCGGCAATCTCCGGCTTGGCTCTTGTGCCACAGGTTTGGATTTTGCCTTCGGTAATGCGAAACTCACGCAGGATTTTTGATCCTTCGACCTCACCCCAGCCGCTCGCTTTGAGTTTCGGGTCAATATATTCGGCTCTTGTTTCTGATTCGTTCATAAGTTTTTTTTATTATAAATCGCCATTAAAGGCTCGTTTCAAAACCGATTTTTTCAACTCTTCCAAATCTGCCAATTTTTGTTGATAAATCGTTTCCAGTTTTCTGGTTTCAGCAAACAACGCGTCAAGCTTTCTAACAATTTCTTTTTGTTCGGTTTTGGATTTTGGATATGAAATTTTTATTTGTTTTAAGTTGTCATTATAGAGTCGGGGAATTGTTGCTCCTTTTGTTGCGTTCCAATTACATGTTCCGTAAAAACTATATAAATAATCATTTAATACTTGATTTTCATCATTATCAATCCATACAATGTTAGAATCTTGAAAATATGCGGGTTTGCCATCATATCTTACTCGTCTTCCAATTGTTCCTGATGCGGATATTAGAACATCTCCTTTTTTGGGAAATGAAAATTTATTCCTAAACTCTTTATAGATTTTGTTAGAAATAAACGCATCTGGCTCTTTTCCAAAGGTGCCAATTTTATAAAAAGGGACATCTCCGGCCTTGGTTGTTTGATGTTTAAAAATTCTTTTACACATTGATACTTTACCAATATCTCCCAACTCTCTTTCCTCCCAATCTTTCCGCGGCTTGCCTGCCGTAGCTTTAGCGGAGGTGGGATTCGCAAAAACACTTTGCAAATACGATTCAAAAAGCTCTTTGGCGTTTTGGAGATTTTTTTCCGCATTTTCTTTCGCCTTCGCCACATCCGCAAAAACCTCATCCAAAATTTTGACGATGCTGCGTTGTTCGGGGAGAGGTGGAAAAGTAATTTCAACGTTTCCTATAATGGGTAAATTTAAAGATGGATATTTATGATCCTGAATTAAGTCTTGAGCTTTGACTTCTTGTAAAAAATAAAACAAGTAATTACTATTTAAAACTTTCTCATCAGTTTTTACCGTCGCCAAGTGACTGGAAACATAGCCATCTATACCCAAAAGAACTCGATGATTGAGAAAAGTTGAAGCGCCACTTTTAGGCAAAAGAATTGTTCCCTTATTAAATAATTTTAAACCTTTAATCCCTTTTTCATTAAGATAATCAGAGGATTCTGTAATTCTTCCAATATGAATTTGGCCAATATCAGAAGTTCTAAAAAACGGATAAATTCCATCAATAAAAAACTCTTTTTTTGGTGGAGCAGAATTTCCAGCACCAACAACACAAACTTCACCGAGTTTTTTTGTTTGCCAGTTAGGCTTCATAAAACTTTTTTTATTTCTACAATGTATTTATACAAATCATCTAAGGGGTATTCGTTGCCACAAAAATAGAGAATTTTAGTTTCTGGGTTATACCACCTAAAACTATCTTTGGGATCAAGTCCTTTTATACTTTTCAAATCACCAATATTTTTATCAGCATAATTATGATTTTTTGAATTGATGATCCAATTATCGATTCTTTCGTCAAAATGCTCAAAATCATTTCTAATGTGAAGTAATTTTGGCTCAATTTGTGGTATCTGAGTATATTTTATCTTTAAATTTTTGACTCTATAATTTTTAAAACTTAATTCATCAGTAATTTTTGGCTGAACAATCTTAAAAACATTCGATATATGAACTATAAAATGATGTATATTTAAAAATAAATAATTTATTTCAATATTTTTTTTTGTTAGATTTGAATAAGAAATCTCCGCGCCATTAATTTGGTCTAAAATTTGCTCTCTATAAATTTTAATAAAAAAATCATCCATTTTTTTTGTTTGCCAGTTAGATTTCATTTTTCCTCGAGCTATATATCTCTATTAATTCCGAGATTACTAAATATGTATACAGAACTATATTCTCCGAATCCGTTAGAGTTGGTCTGTCCATGTGTGCGCTACCTTGAGTTAATTTTGCAGTAAACTCAATCCGATTCTTCAGTTCTTCAAATAAAGAATCAAGTAGATTTTTCTTTGTTTCGCCAGTAATTTTTGGGGACACAAAATCTTTAAGTCTGTTTATATAATCTTTTTTATCTTCGCCTGGTTTTGCGGGGCTAAAAATATCTGCAATATCCATAAATAGAGTTCTGCACGAGATAACTGCGTTTTTCCAATCTTCAGAATTATGCGAAGCTATATTTTGCTCAATACTGTTTAATCTTTGATCAGCGTCAGGAAATATTTCTCTTAAAATTGGCTCTACGCGTTTTCTCTTTTTTTCAAAAACACTCTCAGCAACATTTCCAAATCGCCATTTTGTAAAGACTTGAGATGCAAAGTTGTAAGCCTCAGTCCGATATTTTGCTAGATATCCTACAACGTTTTTCGCCTCACTTCTAATTCCATTCCTTTCTAGGAAGTTACCCATTGAGTTGTAAACGATCTGGTGTGGATTTGCACTTGATATTGCCACGTCTCTGTCTTTTGCAGACTCAATTGTTGACTTATATGTTTCAACAACAAATGAATTTTGTTCTGCGTATTTGGCCCATTCTTTAAATAGATCAACATTTTTCGGCATATCAATCAATAATGACAACCTTGATGCCTTTAATAAGGCGCTATGAAGAGGAATTCTATTATTTGTAATATCTAGCATGATTTCTTCAGCAAGGGCAGTTATCTCTTCGTTGCGAGTCATATAAGTTTTTCAATAGTAACTATTATTTCCTTACATTCTTTTTCTAAAATTTTTATTCCCTCCAAAATCTCCTTCGGCTCACGCAAGACCACCTCATCATTTTTATTTGGATTCTTCACAGACAAATCAAAGGTGCTTTGATCAATATTTTTTACATCTATCGTCCATGAATTGGCGCTGTCCGCTTTTGTTTTTTGCAATTCTACAAACTCAGCCAAGTCAGCCTCGCTCAAAGGCTGTCCCTTGCCAAGATTGCGCGCAAGGTTTAGTTGATAAAACCAAGCTTTTTTTGTTGGCGCGCCTTTTTCAAAAAACAAAACAACAGTTTTTACTCCCGCGCCTTGAAAAGCGCCGCCGGGCAAATCTAAAACCGTGTGCAAATTGCAATTTTCCAAAAGCAGTTTGCGAAGCGATACACTCGCGTTGTCCGTATTGGAAAGAAAAGTATTTTTGATAACGATGCCGGCTTTTCCGCCTGCTTTCAAAATCTTTATAAAATGTTGGAGAAAAAGAAAAGCGGTTTCGCCCGTCTTGATAGGAAAATTTTGCTGAATTTCGCGGCCGATACCAGCACCAAAAGGCGGATTGGCAAGAATAATGTCAAAACGATCTTTTTCCTGAATATCATTAATGTTTTCGGAGAGCGTGTTCGTGTGACGGATATTCGGCGCTTCAATGCCGTGCAGAATCATATTCATAATGCCAATGATGTAGGCAAGTGATTTGATTTCCTTGCCGAAAAAAGTTTTTGTCTGCAAAGTCGCCATTTGGCTTGAAGAAAGCTTGGCTTGGTTTTCTGTGAGGTAATTGTAAGCTTCTACCAAAAATCCCGCGCTTCCGCAGGCGCCGTCATAAATCGTATCGCCAATTTTGGGATCCACTACCTTGACAATGGTTTTAATCAGCGGGCGGGGAGTGTAATATTCACCGCCATTTCGTCCGGCGTTGCCCATATTTTTGATCTTGGCTTCGTAGAGATGAGAAAGTTCGTGCTTTTCTTCATAAAGTCTAAAGTGCATATCATCCACCACATTTAAAATTTCTCGCAACTTATATCCGCTGAAAATCTTGTTTTTGAGCTCGGAAAATATCTCCCCGATTTTGTATTCAATTGTATTTGGGTCTTCGGCTTTAAATTTTTTGAGATACGGGAAAAGTTTGCTGTTTACAAAATCTTTCAGATCGTCGCCATCCAGCGCCTTGTTGTAATCAAGTTTTCCGCCTCCATTTTTCGGACAAGCCCAAGTATTCCAGCGATATTCAGGAGATAAAATATATTCGTAACTTTTGCCGGACAAGGTGGCTGATTTTTTCTTGTCTTCTTCCAAATCATCAAGATATTTCAAAAACAAAATCCATGAAGTTTGTTCCACATAATCAAGCTCGGTGCCACAGCCGGAATCGGTGTGGAGAATATTATCGATATTTTTAAATGATTGTTCAAACATTGTTTTACTTCACCAAACCATCCCGCCATAGGCGGGCAGGCAAGCGAAACGCCGAGCGCCTTGGATTTTACTAGCCCAATTTTACCCCAAACCCCAAAAATCTTAAATCACCGCGGGGGTTTTCCCGTTAGTTTCCGCTTGTTTTTGATAATTAGACTATATTGGTAATATAATCCGGTATGGTGAAAAAACATAAGTTTCAGGTTGTCTTACCCACGGACGCTATTGAAGTTACTAATCCAAATCTTGATGAAGAGTATGTGGAAAGTTTGCGGGTAGGGATTATTAACGGAAAAATTAATCCTAGAGATTTGGATCCTATTCTGGTTCGGATTATCAAAGGAGAAGGATATTTTGACCATGATGGCAATCACCGGTTAGAAGCAATGAAAAGAGCCGGTGTCAGAGAAGTTCGGGCTGAAGTTTGGCCGATGGTAAGAAGAAAACCGGAAAGTCTGTAAAAATATGCCTGAACAAATTCTCGGAACGAATATGTGGCAGTTGTTGGACAACGAGTTTGTGGAGGGAGCCGGAGGAAGAATCGACGGGCCAACCGTTCTCAGAATCCATTTGTTTGATAACCCTAAAATGATGTTTGTTCAGTCGGGAAACAAAAAAATTGAATTGCCGGGGGAAAATTTTGAACTGCAAGTCAAAACCAAAAGTTAGCACTCGACTTTATAAACCCCACGGAAATTTTTCCGGCTTTTTGCCTGGCGGCAGACAGGTTTTTGTGAATTTGAATTTTGGGGGCGGGCGAAGCGAAAGCGAGTCGTAAAGATAATTTGGTCTGGACTCGGGAGCGGGCCGCCTTTGAGCGGGATAGCAGAATTGAACTGCCTTCTACTCCTTGGAAGGGAGTCATACTACCGGTGTACTAATCCCGCCTTCGCTACGCTTCGGCGGGCAAGCCCGCTTTGCATAGTTGGTCGGGGAGACAGGAGTCGCACCTGCCACCTCACGGTCCCAAACCGTGCGTTCTACTGATGAACTACTCCCCGCAATACTGCATTTTCCCATTTTTAAAATCTCTTTCTAGCTGTCCGTGACTATTTTTATATTTCTTCTCAAACTGCACTGCTTCTTCAATTGTGGTAAATTTGCGAACTCCTATTATTTGTAACGGCCTTCTAAAACTCGTTGAACGAACTAACCCTGTATTATGTTCTTTTAGCCTGTTTTCTAAATTAACTGTTGAGCCAATATATTTTCTGCCGTCTCTTAAACTTTTCAAAATATAGACATAACCAATCATTTTATTATTTGGTCCCGCCGGGCAGAGCCTCTGGCCGACTGTCCTCTGGGCGGCGCCCAAACCGAGCGTTCTACCGCCGGTCAGAGACCTCTGGTCGGCGACCGATGAACTACTCCCCGAAAATTTCCAGTGGCCAAGGCGGGAATCGAACCCGCATGACTTATGCAGTCGCAAGATTTTAAGTCTTGTGCGTATACCATTTCGCCACTCGGCCAAAATTTGACGCAAAACTTCGTTTTGCTCGTCCCGATTTTACATCGGGAGAAGTCTTGCGTGTTACTTTTCTAGTCTTTTCTTATCGTCACCGCTTTAATTTCCATGTTCGGGTCCGCCTCAATAGATTTTTCCAGTTTTTCCAGTAACTCCTGGATTTTATCTTCCGGTCCAACGAACTCGATAATTAAAGTTTGGGAATTAGAATTATCCATGGTATAATTTTACCACAAATAAAGTTTGCGGGCGTTGTATACCGGTAATACGCTTCCTTGCCAAGGAAGAGACAGAGGGTCCGATTCCCTTCGCCCGCTCTTAAGGCTTTTATGCTGAGGTAGCCAAGGTGGTCACGGCGGGGCTCTGAAAAAGCTCAGATGTCAGTTCAACTCTGACCCTCAGCACTTTGTTTTTTATGGTGGTCGTAGCTCAATGGCAGAGCGTCAGGTTGTGGACCTGAATGTTGCGGGTTCGATCCCCGTCGATCACCCCAAAACCGTGGTAGGAGACGTGTGCACCTATAGCTTAACGGATAAAGCAATAGTCTTCGGAACTATTGATAGAGGTTCGATTCCTCTTAGGTGCGCCAAGTCATCAGGAGAAGTTTCGAATGTATCTTTCAGATTAAAGAGAGGCGCTAAATTTGGTGTTCCATCAATAAGGTCTTGATAGGTTGGTGTTTTTATAAACAAAAGACAAACAAGCCAAGATTTTGGAAACGAAACTAACTATTTATGAATGCGAGGGTAAAGAAAGTGAAATAAAAGAATGGTTCAAAACAATCAATATTGCCGGCGTTCCTCTGAACGATCAGGAATTACTCAACGCTGTATATTCCGGCCCTTTTGTTACACTAGGCAAAGCCGAGTTTAGTAATAGTCAAAATGCCAATATTCAAAAATGGAGCGCGTATGTTTCGGGCAGTGCCAACCGGCAGGAATTTTTGGAATGCGCTCTTGATTGGGTCAGCAAAGGCAATATCGGCGATTACATGAGCCGCCACCGCTTTGACAAAGATATCAACGAATTAAAAAAATATTTCAACAGCGTGATTGATTGGGCTTCCAGCGTGTTTACTGATGTTGAAAGCGAGATGCGCGGACTTGAATGGGGTCGGCTTTACGAAGAATATCACAAGAAAGCGTATAGCCCCGCGAAAGTGTCGGCAGAAGTACAAAAACTTTACGCCGATCCGTATGTAAAAAATCGCAAAGGCATTTTTGAGTATATTCTCGGCGGCTCTGTTGATACAAAATTACTGGAAGTCCGAGTTTTTGATGAGGCGACCAAAAAAGCGGTTTATACAACCCAGACCGCTAAAGCGGAGAAAAAAGGCGAATCAAATTGCCCGCATTGTGCTATCGGACACGACGCTAATAAAAGTAAGATTTGGAGTTTTGGCGAAATGGACGCTGACCATGTTTCGGCTTGGAGCAAAGGCGGTAAAAGTGATATTAAGAATTGCCAAATGTTGTGCAAAACCCACAACCGTGCAAAAGGAAATCGGTAAATTAAATTTTGAAAATTACAAATAAAATAATTTGAAACAGCAAAATAAAAATATGCTATAATAAAAAGGACGATGCATATTTTAATTTAAAAATATAACCAATTAAATACAACAACTATGAAAAAAATATTTATTGTCGTAGTAGTAAGTTTATTTCTATCAGCCGGAGGTGTGGTATTCGCCCAAAACGAACAGATATTGCTTCCTTCCGCCGGACTTACACCCGAAAGCTCTTTTTATTTTCTTGATAAATTAGGTGAATCTCTCCAGCGTTTTTTCACCTTTAACCCTGAGAGTAAGGCAAAGTTGGAAATTACTTTTGCCAAAGAAAGGATAGCGGAGATAAAAGTTATTCTGGAAGATAAAGGTGCTAACGCAAAAGGCCTTGATGTTGCCGAAGGGGGGTTGAATGATAATCTTTTAAGAGCCGCCGCAATTCTTGCTGACCAGAAAAATAAAGGAAAGGACACCAGTAATCTTGCGAGGGAGCTTTCAGATGATTTTGACCCCGCACACGAGGCGCTTAAAAACACTTTCAAATCAGAAGTAGACGCTTTAGACGCCAAAATTGATGAGCTAAAAGCCAAACTCAAAGAAGCTCGTTTAGCTGGCGACACTGCGCAAATTGAGACGCTTACAAAAGAAATCGTTGACCTTAAAGCCCAGAAAGAGCTTTTGGAACAGCACGAAGATAAAGATGCCGGTGATATTGAGGAAGCAAATGAACATTTTGATGAAGCATTGGGACTTCAACAGGAAGCTGCGGAGAAAATAAAAGACGCCGAAGAAGAAAAAGCGGATATTTTGAAAGAGGCGAAAGAGGAAAAATACAACATACCAGACGGGGCATTTAATAAATTTAACGCCTTACTTTACCAAGCTAAAACCGCATTTGACGCGGGCAATTATGAAGACGCCAAACGCTTGGCAAAAGAAGCAGAAAAAACCCTCGACGAAGTGGAAGAGCAGTTTGAGAAATTGCAAGATATTCAAGACGAAAACGAAGACCTTAACAATGAAGAAGAAATGAAACAAAAGGGCGAAAAACTAAAAAAGAGGCAGGAAGAATTGAGCGACGAGCAAAAGCAGATTGAAAACCAACTGGAAGGGATAAACAACGAGCAAGAAAAAGATAACGACTAGCGGAAACTTAAATAATTGAGTTTAAGAAAACATTATCTTTAATTTGCGGCGCGCCAGCTGACGCTGGCACAAATTCCGTCGGCGTCCAAAGCGAGGGCGAGGCGGAAGGGGGGTGGGGGGAATTCCGCCTCGCCCGAGCCGAAGCGAAGCCCCGCCGCCCTGCTCGTTCAGAGCAGAGTCCCGCAAAAAAGTTTTCTTTTCCTTTTAGAAGAAAAAATCGGGCGCGCGCAAATCAAAAAATGTGAAGAAAACTTTTTTGCGGAACAGCGAGCGAAGCGAGCGGCGGCGGGGCGGAACGTCAGTTTCGCTCAAAAAAGGTTCGCGCAAAGTGTATAATTACAGCGCTTAAAAAATGAAACGGTTTTTGATTATTGGGCTAATTTTTTTAACTTTTTTTTTAGCGACAGTTTACTTTACCAAAGACGGTGCTAAAGCCCCAGGGAAATTAGTTATTCCGGTGGAAATTAGTCAAAATTTAGAACCGGAAAGACCTCTCGTCTCTCCTTCTTCAAAATCAATCGCGCAATCAGCAGTTTTGATTTTTCGTGATTTGCGCGTGGAAGCAACGGAGACTTTTTTAAATAATTACGGTCCAAAAATGAAAGGTTTGGGAGCTACTTTTGTGGAGGCGGCAGATATTGCGGGGATTCCCTATAACATTACTCCGGCTATTGGCGCCTGCGAAGGCGGGCTTGGCAACGCCATTCCCAAAAATAGTTACAACACTTGGGGCTGGGGAATTTACGGCAATAAAATTAAAAAATTTCCCGATTGGGAGACGGCTATTTTAGAAGTTTCTAAAGGGCTGGCCAAAGATTATTTTGCCAAAGGTTTAGACACTCCGGAAAAAATTATGGGTAAATATACCCCTAGCTCTACCGGCTCGTGGGCCAACTGCGTTAACAAATATTTGGCAGATTTACCAAACTTTGAATAGCCCATAAAAAAACCCAGTCGTCGCCTTGGGAAGCAAACCACTGGATCTGTGGTGATTATATCAGTTTATTATAGGGTTGTCAATCACGCAATCTGCAACCCCATTTGAAAATTCTCTCGTTCAAAAAAGTTAAAGTTTCCACTTAGTTCTCCTATCCTTTGTTTGGCAATCCTCACATATTCCCTATTTGCGTCAATACCAATATAATTTTTTCCGAGCTTCTTTGCCGCCACAGCCGTCGTTCCACTTCCAACAAACGGATCAAAAATGACAGCATTCTCTGAAAAGGCGGAAAGTTTAATTAAATACTCACAAATAGCTAGTGGCTTTACTGTTTTGTGGTCATTATATTCTCCTTTTTCTCTTTTTGTAGGCTTAGAAATTAAAAACACTTTGTCTATTAACGAATTAATACCATCTACAGTAAAAACATTTGCCGGGTACATGTTGTCTCCAATTTTAATGGTGGTGTTAAATAAACCCACTTCGTGTGTTAGCATATTGTTTAAATACGTCTGGTCTGTTGGTTTTTGAGCCATCGCTATTGGCTCAAAACAAGACTTTATTTGTGGCGTTTTCCAACCAGTTAGTCTCTCTCTTATTTTTTCTTTTACTTCCTCGTTTACACTCATTTTTTTAATAAAATGTTCTACCCCCATAGCTTTAGCCTGATTTTGAGTGTAAAGCCACATAAAAGTGTCTCTTATTTCAAAACCAGCATCATCTATGGCTGAAGCCATGCGGTGATAAAGTCGGGGGCTAGAAAAAGAAAAGAAAAATCCCCCTGGTTTTAGAACTCTAAAAATTTCTTTGGAAACATTCAAGTACCATGCGTAAAATTTTTTGCCTTGCTCTTTGTCAAACTTCATACCTGCGGGCAAAGATTCTACGGCGTAAAAATTGCTTTTTCTAGAAACTATCGCTTCCGTCCAGTTGTTATCCAGTTTATCCAAAAAATACGGGGGATCCGTCAAAACCACATCAACAGAGTCGTCTTCAATTTGAGGAAATAATTCTAACGCGTCCGCACAGATTATCCTATTTATGAATTGGCTGTTTTTCATAAATTATTCAGGGTTTTCTTTCCTCAAATTCGTCACGTAAAATATAATAGGCTTTCTCTCTAACGTCTTTATCAAAGTTTCTCACGAAATTTGCATCAGCCAGTTTGACAACTCTTCCCTTATCATCGTAAATCCATCTGTTTCTATCGCCCCTATTACACTTCTGGCATTGTGGAATTATGTTTCCTGCTACCAGCGGTTTATTGGGATCCATGTGTGCCTTTTGTAAAATGGTTTTTGTTGCTGGCCAATGAAAATGAGGTTTATTTTCTTGCGAACCACAAGTAGCGCAACGAAAATTATATTTTTCTTTTATCTTGTCCCAATCATCAGTTTCTGAAATTCGATGCCCCTTCTTAAACCCGGGGTATGGTTGTTCAAGTGTATAGAGTTGATACGACCCTCTCTCAATTCTTAAAACTATATTGTCGCGTCCGCCAGCCACTATCCACCAACCAGCTTGTGCCCCCAAATGTCTTGCTTGTTGGACGTCATTCGTGTCCGGATAGTAACTTCTCACAAACTTTGTCAATTCTTCCTTGCTAACCTTTCTGGTATTTGGATAATCGTAAGCAAGATAAACCAAAACTAGAGCATCTTTTGTGAAGTTTTTCTGCGAATCGTAAAGTCTTGGTAACTTTACGCCAAACTGTTTTAAATACTTCCCGTGGAACTCACGGAGTGTTTTATAAATATTTTCTATAGATTTTTTGTTTAAAATGAGACTGTCTAACATCATCTTATTTTATCATGCAATGAAAGTTTAATACTGGTGCCGGGGACAGGAATTGAACCTGCACGAGTTTTTAAGCTCACAGGCTTCTAAGGCCTGCGTGTCTGCCTTTCCACCACCCCGGCTTGCCTAGGCTCGCTTGAGCGAGACTGGCTAATTTGAAAAAAACTCTTTTTTCATCCACCGTCTTCCTGCCGCTGATTTAAAATATTTTTCTCTTTTTCTTGCCAGTTCTCTATCAGGCAATTCTTCTAAATAAATTAGTTGCCAAGGAACGTAACTTTTTGTGTAAAAACTATTTTTATTGTTATGTTGGTCTAACCTCCGTTCTGGGTTATCTGTTATCCCTGTATATGTTTTTAGTTGAACCTCACTTACTAAAATATATACGTAATACATTTTCACCTTCACCTGCGCGTCTACCCGCCTCGACTTCGCCTTCGGCTTGCCGAGGCGAGGCGGGCCATTCCGCCACCCCGGCTTGTCTAGACTTGCGTAAGCAAGGCTGACCAATCTACTTGAATTTTACTACAAAACCCGCCAAAATGTATTCATGCGAGCTTTTTTCGTCCATATATTCTTTGTGGGCATAATTCTTAATTCACTATTCATAATTCAACCCGTCCTTGCTGATTATTCTTCCGCCTATTCTGACTATACTTTTAACTTTACCAAGTACCGCGAGACCCACAACGGCTACCAAATTGCCAAATCCACTTACGCCACTTACCGAACGCTTGCAGCCAAAGAAGACGCGACCACCAAACTGCGAACCGTTTTACAAACCCGGGCCAAACTTATGACTGCTTATTTTGATCTTTTATACGAGAAAATTTTAGCCACTCCCAATATCCCTTCCGAAAATAAAAACACTTTTTTTAAAGTTA
>Ga0233423_10000945_pt1 | contig 14855 bp, 16 predicted proteins | sample Watercolumn_Mata_FD_180713 | JGI IMG/M metagenome (GOLD analysis project Ga0233423, IMG submission 180713) | Freshwater microbial communities from Lake Matano, South Sulawesi, Indonesia - Watercolumn_Matano_2014_112_MG | ecosystem: Environmental > Aquatic > Freshwater > Lake | place: Indonesia...
CTCCGCAAAACCGTGACGTACTCGCGCATCGCTTGAAGCGGTTTGACGCGCCGGATGCCGACCTTGGATGAGATCGGCTCCCACCACGCGCCCAAACCGCAAATAATTCGTCCGTTCGACATTTCCCACAACGTCGAGTACGTCGCCGCGAGCGTCGCGACATTGCGGGGCCAGAACGGCAGAACACCACTGCCGATTTTGACCCGCGTTGTGATTGCCGCCAGCGCGCCCAGCATCGAGACGCAATCGCGCGCGAGACGCGTGTCCGCCTGCCAGATCGCGTCAAAGCCGCGCTGCTCGGCATAGCGCGCGAACTCGAATTCGTCGCGAATAGCGTGTTTGTCCTGCAGGTAGATTGCGAGTGGTTGGTGGGGCATAGAAACTCCGCTTATGAACTTCCGAGATGCTCACCGCCATCTACCGTGAGCACTTCACCTGTAACATACTCGGCGCGGACGAGGTACAGTACCGCATCGGCAACATCCTCGGGTGTGCCCCAGCGTTTCAACACCGTGCGGCTCGCGATCAGCGCGATCCGTTCGGGCGGGTAGTTCGGCGGCGGCAGAACGGGGCCCGGGACGACGGCGTTGACGCGCACCTGCGGCGCGAGTTCGAGCGCGAACTGGCGCGTCATCGCGACCAGCGCCGACTTGCCTACGCCGTGCGCGGCAAAATTCCGGCGCGGTATGAGCGCGAGCATGTCGGCGATGTTCACAATCGCGCCGCGCTGGGCTTTCAACATCAGGGGCGCAACCGCGTTCGTCACGTAGAACGCGCCGTTCACCAACGCATCAATCACCCGCTGCCAACTTGAGAGATCGTCAGTCGGAAACGGCGTCTGATCGAACGGCGACGCGCTGTTGACGAGAATGTCAATCGTTCCAAAGCGCGCGACAGCAGCATTCGCCATCGCCTTGACTTGCGCGTGCTGCGCGAGATCGGCTTGTGCGACGAGCGCGTCCACACCCCAGGCGCGCGCTTCGGCTTCCGTCGCGCGTGCGGCATCCGCTGAGGTATTGTAGTGGATGACGACGGACGTACCCGCGCGCGCCAGCGCGAGCACAATCGCTTTGCCAACGCGATGAGCGCCGCCGGTGACGAGAGCAACCCTGCCTTTGGGATCCATTTTGTCTTACGCTCAGAAAACCGGCGGGGTGATGACCGAGATCCAGACGGCATCTTCGTCTGGCGACGCACATTCGAGTTTTTGCAGCGCCGTGCCTTCAAAGTAGATCGAATCGCCGCGATACAAGATATGTTCTTCGTCCTCCAAGCCGACGCGCAGCGCGCCGGACAGGACGTAGATGAGTTCTTCGGTCGGCGCGCGCAAGCGCCGTGCGACGTTGCCCGTGTGTGGTGAGAGGCGTCCGGAGAAGGCTTCCATCTGGCGCGCCAAATCGGGGACGAGGAGTTCGTATGCTAAACCGGAAACCGGGAGAATCAACCTTGATCGCGCGTTCGCACGAACGACCGGGGAATACTTGAGGGAAGAAACCCGCTTCGCCAACATCGGGCGCGGCGGTGCATGATCATCGAGAAAGAACAGAATGGAAACGCCAAGCGCCTCGGCAACGCGGCGCAAGGAATCAATCGAGGGCTTGGTTTGATTGCGTTCAACCTGACTGATGAATGACGCGGTCAGATCAGTTTTGTCTGCCAATTCGCGCAGACTCAAGCCGATTTCGGCGCGCCTTTTCTTGATCCGATCTCCCATCGAATCCGATGGCATCGCATCGCTCCCTGCAAGAAGAAACGGTTATCTCGGGCGGGCTAATTCTCAGTATAGCATTTTTGCTATCACTTGTCAAGTATTACTTTACAAAATGGTCCCGGCAGGTTTTCACGCTAGTTTTCTGGTATTTCTGTACAGTATTTGTTAACTATGGACAGGCGTGACGACCTGCCCGGCATTAGCCTTACGTGTGACACAGAACCACCCCGGCTACTCTCCTCCCGACCTGATTTCTGGCATCGGCAGATGCTCGGTTCCCAACTTGCGGCGCAACATCTTAATGAGTCCGCCGGTTTCGATGATGGCGAACAGCGTCGGCGACAAGGGGGGAAAATCGAAATTACCGGCGGCTCATTTGATCGTGTGTGCGTCGAGGTCAATGGCGATTGTTTCGCCGTTTTGAATCGCTTCGACGGCAGGCACGCAGACAATTGGCACGACACCACTATTCACGAGATTGCGAAAGTGAATACGCGCAAACGATCTGGCAATAATCGCAGTGATACCGCAGTATTTTAGGCACGTTGCCGCTTGCTCACGCGACGAACCATTGCCCCAGTTTTTTCCGCCGACGATAATATCGCCTGGCTGCGCCTGGCTCGCAAAGTTCGGATCCAAGTCTTCGAGCGCGTGTCGGGCTTGTTCTTTCGGATCGGTCACCGTGTAGGTGTACTTGCCAGGAAAGATCACATCGGTATTCACATCATCGCCGTACTTCCAGACACGACCGTGGAACTTCATAAATCAATACTCCTTGAGAAAAGAGAGGGGAGACGCTCGGCGTCACAGAATGCCAAACTAGATTTGACGCGGATCCGTAATCGCGCCCGCCACCGCGCTCGCCGCCACAACCGCTGGACTCGCCAAATAGACCTCGGATTCGCGCGTGCCCATGCGCCCGCGGAAATTGCGGTTCGCCGTCGAAATCGTCACTTCGCCTGGCGCGGGAACGCCCATGTGATTTCCCATGCACGGACCACAACCTGGGACGCCAATCACTGCGCCCGCGTCGATGAACGTCTGGATGTAGCCGCGCGCCATCGCCTCGCTCAACACCTGGGATGATGCTGGAATCACAAGCATCCGTGTGCCGCGCGCAATCGTCTTGCCGCGCAAAATGGCTGCCGCCGCTGCCAGATCTTCCAGGCGTCCATTCGTGCACGTGCCGAGAAATGCTTGCTGGATTTTTGTCCCACGCACCTGGGACAGCGGTTTCACATTATCGACGCGATGCGGAACGGCGACGTATGGCTCAAGCTGGGATGCATCATAACGGTACGTTGCGGCGTAAGTGGCATCATCGTCGGGGTACATCGCACCCGCCGCAATTTCATCAATCGTTGACCGCTGACCGACGACCGAACGCAAAGCATTTCTCTCCCCGGGCTTGCGCCTTCGGTCTACTCTTGGCGCAAGCCACTCGAATACTTTGGCATCCGGCACGAGGTACGCATCCTTCGCGCCAAACTCTGCCAGCATATTCGAAACGACCATGCGCGATTCGAGCGACAGGCGGCCAATCGCGCTACCGTGAAATTCGACGGACATGTACAACCCACCGTCCGCTTTCAAATCGCCAATGACGCGCAAGCACAAATCCTTCGACGTGATGCCGCGCGGCAGTTCACCCTCGACGACAATCTTCATTGATTCGGGGACGCGCAGCCACAATTCGCCTGTCGCCCAGAGCGCCGCGACCTCGCTGCGCCCAACCCCCGCGCCGAACGCGCCCATCCATCCGTAGTGCGTCATATGTGAGTCTGCACCGAGAATTACTTGACCTGGGAGGACGATAGCTTCTTCGCTCAACACCTGATGACAAATGCCGCGTCCGACCTCGTAAAAATTCTTGATGCCTTGCTCTTCGACAAACCTGCGGATTTCGATGTGATTGGTCGCGTGGACGGTGGTCGGGGCGGGTGAGGCATGGTCGAGTACGATCGCCAATCGTTCGGGATATCTTATCTTTTGGACGCCGAGCGCGCGAAAGATCTTCGAGATCGCCGCTGTGTTGTCGTGCGACATCACAGCATCTGGCACGGCATCGACGATTTGCCCCGCTATAACCTGGGTTTGTCCCGATGCACGCGCGAGGGCTTTCTCTGCGAATGTCTTGCCTGTCATTTGCTATTTGATCTCCCCCCGAAAAATTGATTTGTCAACAAAAACCCTCCCAGCATATATCGCAGGAGGGAAAAAGAAAGCGCGCGCTAGTGTCTTTCCATCCGCATTTCCATTCAATCATCGCGTCCGAATATATCACCAGCCAAGTCGAGTGTCAACTGGGCTACTTGACAAGATGGGGGTTCTCTGGTATACTTTATGCACACGTGTGCATAAAGCCCGCCGCGTGTGAAGAACCTCGCTAGGCGGCAATGCCGCGCAGGTCTAGTGATTGCATCCGTCTCATGGGGCGCAGCTGGCTCACCTGCAAGCAGTACGGGCAGGCTGCCCGCGGCGACAGGCATGCACAAGCACCAGCTCGACGGTGAGTGGAACAGGGATTGGTCGAGGCAGACGAAATTATTAGATGAAAATCTAGTTTGCGCTGCAACTATCCCCTAATCACAGTGACTGACGCAAAGGGGCTTGCTTGTCGTGTCCAGGTGGCAAAAGATCGAGAATCTAAAACCGGAAACCAAAGGAGATGAAAATGTCCAGTCATACCCCCGCACCGAAGGGACTAGTCCCGACGGAGCAACCCGATCTGTGGTTCGAAGATACTGCAGTCGGTCGAATGAAGAAAGCAATCTGGGAAATGAACGAGGAGCAATTGACAGCGGTCCTCGCCGAGTACGGCTTCCCTGCCGCGGGCGCGGAGTGGGCGAAGCCGAACGCGTATATTCAAACGACGCCGCATTGGAAGGTCGTCGAGAATCGCCGCAAGAACGACATCGTGCTGATCCCGGTCGGCTGCACGGAACTGCACGGCGATCATCTGCCGAGCGCGGATGACACGTTGTTCGTTTCGATGATCTGCGAAGGGGTGCGCCGCTTCACCGAGCAGAATCGGAACGGTCACATCAACCTCGCGCTGCCGCCGCTGAACTACGGTGCGCACCCGTACCATCATCTGGGCATGCCCGGCACCGTCATCGTGCGCGAGACGGTTGTGCGCGAATTGATGATTGATGTGATGCTCGGTTTGTGGAACGCCGGGTTCCGCAAACAGATCATCATCAACAATCACGGACAACTCTGGGTGCTCGAGAGCGCGGTGCAGGAATTCCAAAAGCGCTTCCAGCTTCCCGGCTTGTTCCGGGTACTGGATTGGCATCGCGCGGTGCGCGAAATGTTCCGCACGAAAGATAAAGGCGGCGGCTGGGACACGAACTTTGTTCACGCCGACGAATCGGAAACGTCGCTCTCGCTGTACCTCTTCCCGAATATGGTAGATATGTCGAGAGCGGTGGATACCGAAGCGCGCGGCTATCTGCCGGACGGACATTTCGACAAATCGGTTGATCCATTCGGACGACCGCATCGCTGGTCGGAAGGCGAAGGACATTTCCCCATTGAAATCGCAGGCACGCCGGAAGGTGTGGTCGGCAAAGCGCGCAGCGGCGATGCGCGCAAGGCGCTGCGTCCGCTCGCGTGCATTCTGCGTTACCTCACGCTCGTGAGCGACGAAATCTTGGCCGTCTTTCCAGCGGGGAAATTGCCGCCGACGGAAGAGGTGACGCTGCGGACGAAAGAGGAAATGGAGCCGTTCCTCAAAGAGCCGATGAGTCCGGGGTGGCGACCGGTATACGCCTTGCCGCGCATCGGGCAGGATACCCTTGTGGGTTGATAAATATTCAGCCGAAGACTGCTCTGGCAAATGTGACGAGGTAGTTTAGCCGCAAGGTGAGCGAGACTACCTCGTTTTCTTGTCCAGATACACCGGGAGAGCAACTGCATCAAGCGCAGATCACCGATCGCTTCAATCGCGTACGGCGAGTGACTAATTTACGACAGAGCACGATCATCTACGACAAAAGTGGCCCACCTGATATTGCCTTTTGATCATTGGTCTGCTATAATCCAACTAAATGCTCCCTGCTGCCTCGCGAGAAGTGCTCGCTCTATGGAACGGCTATGATGAACGATTCGAGCCATTTCCGATTTGATTCCTTCTCCAATTTGTCATTGCCCGATGGGCATTGTCATGTGTGGGCAGGTATTGATCCCACCCACGGCGCGCTTGATTATTCGCGCCGCAATCTGACCTCGGATGATCTCGTCGCGCAGGCACGCGATCTAAAGGACTTCGACGGTATCAAGGGCTTGGAGATTGGAGGCTGCCCTGTGTCTCCATCCCCAAGCTCTAATCTCCAAGATTCAACCTCTCAGGAGTCTCATAATGACGAATTCTTTTTCCCTACGGCTCGGCTTGGCTTGCATCGCGCGCAGCCGGTTTGATTATCAAGCCGCGCGCGACGTGTACCGCCGTTCCGTCGCGGCATTGAAACAGTTCCCCAACGTCGAGGTCATTGCGCCCGATGATTTGATTCTCGATAATCCGGACAATCCGACTCCGGGCTTGATTCAAAACGCGAGCAGCTTTTTCCAGCAAGCCCAGGTAGACGCGCTGATCATCCAGAATGGCACGTTCACGCTGGGAGACCTCACGCTGGATTTGGTGGACCGTTTCAGCGTGCCGATTGTCTTGTGGGCGCCGCTCGAGCCAGATTGGACGAGCGGACGGTTGCGGCTGAACTCGCTCGTCGGCCTGAACGTGAACTCGAGCCATTTCTACAAGATAGGTCGCCCTTTTCGCTATGTCGTGGCTGATCCCGGCGATGCGATGTTTCAGGAAGAAATGGGGCGCATCGTGCGCGTGCTAGGCGTAGTGCGCGGCTTGCGGCGAACCAAAATCGCGCTGCTCGGTACGCGTGCCCAAGGTTTCTTCGATCTCGCGTTCAACGAAATGGAGCTGCGCGCGAAATTGGGCGTCGAGGTGGTGAGCGTCGGTTTGGGTGAAGTATTCGATATGGCGCGCGCGCTCCCGGCAAAACAGGTGGACGAAACCAAGGCGCGCGTGCGTTCGCTGATTGACGATATGTCCGAGGTACCGCCGGAGAAAGAGGATTTGCAGGCACGCGCGTATATCGCCATGCGGCAAGTCGCCGAGCAGTCGAACGCGAGCGCCGTCGCGGTCAAGTGCTGGCCTGAGTTTCCGTTCCAGTACGGCGTCGCCGCGTGTTCTGCCGTCGCGCTGATAAACGACGATATGGTTCCCGGCGGCTGCGAAGGAGACCTCGAAGGCGCGCTGACCGCGTTGATCGTTCAGCGGCTGGCGAACAGCATCCCCTTTTTGGCGGATGTCTCTGCGCTCGATCGTGACAAGAACGCGCTGCTGCTGTGGCATAATGGCTGCGCCGCCCTCCGCCTTGCCGCCACGCGCAAGCACCTCTTTACGCACTTTCAGGCGAATCGCGGCTTGACCGTTGGCTTTGGTCTCGTCCCGGGACGCGTGACCCTGACGCGCTTGGGGAACGACGGCAAGAACTTGCGCCTGTTCGCGACAACAGGCGAAGCGTTGCCGACTGACATGTTCATCCGCGGGACGCTCAGTTGGGTCAAGACCGACGCGCCGGTCAAGCGTGTGCTCGACGAATTCATTTATGGCGGGTGGGAACATCATCTCGCGATGTCGTATGCCGATCTGATTGCCGACCTGGAGGAGTTCGCCGCGATCACTGCCATTCCGCTAACGAAAGTTGTCTAGGGTCAGCCCAGCCAGGTTGGGGGAAACCTGACCGGGCTGGAGACTGGTATGCCAGATCCATTCCATTTCAACGTCAACGAATTCATGCCGCGCCGGATCCTCGACGCGATCACAGAGATCCGCGTGAGGCGACCTGAGGTGATGGCCGGGCAAGCCGCCGCGGGCTGTTTGCGTTCGTCGAGCCATTGCCGCAAGAAAAAGTGGATGGCAGATACAAAGGCAACGCCAGCATGCCGCTTCTGATCAAACTTGTCAATGTCAGCGCCGCACTCGGCGAATCGTCGCAGCATACGTGGCTGAAGATTCCGTATGCCGAAGGGTACGCGCAGGTCGCGCTCGCAATGACGCTGCCGATCCTGATGCTCGGCGGCGAATCGGCAGGCGAGGTCGCGCCGACCCTACGAGATTTCGAGAAAGGGATTCGCGCAGGCGCGAGCGTCCGTGGTGCGATGATCGGGCGCAACATCCTGTTTCCCGGCGAAGCCGATCCGCTCGCCGCCGCGCTGGCGGTGAACGCGGTCATCCACGAGGGGACACGCGTAGAGGACGCCATCTCTCAAATCGCGCAGAACGAAGGCAGAGCATTGGACGCCTTGACGCGGTGGATCAAGTGAGATGAATCATCGCGAGCGCTTCGCCGCGACGATGTGCGATCAGCCGCGTGACCGTGCGCCCAGGGTGGACCTAGTCTGAGTTGACTGCGGTGGATATCCTGCTCGGGCTTGATCTTGGCACGACGAATATCAAAGCGCTTGCGATTGGCAGTGATGGACACCCGGTCGCAGGCGTGTCGGCGCCCACGCCCGAATCGAATGGCGAGTACGATGCGGAGGCATTATGGGGTGTCTCGGCGCGACTGATCCGCGAGGTCGGCGAGAAAATCCCAGGAGAGCATCACGTCGCCGCACTGGCGGTCGCGAGTATGGGCGAAGCCGGTGTGCTGCTCGATGCCGATGGTCAGCCCCTCGCGCCGATCATCCCCTGGTACGACAAGCGCACCCTGGCAGCGCTCGATTGGTGGCGCGCCCACATTTCGGAAGCCGACTTGTATCGGATCACCGGTCTGTCGCTCCGTCACATCTACTCTGCCTGCAAACTACTGTGGTACTGCGACAACGCCCCGCAGAGTTTTTCGCGCGCGCTCACCTGGCTCTGTCTCGCCGATTGGATTACGTTCCGCTTGACTGGCGTGCGCAGTATGAGTTACTCAATCGCATGCCGCACAATGTTGTTCGACGTACGACAACGCGCCTGGTCAGCTGAGCTCTTGTGCTTGACGAATTTGCCGGCGCGTCTCTTCCCCTCTGTGTTTCCCAGCGGTCAAGTGGTCGGCGCGGTTACGCGCGATGCCGCGTACGCAACCGGTTTGCGCGAAGGTACTCCCATCGTCGTCGGCGGACACGATCATATCTGTGCCGCGCTGGCGGCAGGAGTTGTTGAACCGGGGCGGGTCTTGGATTCATCAGGGACCGTAGAAGCGATCATGGTGCCGCTCACGCAACCGGTGTTGGATCCCGCGCGCACAGGCGGGATGTCGTGCGGCTGCCATACTATGCGCGATCGGTATTATTTGATCGGCGGGATGATGAGCGGCGGTGTCGTGGATTGGCTCGGTCGTATGCTGGGAGGAAACGATTCGCCGCAAAGCATCGCGCGCTTGATGGAAGAGGCGGCGGCGTCACCGCTCGGCGCGAATGGTCTATGGTTTGAGCCGTACCTGGACGGCGCGGCATCCCGTCCGCGTGATCCGGAAGCGTGGGGGGCGTGGCTCGGCTTGCGCTTGCACCACACGCGCGCCGATCTGTTGCGCGCCGCGATGGAGGGGCTGAGTTTTGGAATCCGTTATTTGAGCGAAGGAATCCAACAAGCCACCCAATCGCCGATTCACGAATTGCGCGCGGTGGGTGGCGGGACGCGCAACGCGTGGTGGCAACAACTCAAGGCAGATGTACTGGGGGTGCCAATCGAAACGCCTGCCGTGTCCGATGTGACTGCGCAAGGCGCGGCGTTGCTCGCCGGAATTGGAATTGGACTGTTCGCCAATGAAGCAGATGCTATCGCGTGCGCATATCGCCCAGCCATACGCTATCACGTGGACGACGAAAAGCATGCGCGATACAATGCGGCGTATCGCGCATATTGTGCGTTGTATCCAGCATTGAAAACCGTATCGCTGAAAGCAGGGTAGGCACGCATCCCCGACCTGCCTACCTCCGAGGTTGCCGGACAGATTCGTGTGCTCGCTCTCGCCGACAGGCACGAACGTTGCCGATTGCGAATGTAATCGGAAATCGTCAGGCGCCTGGTTTGAAAGGAATGAGGAAGGCATGATCTACATTGGCACAAGCGGTTTCTCGTACGACGATTGGGTGGGCCCCTACTATCCGCCCGAGCTCAAAAAGCAGGATTGGCTCGCGTTCTACGCCAAGGAGTTCAACGCGCTCGAAATCAATTACACCTACTATCGGATGCCGACCGCGCGGACGCTGGCAGGGATGGCGCGCAAAGTACCGAACGGATTCCTCTTCACCCTCAAGACGCCGCAAGAGATGACGCACACGCGCGACGCAGATGCCGCGCTCTTTCCACAGTTCATCGAAGCGCTCAAGCCGCTGACCGAGCAGAAGAAATTCGGCGCGATCCTCGCGCAGTTTCCATCGTCATTTCATAACACGCGCGAGAATGTGGCATATCTCAAGAATTTCCGCAGCCGCTTGCCGGATCTTCCCATCGTGGTTGAATTCCGCAACGCGCAATGGTTGAACGACAAGACGTTTGCATTCCTGCGCGAGCATGAACTTGGATTTTGTTGTGTGGACGAACCGCGCCTAAAGGGTTTGTTACCCCCGGTGGCGGAAGCTACGTCGCAGGTCGCGTATGTGCGCTTTCACGGACGCAACGCGGCGAAATGGTGGCAGCACGAGCAAGCGTACGAGCGCTACGACTATACCTACAGCAAAGAAGAACTAACCGAGTGGACGCCGAAGATTCAGAAACTGGGTCAACTGGCTGAGACGGTCTTCGTCTTTGCCAACAACCACTATCGCGCGCAAGGGATTGATACGGCACGGCAACTGCGGTTGTTGCTTGAGTGAATACGCGTCGTCAGGCAGGTTGAAATGCCGCGCAATACTCTCGTTTCGCGGCATCGAATTATACCCACAGCAACTGTCGCCCCTGTCCCATTTGACGATCCAGTATAATGCCCGCGCCAATCCCCAACGTCAAGACAACAATCGGCAGAACGATGGCGACGAAGCGGGGAATTAGATTTTTCAACATTTTCGAGGTCTCCTTTGCCAGGATTCCCGGAAAAGCGAATCTTCCGCAACCCTCGGGTTGCGGAAGATTCGCGACTGTTCCTACGCGCTCGGTCGTGCCACGACCGTCACTTGAATCGTTTGTTGTTTCCCTTCGCGCAGAATCGTCAGCGTGACCGTCTGGTTCACGTCCACGCGCGCAAGGTAGGCGACCAGGTCGTCGAATGTTTTCACCGGCTTGCCGTCGAAGGCAACGATCACATCGCCGCCCACGTTCACCGGTTGCCCGTCAATCGTCGTCGGCTGAGCGCTTCCCCGCAAGCCCGCCTTCTCTGCGGGACCACCGCGTGTTACACTTCCCACGAGCGCGCCGCGCTGATCGGCTTTCAAGCCCATCGCCTCCGCGATACTTGGCAAGAGCGTGCCGCCGCTGATGCCGAGGTACGGATGGTCGAAGCGACCCGCCTTGATTAACGCCGGTACCACTTTTTGTACAATGGCGGATGGAATTGCAAAGCCGACCCCGGACGATATTCGCGTCGACGATTCGATGGCGGCAGTGACGCCAATCACCTTGCCCTCCGAGTTCAGCAGAACGCCGCCCGAATTGCCTGGGTTGATCGGCGCGTCAGTCTGGATGATGTCGGGAATCGTGTACGAAGGACCTTGCCCCGCCGACCTACCAGCGGGCAGCGTGCGACCCAACGCGCTGACGATGCCGGTCGTCATCGTGTTTTCCTCGCCAAACGGATTGCCAATCGCGACCGCGAGTTGACCAACCTTGACGCGGTTCGAATCGGCGACTTGGACCGGGCGCAACTGGCTTGTCGGCAGATCCACTCTGACGACCGCCAGATCGCTGTCCGGATCCGCGCCGACCAATTTCGCTTGCGCGACCGTACCGTCGGCGAATGTGATGGTGATTCTGCTCGCGCCCGCGACGACGTGGTTGTTGGTCACAATGTTCCCCTGCGTGTCCCACACGAAACCAGAGCCGAGCGACTGTCGAAATGGAACCTGCGGTGGCTGCCCAGGTAGTCCCGGAAGCGCCGGAGTCCGTGACGAAGCCGACGATTGCATGACAATATCAATCGCTACCACGGATGGGTTGACTTGCGCGTAAAGGTTGACGAGCGCGGATTCATAATCCGCCAACGTTCCAAGTTGCGGCGCGAAACCTGGCGATTGGATCGCCGTGGTTGCAGGTTGCGTTGCCGCGGCAGCAACCACAGCAGGTAGAAATGAAATAGCATAACCGACCATCACCAGCAGCACAGCGGCGATGATCAGCATCGTGATTTTTCTTGTTTCCATGGCTCTCTCCTTTATCTATCTTGCATTCTACAGCCGTCGAATTAACCCCGTATGAGGAAAACGTTAGAAAATAGTTGATGATGCAAGAAGCAACTGGCGTTTCACCTTCCCCCACTGACAGATGGTGCGATCTATCACGCGTTGTCTAGAGGATGGTGCGCTGCGGTGAAACCGGACCTTCCTCATTACCGCATTTGTGCTTACATTCTAGCCGCCACTCACAGGAGGAAAAAGCGCAACCTCATCACCTTCTTTGAGGCGGATCTGGGGTGCGACAATCTGCCGATTTAGGGTAACAGTCAGATTCGGTATGGTTCGGGCTAACTGAGGAAATTCCGTTTTCAGAATCTGAAGCAGTTCGTCTAGGGTAAGACTCGGCGCAACATCACGCTCAAGCATCTTGACCCCAACTGTCGTATGCAGATATGAAAGGAACTTGATTGTTATCTTCACTCACTTCCAACCCATTTGTATCAATTTGTCAATTTCAAGTTCTCTGAGACATTCCTCGCTTGGCGCACCAGTCTGTGGATCCCATTTCATCAACTCGTAGAAACGACGAATAGCCCAAGCAAATGCTTCATCACTATATTCAATGCCAGCCAAGGGACCTCGGTCAAATGCTCGCATCACCCGCTTGGGGATTCGATCATCGGCGGCGGTAAAACCTTCACGCAGGTTGAAAAGTCGCGCGAGCGTTTGTGCACGAGCACCAATTGCGAGAAGATCATGGATACCGTACGACAAGCCAGTCACCCCAGAAAGGGCCGCTGCCAGATGCTCATAGTCGTAGCAATAAAAATGGCAGTTCAGAGCGCAGTCCTGCAAGTGCGTCCAGTTTAATTGTTGGTGCAGAATTCGAACCTTGTCTTCGCTCAAATCAAAAGTCGGGAGGGGGGCAATCTTCTTCTCAAGTGCTGAATTAACCCGCTTTAGATGCCTAGTCTCGCTGGCAAAATCGGGATCGTGCACACCCACCTGATGGTCTGCCCCCATCGGGGCTAAAGCATACGCCAACCCCATACCTGCCTTCTGACGTGGTTCGTGCATCGGCAATTCCTGCCCCTTTACAGTGAGATTGAATGGTTCAGTATTGGGGCCGAGGACCTTGCTCATGCGTGCTACGCCCTGGGCAAGGAGATCGCCAAAACCCTCACGCTTGGCGATCAGGTGTACCGCGCGAACCAGTACTTCCCCATTTCCCCAGCGAAAATCTAGCCCGCCAGTGTCTTGGGTTGTGATGATGCCCTTTTCGAAACATTCCATTGCGAAAGCAATGGAGGCACCGGTCGAGATGGTATCCAGACCATAGGCATTCGCCAACTCACTGGCTTTGAGGACCGCCAGATTGTCTTCCACGCAACACAAAGAGCCAAGCGCACCCATTGATTCGTACTCGGCTCCGCCGTAATCTGGATCCAAGTTTCGATCCGGATTCTCGTTCGGGTTCTCAAAAACCTGTTTGCAACGGACTGGACAAGCGTGGCATGTATCGCGATCCTTGAAGAACATTTCGTAGTTGCGATCACCACTCAAAGTCTCGGGATGTTCAAAAATCGGCGCGCGCCAATTTCGAGTAGGAAGCCCCCCGGCATAAGCCTGAGATACAAGAGCACCCTGCGTGCCTTGGCCGATACCTGCAGTGAGCCACCCCATCAAATCCTTATAGTTTTCGCCGAGCCAGCGCGCGGGCATCGTAACTTTTCCGCGCGCTTTGACCGGAACCTGCCTAGTCCCCCGTACAGCAACCGCTTTGAGATTTTTGGAGCCCATCAGAGCACCCAAACCATTGCGTCCGGCCGCCCTGTTGACATCATGCATAATTGCCGCATAAAGAACGCGGTTCTCGCCCGCCGGACCGATTTGGGCTATTCGGACTCTTGCGCCAGCCAGTTCCTTGCGGATGGCTTTTTGAGTCTCCGCTGTTTGCAATCCCCACAAATAGTCGGCAGATCGGATCTCCGCTTGATCATCCTTGATCCAAAGATAGACCGGTGAAGAAGCTCGCCCAGAAATGACCAGGGCATCAAATCCGGTTTGCTTGAACTCATGCCCCCACCAGCCACCTACCTCCGAACTCCCAATCGCACCCGTCAACGGTGATTTGCCACCTACCCCATGTCGGCCCGAACCGGGCAGATTTGTGCCTTGCATCAGACCAGGCGCGAAAATGAGTAGGTTATCTGGAGAAAGCGGGTCTGTATGTGATGGCAAATCGCGCAGAAGGAGATATGCCACCACAGCTCTCCCGCCAATCAACAAGCGATAGAAATCATCAGACGGAGTCTCAATGTGAGTCTGCCCAGTTGTCAAATTGATGTGTAAGATCTTGCCATGTGCACCCCCGATCATTTCACCACCCTTAATTGGATCTCTTCGCCTTGAGGGACCTGAATCTGGACCGGACGAGCTGGATTTTCACTATCCACTTTTCTCACATACTCTTGCACAACCTTGATCAGGTAGCTAAGGTGGGCAGACATCGCCTCAGCTGCTCTATCTGGTTCCCTTTCCACAAGTGCTTGCAACAAAGGATCGTGCTCTTCAGGATAGCGCCCTCCCATCAATAGTTGGATTTTGTAATGGGTTTCAATAATCTCTCGGTCTTTGTAGAGCAAGGTGACCAAAGCCTGCAAAACCTGGCTGCGAGAAGCTTGGGCTACCAAGCGATGGATAACGATATTCTGATCTACTTTTCCACCGGTACCCAACATATATTCCCTGTGCCAGCGCACTGCTTCCTCCAACTCCCTCAATTCGCTGTCGGTGGCGTGGATCGCGGCTAACCGCGCTGTTTCTGTCTCGATAATCCGGCGTTCATTCAGAACGTCCAAGAGAT
>Ga0233423_10000946_pt1 | contig 14855 bp, 18 predicted proteins | sample Watercolumn_Mata_FD_180713 | JGI IMG/M metagenome (GOLD analysis project Ga0233423, IMG submission 180713) | Freshwater microbial communities from Lake Matano, South Sulawesi, Indonesia - Watercolumn_Matano_2014_112_MG | ecosystem: Environmental > Aquatic > Freshwater > Lake | place: Indonesia...
CATTCTTCACCGAATAGTCTACAATTCCTCTCGGTCTTCAGCGGACGCTCCGGATCGAAGATGTTCAGGGCCTGTGGCAGTGTTTTGGCTCTCATTGGATTCTCCTCTCATTTCATCATTGGGATCTTAATCCCATACTCTTTGGCCATCTCGATGGCTCTCTCGTAGCCAGCGTCCACGTGGCGGATGATGGCCGTCCAGGGGTCGGCGGTGAGCACCCGCTCCAGCCGCACTGCGGCCTCAGCCGTGCCGTCGGCGACGATGACCTGGCCGGCGTGGATGGAGTAGCCGATGCCCACCCCGCCACCGTGGTGGATCGAGACCCAGGTGGCCCCACAGACGGCGTTGAGCAAAGCGTTGAGCAGCGGCCAGTCGGCGATGGCGTCGGAGCCATCCCGCATCCCCTCCGTCTCCCGCCGCGGCGAGGCCACGGAGCCGCCATCCAGATGATCCCGCCCGATGACGATGGGAGCGCTGACCTGTCCCGATGCCACCAACTCGTTGAACCTGAGTCCCGCCCTGGCCCGCTCCCCATACCCCAGCCAGCAGATGCGGGCCGGGAGGCCCTGGAACGCCACCTGCTCCCGTGCCAGGCGAATCCACCGGGCCAGGTGCTCGTCCTCCGGGAAAAGCTCCAGGATGGCCTCGTCGGTGGTGTAGATGTCCTCAGGGTCGCCGGAGAGGGCCACCCAGCGGAAGGGCCCCTTCCCCTCGCAGAACAGGGGCCTGATGTAGGCTGGGACAAAGCCGGGGAAGTCGAAGGCGTCCTTCACCCCGGCATCGTAGGCCCGCTGGCGCAGATTGTTGCCGTAGTCGAAGACCACCGCCCCCTTCCTCTGGAACTGCAACATGGCCTGGACGTGCTCGGCCATGGAATCCATAGCCCGCCGGCTATACTCCGCTGGATCCCTCTCCTTGAGTGCCTCGGCCTCCTCTAGGCTGAGGCCCCTGGGGACGTAGCTGAGGGGGTCGTGGGCCGGCGTCTGGTCGGTGACCACATCGGGGACGACGCCGCGAACCACCAGCTCCGGGTAGACGTCGGCGGCGTTGGCGATGAGGCCGATGGACCTGGGTTTCTCTTTATCGAGGGCCTCCTCGACCAGGGTCATGGCTTCCTCCAGCGTATCCACCACCGTGTCCACGTAACGGGTGTCCAGGCGGCGCTGGGCGCGGGCCGGATCCACCTCGACGATCAGGCCCACTCCCTGGTTCATGGTGATGGCCAGGGGCTGTGCCCCGCCCATCTCCCCCAGGCCAGCGGTGAGGACGAACTTGCCCTTGAGGCTTGGCCAGCCAGCGGTGCGGGCGGCCGCCCCCAGGGTCTCGTAGGTCCCCTGGAGGATGCCCTGGGTGCCGATGTAGATCCAGCTTCCGGCCGTCATCTGGCCGTACATGATCAGCCCCTGGCGTTCCAACTCGTCGAAGACCTCCTGGGTGGCCCAGGCGGGGACCAGGTTGGAGTTAGCCAGGAGGACGCGCGGCGCGTCGTGGTGGGTCCGGAAGACACCGACTGGCTTTCCCGATTGCACCAACAGTGTCTCGTCGTTCTCCAGTTCCTTCAACGCTTCGATGATGGCATCGAAGCACTCCCAGTTACGGGCCGCCTTGCCTCGCCCGCCGTAGACGATGAGCTTTTCGGGATCGCCGGCCACCTCGGGGTCCAGATTGTTCATCAGCATCCGCAGGGCTGCTTCCTGCCCCCAGCCTTTGCAGTTCAGCTTTGTGCCCCTGGGGGCTCGAACTACTCTGGTCATATTGTCACCTCCATACTCCTCACGATCCAGGGTAATTATAGCACTCTCTCCCATGTTTGCCAATTCAGGTGAAAGGGGTTATAATCACGGCATACCGCTTTGATGGCAGGAAGGAGGTCCGTTGTCATGACTATTCCCAAATCCAGTGTCCAGGAGCTGGCTACCAGAGCCTACGAGATGGGAGCGGGTGTGCTGCGCGGCCCTCTCCAGCGCCTCGACGAAGAAAGAGGCTGGGTCATAGGAAACGTGCATCTGCGTGACTGGCTGGCGAGATACGAGGGGCGAGAGTTGGTTTTGATCGCTGCGGTGATCGGGGAAGGGCCAGAAGCGGTCAAGAAGACTTGTGGAACGTGCGGGCGAGAATACAGTGGCCGTGAATGTCCCTACTGCCGAGAGGCCAGGGAAAGGCTGAGAGGCAAGCGGGCCTAGGTTGTGCCCTTCCTATCTGTTAAGCACTGGCAGTACCAGGCTAATAGGTGAACAGTCTGCTACGTGTAATAGCACCAGGACGCAGCCAGCAAGGAGGGTGGCGGTTGAGACTGCCACCTTTCTTTACTTATTGGACTTAACCAGCAGGACGAGCCGATATTTGCCCGTATCTTTTGGGTGGCTGGTGCGTCTATACTATTGGCAAGGAGTGATCTTTTGCCGCAAAAGAGCGATACGTTAGCCCTTGTGGAGAGGGCGAAGCGCTACGAGCCTCAGGCATTGGCCGAACTTTGCCAGCTCTATTTCAAAGACATTTATAGCTATGTTTACTATCGGGTCAGCAATGTCCGGGACGCCGAGGACCTCACCGATGACGTCTTCTTGAAAATGGTGGAGGGGATTCGCTCCTGTCGGGCGCGTGAAGAGAGATCTTTCCTGGGCTGGCTTTTTCGCATTGCCAACAACAGCGTGATTGACTATCACCGCCGCCAGGCAGTGCGCAATCACCTACCCCTGGACGAGAAGCACCTGCCTCCGTATGCTGGGCCGGAGGTGCCCGTTGAGACAAAGCTTACCCAGGAACGATTACAACAAGCCCTGCTACAACTCACAGACGAGCAACAGCAGGTGATAATCCTCGGATTCATTGAGGGCTTGAGCAATGCCGAAATAGCCCACCTTCTTGGCAAATCCGAGGGGGCAATTAAGTCTCTCCAACACCGTGGCCTTGCCTCCCTTCGCCACATTCTAGCGGGAGGAGGTGATCCGCTATGACAGGGAATCTTGACCATCTCTTAGACGAACGTTTAGCTCAGCTATTCACAGAGGATACGAGAGCAGAAGAACCCCAAACCCAGTATGCTGATGATCTGGAACCCCTGCTGCGCCTGGCCAGGGAGATCAAGGCCCTGCCTCGCCCTGAGCCGAACCCGGGGGCCTTGAGGGCTACCCAGGCACGGGTGCGAGAGGCTGCTATGTTGAAGCAGGCTGAAAGACGCGGCCTATTCTCTCGCCTGTTGGCTGGCCGGAGGGTCTCGCTGGCATTTGCCCAGGCGCTAGCCGTGGTAATCGCAGTGGCATTGATTGGCTTTGGCACCGTGGCCGCCTCCGCTGATAGCTTGCCCCGCAGCCCCCTCTACCCAGTCAAGCGGACCAGTGAGCGAGTGCAGCTTCTTCTCACTTTCAGCCCTGGCGGCAAAGCGCAACTGCATCTCTATTTTGCCGAACGACGGTTGAATGAGGCCATGAGACTAATGGGATGCTGCCAGTTACTTGATGAAGCCACCCTGATGTCCATGTTGGAGGAGACCGACTTGGCGATAAAGATGATCTGCGCATTGCCGATGCCGGAGGCTGAACCACTGGTCAATAGGGCCCTCGAGTTGACCGCCCAACAGCAGACTTGCCTGAGCCAGATGAAAGGCGAGGTCTCGACCGAGGAGTCGTGCGTGCTGGATGAAGCCATCGCCGCCTGTCGCTGCAACGAGCAGATGCTAATAGGGGAAGCCCCCGACATGCATCAGCCGACAGTGGTGCCTGAATAAGACAAGTGGGCGACCAAAGATGAACAGATGCCGAGACTCAGAAGATGGAAATTTTGAAATAGACACCATTGAGGAGAGAATCATGACTAAGCGGAAACCGCCAAGACGCCGACGAACGCCGACTCACCAAAATCGCTCTCGGGCTTGGCCCTACCTGTTGCTGGGAACTTTGGGCCTCGTAGCCGTGGTCGTAGCGATGTCCATAACAAGCGGCCGCTGGGCATCGTCCTCACCAGCCCCAGCGGTGCGAACGACTCCTGGAAATGACGCGAGTCGCCAGGCTGATCAGGTTTCCTATCCTGAGGTGCCTCGCATCTCCCTGGCCGAGGCTCAGGCCCGGCACGACGCCGGAACAGCTCTCTTCGTGGATGTGCGTGGCCAGGAGGAATACGACACGGCCCACATTCCCAACGCCATTCTACTCCCCCTGGCCGATCTGGAAGCGCGCTACCAGGAGCTACCCCAGGACGCGGAGATTATCACCTACTGAACCTGACCGGATGAGAGATTGAGCGCCCGTGCAGCGCGCATGCTGATGGACAAGGGGTACACCAACGTCAAGGCCCTCCTGGGCGGCCTCCACGCCTGGCAGCAGGCGGGATATCCGACCGTCAGTAGCCAGTAGTCATATGAACGATGATACAGCAAGGTCTAAGAAACCGGCGTGCCCGAGACCTTTTTGATTGCCAAAGATGGTCGCCTTGCAAAATGGTACATTGGTCCCATCACTGAAGCCAAGCTCAGGGCTGCCCTGGAGGAGCTTCTGCAACAATGAATCCCATTAGTTTTCCTGTGGTCTTGTCAGCTGGTTTGCTATCTTTTCTCTCGCCATGCGTTTTACCGCTGGTGCCCATTTACCTGGGTTACTTGTCGGGAAGCAGTATCTCCGACGACATATCATCCAACCGCTGGCAGGTCTTCAGCCACGCCCTGTTCTTCGTGGTGGGCTTCACCCTGGTCTTCGTCATTATCTTCGGCCTGCCTACCACTATCCTGGCCAGCGCGTTGTTGCAGTACAGGGATTGGATCACTAGGATCGGCGGGGCGATTCTGGTTTTGTTCGGCTTGCACACCATGGGGATTCTCACCATCCCCGTTCTCAACCTGACCCGCCGGGTAGACGTGGAAATAGGAGTAAAGCAGGGCTACGCTCGGTCGGCCCTGGTCTGCGTGACTTTTGCAGCGGGTTGGACACCCTGTGTCGGCCCGCTGCTGGGCACGGCGATGACGCTGGCTTTTGCCGAACCATCGCGGGCATTGGCATTCATCTTCACCTACGCCCTGGGCCTGGCCGCTCCCTTCCTGGTGACGGCGGCGCTGCTGGCGCGAGCGGTCGGCTGGTTGAAGCGGCTCAACCAGCACCTGCGGGCGGTGGAGATGGCCAGCGGGCTGCTGATGGTCGGAGTAGGCGTCTTGCTCATCACCGGGATGTTCTCTGTGCTAAACAGCTATTTTATCCGCATCACCCCGGAGTGGTTGCTGCGGTACATGTAAAAAATCATAAGAGCGTGAAGACATCCGAAGTCTCAGAGACTTCGGATGTCTGGCAAACGCCAAATCACAACTATCCGGAGGAAAAATGAGCAGAAAGAAACAGTATAATCGGACCGATGCTCGTGCGGCCAAGCGCGACCGCTTCGTAGCGTCGTCCGAGCAAAAGAGAGGCCGCATATTCCCAGTGATCTTGGCAGGTGGTCTCTTGCTGAGCCTGGTCATTGTCGGAGGCATAATTTTTGCCTTGACGCGGCCCTTCGACGATGCTCAGGGCAGGCCCGCGCCAGGCGCAGCTAACGCACCCAATACACCGGGGGTGGCGGTGGAGGCAAAAACGCAACTCGTCACCGCCGCGACGATCGGCCACGCTCTTTATCCACAGGCTGTGGCCGAGGAGGGCGCAGTACGATTCCCTCTCGATGCTTTCGACGATTACAAAGCCCATTACTACACTTACATGCACGAGAATCAGCCCGTCGAGTTTTTCATCTTGAAAAGCAAGGATGGGATCGTGCGGGCCGCTTTCAACGCCTGCGACGTTTGTTTTGAGGCTAAGAAAGGCTACCGCCAGGATGGCGACGTGATGGTCTGCAACAACTGCGGGCGGCGTTTCCCCGCTGATCAGATCAACGTGGTCCAGGGAGGATGCAACCCTTCACCCCTGCGTCGCACCGTTGAGGGCGACTCCCTCGCCATCCAGGTAGAAGACATCGTCAAAGGTTTGGGATATTTCTGAGAAAGGGAACAGTATGCAACTAACCGATATCGCCTTGAATAGCCTGCGCCGGCGCAAAGGGCGTATGATCTTCCTGGTGCTCGGCCTGGCCATCGGCGTGGCGACGGTGGTGGCGCTGGTGGCCATCACCGATACCATGCAGACCGACATCGCCGTCAAAATGGACGAATACGGCGCCAATATCCTCATCGTGCCCAAGGCCAGCGACTTGTCCCTCTCTTACGGCGGTGTGACCGTCGCATCCGCGGCTTATGACGTGGGCGAGTTGAGTCTGGCTGACCTGGATCGCCTCCAGACCATTCCCAATGCGCGAAATATCAGCGTCGTCGCGCCGAAACTGCTGGGAGCCATCCCTGTCCTGAGGCCTGCCGAAGGAACGGTGGGAGAGCAGCCGGTGTTGGTGGCGGGAGTCCGCTTCCCCGACGAACTGCGACTCAAACAATGGTGGCAACTGGACGGGGCAGAACCAGGTGGGACCTACGACGCCCTGGCCGGGGTGCGCCTGGCGCAGGCGCTGACCCTGCACCCCGGTGCGACGTTGAAGTTGAACGGCCAAACTTTCCGCGTGGTGGGCATTTTGGCCGAGAACGGCACCCAGGACGACGACATCCTCTTTATTGACCTGGCTGCAGCGCAGCAGGTGATGAACAAACCAGATGGCATCAGCCTGGTGGAGGTGGCTGCGCTCTGCATCGCCTGTCCGGTGGAGGACATGGTCAAGCAGATCAGCGAGGTACTACCCCAGGCGCGGGTTACCGCGCTGCGCCAGGCGGTAACGCTACGGATGGAGACGGTAGGACAACTGGGGCGCTTTGCCCTGGCCATGGCCGCCGTGGTGACGGCCATCGGCGGGATGGTAGTGCTGACGACCATGCTCAGCTCCGTAAGCGAACGACGGCAAGAGATAGGACTGTTCCGTGCTATGGGTTTTCGTCAGCAACACGTCATGCGGATTATCCTCAGCGAGGCGGCGCTGGTGAGCATGGCCGGGGGTGTGTCAGGGTGGCTGGCGGGCATGAGCGCGGCGGTACTGTTGATGCCTTACCTGGCAAATGTGACCATGCCGGTGCAGTGGAACCCGTGGTGGGCGTTCGGCGCAGCGGGTGGTGCGCTGGTGATCGGGCTAGGGGCAAGCATCTACCCAGCGGTGTATGCCGCACGACTCGATCCTACCATCGCCTTGCGGTCGTTGTAACAGTGGGAGGAGCTGATGATTGAACTGCAAGACGTAACCAAAACTTACAACGCGGGAGAAGCGCTGGTCTATGCGCTACGGGATGTCAGTTTGCAGGTGGCAGAAGGTGAATTTGTCGCCATCATGGGGCCGTCGGGGTCGGGCAAAAGCACCTTGCTCACCATCCTGGGCGCGATGAACTCGCCCAGCGCAGGGCAGGTGACCATTGACGGCATTAACGTCTACCAGTTGGGGGCGGAATGGCAGGCCGACTTCCGCCACGAGTACGTGGGGTTTGTCTTTCAACAATTGCAACTCCTGCCTTACCTGACCGCACAAGAAAACGTCCTCCTGGCTCTGGCCATCGCTAAACTGCCCAAAGCGACCAAAATCGCCCGCGCCCGCGAGGTGTTGGCCCAGGTCGGCTTAGGGGGCAAGGAAGGGCGCCTGCCCTACCAGCTTTCGGGAGGGGAACAGGGGCGCGTGGCCGTGGCCCGGGCGTTGGTCAATCGGGCTCCGTTGCTCCTGGCCGACGAGCCCACGGGCAACCTTGACCGGGCCACCGGCGTGCAGATTCTGAACCTGCTACGCGCGCTGAATCGCACGGGGCAAACGGTGGTCATGGTTACCCATGACGCTCATGCCGCCAGTTGCGCCGGCCGCATCGTCAATCTCCTCGATGGGCAAATCGTGGCCTAGCTCTACGGATTTAACCACAAAGACACAAAGGCACAAAGAAAAAGAGATGGACAGAATTTCATTATCCTGGCGCTGGCTGCCGATGATGATCCTGGCGCTGTTGGTGACCCTGGCCGGATGCCTGGCCCCCAGTGAGCAAGGCGCGCCTGTGCCTGCGGCCGACTTGCCCGTCGCGCCAGTCCCTGGAGCCCGGGCCCCGGACTTACAGTTGACCGATCTGAACGACAACGAAGTGTCACTGACCGATCTGCGAGGCCGACCGGTGCTCCTCAATTTCTGGGCCACCTGGTGACCCTACTGCCGTAGCGAGCGGTCCGCTCTGCAAAAGGCTTATGAGAAGTATCGTGACCAGGGTTTCGTTGTCTTGTCTGTGGACATCCGCGAAGAGCGGGGAACTGTGCAGGCTTTTGCTCAGAAACAAAGTCTGACATTCCTTATTCTGTTGGATGAAAAGGGTGCTGTGGCCCAAAGATACCGCGTGTTGGGCATTCCCACCAGCCTTTTCATCAATCGCCAGGGTGTGGTTCAAGCTCGACACACCGGCCCAATGAATGACTCGCTCATCAAAAAGTACCTGGGCCAAATCCTGTAGATTGTGAAAGGGCTACCATCTTCACCGAGGAGGAGACCTGGACATCGTGGATTAGATGGGGATAGTTGACAAAATTACTCAACTATACTATAATTTCTTGACAGGCTGTTCGACAAGAGGAAATTAGAATGCAAATTTCAACCAAGGGGAGGTATGCCTTGAGGGCGATGATTGACCTGAGCTTGCACGTAGATCAGGGCCCAGTTCTCAGGAAGGACATCGCCGAGAGGCAGGAGATTTCCTCCGATTACATTGGACAATTATTCGTAGAGTTGAGGAAGGCAGGACTCATCGAGAGTGTCAAGGGGCCGGGGGGCGGCTATGTCCTGGCTCAGGATGCGGACAAGATAAGGGCCGGAGACATCATCAGAGCAGTTGAGGGGCCCATCGCTGTAGTGCAATGTGTTGGTCCCAACCCGGAGGATGTCTGCCATCGGATGGATGGCTGTGTAGCCTATCTGCTTTGGAAGAGGCTATCGAATACAATAGAAGAAATCCTGGACTCAGTCACACTGAAGGATCTATGCGACCAAGCCCGTGAGGTTGCAGAAGTGGCTTAGTAAACAAGAGAATCTTGAAGGGGGAATCACGATGGCAAAAATCTACCAAGATATCACCAAGACTATTGGCAACACGCCTCTGATAAAACTGAATAGAATTACAGAAGGGCTGGAGGCCACCGTACTGGCTAAGCTGGAGTCTTTCAATCCCCTATCCAGCGTGAAGGACAGGATTGGAGTGAGTATGATAGATGCGGCGGAGCGTGATGGACTTATCAAAGAAGATACCATCATCCTGGAGCCCACCAGCGGCAATACCGGCATCGCCCTGGCCTTCGTCTGTGCGGCCCGGGGCTACCCGTTGGTGCTGACCATGCCGGAGACGATGACCGTGGAGCGCAGGAACCTGTTGAAAGCCCTGGGGGCGGAACTGATTCTGACTCCCGGCGCCGAGGGGATGCCAGGGGCAGTGCGCAGGGCCGAGGAGATGGCAGCCGAGAACCCAAGGTACTTCATCCCGCAGCAGTTCAAGAACCCGGCTAACCCGGCCATCCACCGTGAGACCACAGCCAGGGAGATCTGGGAGGATACCGACGGCCAGGTGGACATCCTTGTGGCCGGCGTAGGCACCGGCGGCACTATCACCGGCGTCGCCGAGGTGATTAAGCCGCTTAAGCCCGGCTTCAAAGCCATCGCCGTGGAGCCAGCGGCCTCGCCCGTGCTCTCCGGTGGCCAGCCTGGCCCCCACAAGATCCAGGGCATTGGCGCCGGCTTCGTCCCCGACGTCCTGCGGCTGGAGCTGGTGGACGAGATCATCCAGGTCGCCGAAGGGGACGCCGCTGAGATGACCCGTCGGCTGGCGAAGGAAGAGGGGATCCTGGCCGGCATCTCCTCAGGCGCGGCGGCCCATGCTGCCCTGCAGGTGGCCGCCAGACCCGAAAGCAAGGGGAAACTCATCGTGGTCATCCTGCCAGACACGGGGGAGAGGTATTTGAGCACGCCGCTTTTTGAAACGGAGTGATCGCAGAACAGTGTGGCCTACGGAGCCACAGCAGCCGATCTGGGAGATCATCGGCCAGGCATGCGCGCAGCGAAAGAGGCTGGTGTTGTAGCACCTCTGTTAGAGGCGGGATTCACAAAAGAAGACGTCCGCAGCCTCTCGCGACAGCTTGGCCTGCGAACCTGGGACAAGCCAGCGATGGCCTGTCTCTCCTCTCGATTCCCCTATGGCACCCGAATCACTGAAGAAAGGCTGTCGCAAGTAGAGCAGGCAGAGGAACTGCTGCGCCGTCAGCTAGGGTTCAGACAGGTCCGTGTGCGCCATCACGGCTCCATAGCTCGTATCGAGATACAGCCTCAAGAGTTCGAACGACTATTAGAAGAAGCAACAAGAGACTACGTCATCTCCGAGTTCAAGAAGCTGGGATATATCTACGTCACACTCGATTTGGAGGGCTTTCGGAGTGGGAGCCTTAATAAGGTGTGAGCGAGTTGGAACGCTATTCAAGACAGATTCTCCTACCTGAGGTGGGGAGGGAGGGGCAGAAGAAGCTCCTTTCCTCGGCAGTAGCGGTCATTGGCTGCGGAGCCTTAGGGACAGTCATCGCCAGCGGGTTGGTAAGGGCCGGGGTAGGGCGAATTAAGATCGTGGACCGCGACTACATCGAGCTGAACAATCTGCAGCGGCAAATACTCTTCAACGAAGAGGACATTGCCCGGGGACTGCCCAAGGCCATCGCCGCTGCCGAGAAGCTACGCAAGGTCAACTCCCAGGTAGACATAGAGCCCATCGTGGCCGACGTTAACCCTGGCAACGTGGAGGAAATCATCGCCGGCGCTGATTTGGTCCTCGACGGCACGGATAACTTCGAGACCCGCTTTCTCATCAACGACGCCTGCGTCAAGCATGGCATCCCGTGGGTCTACGGGGCAGTGATCGCCACCCATGGAATGACCATGGCCATTGTTCCCCACCGCACGCCGTGTTTCCGTTGTTTCCTGGCCGAGATGCCTGTGCCTGGCAGCACACCCACCTGCGACACGGTGGGGGTGTTGGGCCCGGCGGTGAACATCGTGGCCTCGCTGGAGGTTATCGAGGGCCTCAAGCTCCTCATGGGCAAAGAAGAGGAACTCCACAGCCGGCTGATCTACGTGGACGCCTGGGCCAGCACCCTGGAACGGATGGAGCTAGAGAAGAGGGATAAACCCTGCCTGGCCTGTGACCTGGGCCAGTTCGAGTTCCTCGAGGCCCAACAGGGCTCCTACCTGACCAGCCTCTGCGGGCGGGAGGCGGTGCAGGTCAATGTGCGGGGGGAAGTCAAGGTGTTCTTCCCCAACCTGGCAGAGCGGCTTAACTCGGTGGGGTCGGTGACCTTCAACAACTACATGCTGCGTTTTCAGGTGGATTCCTACGAACTCACCGTCTTTCTCGACGGCCGCACTATCATCAAGGGTACGACCGACGAAGCCCTGGCCAAGACGCTTTATGCCAAATATATCGGCTTGTAGCTGAGGGAGCGAATGATTCGCAGGAACGAGGCTATGGACGTGGAAAGGATCAGAATTGATTTTCCCATTCTGCAGAGGAAAATCAACGGCAAACCGCTCATCTATTTCGACAACGCAGCTACAACGCATAAGCCCATCCAGGTGCTCAACACCATTCAGACATTCTACACGCTATATAACGCCAATATCCACCGCTCGCTCCACACCTTAGGACAGGAAGCGACGGAGCTATACGAGCAGGCTCACGAGAACGTAGCCAGATTTATCGGCGCTGAGGACGAAAGGGAAATCGTCTTCGTTCGCAACTGCACCGAAGCCATCAACCTGGTGGCCTACTCGCTGTTGTTTGGCCAAAGCGAGCAGGTGCGCCTGCGCCGTGGCGACGAGGTGGTGGTCACTGTAATGGAGCACCACTCGAACCTGGTTCCCTGGCAAAGGGTGCATGAGCGAGCTGACGTGGCCCTCAAGGTGGTTGACATCCGCGACGACGGAACGCTGGACTTGGAACTGTTGAGGGAAGCGATCACGCAGCGCACCAGACTGGTCTGCTGCGCCCACGTGTCAAATGTGCTGGGCACCATCAATCCGGTGCCGGAGATCGGTCGCCTGGCCCACCGAGCCGGAGCCCTGCTCCTGGTGGATGCCGCCCAGTCGGTGCCTCATATGCCGGTAGACGTAAAGCAACTGGGCTGCGATTTCCTGGCCTTCTCCGGGCACAAGATGTTGGCTCCAATGGGCATCGGGGTCCTGTACGGAAGAAGGGAGCTTTTGGAGGAGATGACGCCCTTCATCTATGGCGGGGATATGATTGCCGACGTCAAGCTGGAGGGGTCAACGTGGAACAAGCTGCCCTGGAAATTCGAAGCGGGGACTTCTAATGTCTGCGGTGGGATAGCCCTCGGCGGGGCGGTGGAGTTGAAAAGCGGTCAGCATCTTGAGGGGGCCGTTGACTACCTCCAGCAGATTGGGATGGAAGAGGTGAGGGAGCACGAGAAGGAGCTCACCGAATATATGTTGAAGGGGTTGCAGGCTATCCCGGGTGTCCGGATATACGGCCCCTTTAACCCAGATGAGCAAGTAGGAGTCATAGCCTTCAACGTGATCAAGCACGGCGAGTTGGTTGATCCCCACATTGTGGCCGGCTTCTTGAACGACGAGGGGATAGCCGTGCGGTCGGGGGGACACTGCGCCTATCCCCTGGCCGACCGGTTGGGTGTGGAGGGGACCATACGAGTCAGCTTTTACATCTACAATACCAAGGACGAAATGGACTGCTTCCTCGAGGTTTTAGACGACATCGTGCGACGTAGACTCTTGTAGAGGGAAAGCATGTACAGCGAGAAGGTGTTGGAGCATTTCAGAGATCCGCGAAATGTCGGTGCTATTGAAGGCGCCGATGGCTTTGGCCAGGCAGGGGGCGGCCCCAAGTGCCCTGAGGACCTCACCTACTTCTGGATCCGGGTGTCCAATGGTCGCTTGCTGGAGGTCAAACACAAGACCCTGGGTTGCCCTGTGGCCATTGCCTCCAGCAGCATCACCAGCGCCATGGCCGAGGGCAAAACGCTCCAAGAGGCTCTGCGCATCACGCCAGAGGCGGTCATTGAGGCCCTGGGGGGCATACCCGAAAGGAAGATGGACTCCAACCTGGGCCCTCACGCTTTGCACAGAGCCATCGAGAACTATGTAAGCGTCCATGGGGGGCAAAGGTGAGTGGTTTATCATCCTGAAACGGAGTACGCAATATGCATCCCGCTCGTATTGCGTGTTGCGTACTCCGTCAAGCCTTGAGGCCAAGGACTTGAAATCCGAAAGGAGGTAGAGAATTGGGATGTTCGAGATGATTAAAGAGGATATCCAGACCGTCTTCAATAAGGACCCGGCGGCCAAAACGATTTGGGAGGTGCTGACCTGCTATCCTGGGCTGCACGCTCTGTGGCTGCATCGGATAGCCCACTTCCTGTGGCAACACAAGCTGCTCTTCCTGGGCCGCCTTCTCTCTCACGTGAATCGCTTTTTGACCGGGATCGAGATCCACCCTGGAGCCAGGATAGGTCGGCGGTTTTTCATTGATCACGGCATGGGAGTAGTCATCGGTGAGACCAGCGAGATCGGGGATGACGTTCTGATGTACACAGGTGCGGTTCTAGGCGGCACGACCCTGGAGAAAAAGAAACGCCATCCAACCATCGGCAACAACGTGGTGATTGGTACGGGGGCGACGGTGCTTGGTGCTATCACCGTGGGAGACAACGCCAAGATCGGCGGCGGCGCAGTGGTAGTCAACCCGGTTCCTCCTGGAGCGACAGTGGTTGGAGTGCCAGCGAGGATCGCGGGGCCGAAAAAGCCAGCAGGCCCAGAGATTGATCTAGAACACGGTAAGCTGCCCGACCCGGTGTTGAAGGCCATCAGCGAGGTTCTGGACAGGCAGAGCAAGCTGGAGGAAAGGGTGCGAGAGCTGGAGATGGGCCCGCCGCGGGCTGTCCCTTTGGCTTTGCCCACAGAGGAGACTAGAATGGTGCCATTGAGACGAGGAGGAGAAATGGAAACACGAATTCGGGAGGCCCTCAAGGAGGTAATTGATCCAGAGGTGGGGATCAACGTCGTAGATTTGGGACTGATCAAAGAAATCGCCGTCAACGGCGGAGCGGTGGAGGTGCGGATGGTCTTGACCACGCCAGCCTGCCCACTGGTTGGTCATCTCGTGGAGCAGGTTCGGCGCAAGGCTAAGAGTGTGGATGGAGTGGAGAACGTGGAGGTGACCATCCTGGACGAACCCTGGAGCTGGGAGCGCTTCGTCAACCGGACAGGTAAGTGAAATCACTGTCTGTTAGGGGCATTCGCCACCGCGCTTAAGGAGTGGATATGCAGATCTCAACCATACAGCCCCACGTCCAACCCGCAACCAGCACCATCACTCTGGCGAACCGTTGGGATCATTTTCTGGCGCGCTGGGGTGTCAACCGTAGCGGCCACCGGGTCGAGACGGGGCTGTACGCTTTGGGCAACCCCACAGCGGATTCGCCTGTTTTCGTTACCGCCAACTACACCCTCAGCTTCGATGCGCTGCGGTCGGCCCTGGCCGGAATTGATGGTTACATCATGGTCCTGGACACATACGGCATCAACGTCTGGTGCGCGGCTGGCAAGGGCACTTTTGGCACCGACGAAGTGGTCCACCGCCTCGAAGCGACTCGACTCCACGATATTGTCAGCCACCGCCTGCTGATCTTGCCCCAACTGGGCGCGGCCGGTGTTGCTGCGCACGAGGTCAAGAAGCAGTCGGGGTTTAAGGTCGAGTACGGCCCGGTGCGGGCGGCTGACCTACCGGAGTATCTCAGGACCGGCCAAGCTACACCGGAGATGCGCCAGGTGCGCTTTGACCTGGGTGACCGCCTGACCCTGATTCCGGTGGAGTTGGTTCACGT
>Ga0233423_10000947_pt1 | contig 14848 bp, 16 predicted proteins | sample Watercolumn_Mata_FD_180713 | JGI IMG/M metagenome (GOLD analysis project Ga0233423, IMG submission 180713) | Freshwater microbial communities from Lake Matano, South Sulawesi, Indonesia - Watercolumn_Matano_2014_112_MG | ecosystem: Environmental > Aquatic > Freshwater > Lake | place: Indonesia...
GATTTTACTACTCTGGCTAAGAATTATTCGAAATCCTCCAGCGCTAAAGACGGAGGAAACCTAGGTTTTATCCAGAAGGGCAAAAAATCTACACAGTTTGATGCCGCGGCTTTTTCTGAGACTCTAGAAGTAGGTAAGATTAGCAGCGTATTCAAAACTCCCGATGGCTACAGTATTATCAAATTAGAATCTAAACGCGGAGGTAAGCAAAAACCCTTAAGCGAAATGTGGGATGATATTAATCGGGGTCTTGTTTTCTTAAAACAGCAGCAGGCAGTTGAAGATTTAATCGGTAAGCTGTCTCGCGATGCTAAAATTGAAGTCTTTGAGGGAGAAATAAAATAATGGCTATCGACAAGCAGAAGCTTATTTTAATAAGTGGGATAATCTTAGGCATCATGGCAATTGTAATGGCTAAGATGTATCTTGATCAGCAAAAACAGGCTGTTCAGGAAAGAGCCAAGGCGGCAATTGCAAATTTGCAATCTAACCAGACAGCCGTCTTGGTGGCTAAGCAAGATATCTCTCAGGGGGTGGTTATTGAACCGGATATGCTTGAAACATCAATTGTCCCGAATAAATTCGTGCAACCGCAGGCAGTGACCTCCCTAGATAGGATCACCGGCATGATTACGGTTGCCCCTATACCAAAAGGCGAGCAGATAAGTCTTTCTAAGCTTGTTCATAAAAAGACTAGTGCAGGGGATCTTTCGGGAGTAACCCCTTCCGGGAAAAGAGCAATTACCATTGTAGTTGATAATATTGCTTCCTTGTCTGGGATGGTTAAACCCGGGGATTATGTCGACGTCCTTGCTGTAATTCAAGTTCCAGTGCAGAATCAAGAAGGAAAGCTAGTTGGTCAAACAGCGGTTGTACCTTTATTTCAAAATATTTTAGTGTTGGCCGTAGGGCAGAATACCGGTGGAGCAAGCGGTCCTTCTGGCAGATATACAGAAACCCCACCTCCTAGCGGGAATAACCTGATTACTTTAGCGTTAAGGCCTAATGAGGCAAATTTAATTGCTTTTGTCCAAGAGCAAGGTAAGATGCGTTTGATTTTGCGTTCTCCGGCTGATGCCAAAGTAGAATCAATGACGCCGGTTAGTTGGGACAGTTTATTCCAATATATTATGCCTCAGAAGCAGAATGCCGGAGACAAAAAACCGGCGGTAGATACTACTGAATACGTAGAAGTCTTGCGCGGGTTAAACAAGACGAAAGTTCCTTTATCAAAATAAACAGGTCTAAAAGAAGGCTGTTTTGTCTTCTGATAACCCATAGCCCAAGGAGAAGAATGAGAAAGTTATTTTTTGGCTTATTATTTATTGTTACTTTTATACTCGTTTTGCTTTTTAAGGGTTATGCCGTTGGTGACGATGTCACGACGAATGAGATAAAACTTTATATAGGGCAACCTCAGACCGTTTCCGTCAGCTCACCAAAAAGAGTAGCGATTGGCAATCCTCAGATTGCCGATGTTGCCAATATCAGAAAAATCGAATTGACGATTGATCCTAAAGCTGCCGGAAGCACGACGTTGATTGTTTGGGATAATTTCGGCGAGCAATCCTATCGTCTGAAAGTATATGCCGAAGACATGAGCGTCATTAAGCGGCGCATAGATAATGTTCTTTCATCGTTAAATCTGCGCGATGTTTATACTAAAGCAGAGGATGAAGAAGCTAAGGTGTTGCTTTTAGGTAGCGTTAAATCCACCAAAGAGAAAGGAATAGTTACTGCCGCTTTAGAGCAGTTAAAAGATAAGATAATAGATCTGATAGCGGTAAAGGAAGAGGAAGCAGTTATAGATATTGATGTTCAAGTAATTGAATTGAACAGAGGCTCGCAAGACACGCTTGGATTTACCTGGCCTGGATCAATGACTTTGACAGAAGTTGGCTCTCCGGGAATACAAATCGGCGGGACAACATGGGGAAAATTATTTAAGGTTAGCAAGGAAACTCGGGATGCCTTTACTCTGACATTGGATGCTTTGATACAGGAGGGAAAAGCACGTATCCTTTCTCGCCCTAGGATTTCCTGTCAGAGCGGTAAAGAAGCAAAGCTTGTTGTCGGAGGAGAGGTGCCGGTTCTAAGCGGAACGGTTTCACCCGGCGGTACTGCAGGCACTCCTGGTGCCACTACAAGCGGTCAAGTTGAATATAAAGAATATGGTATTATCCTGAATGTCAAACCCTTACTTGAAGACAGCGGCCGGATACACCTTGGGCTTGAAGTAACTGTCAGCGAGGTAGGCGATCAAGTAAAGACAGATTACGCTTTGGCATATAGAATGAGTAAACGTACGGCCACAACCGAGCTTTTTCTTGATGATGGACAAACTATGGCTATAGGAGGGCTGATTAAACAGAAGACAACGGAAGACATAAAAAGAGTTCCCTGGTTGTCTAATGTCCCGGTGTTAGGATCTTTATTTAGACAAAGGACTAAATCTTCGGGCTGGGATTCAGAGCTCAGCGAGATAAATGACGTCGAGCTTTTTATTACTTTGACTCCGCGTGTAGTTGTCCAAGGCAAACCACAGGAGGAACCAAAGACTCCGCGTGTGACCTCTCAAGAAAAGCCGCAGGAAGAAATACAAGAAGAACCAAAGAGTTCTCCTCTGGCGACTCCTACGATAATTCCAGAAGAAGAATTAATTCCTCAGCAGAGCATCAAACTTCCTATGTCTCGTGATGAAGGCAATGATTCAGTCGTAAAATATTCGAATCTTGTAAAGAAGAGAATTTTAAATGCAATTACCTATCCTTCTGCTGCTAAAGAAGCTGGATTCCAGGGCACTGTTAATCTAAGCCTAAAGCTTTCTCCACAAGGGGAACTTTTGGAATCAAAAATAAAAGGAACTTCTGGTTACCGCGTGTTGGATGATGCTGCGCTCCAAAAAGCCCAAGAAACTTCTCCTTATCCACCGTTTCCTCCTGATATAAAAGATAACGAAATGTGGGTGGATATTCCTATAACTTACCAATTGGAATAAGATGGCCAAAATAATAGTAATATTCAGCACCAAAGGCGGCGTAGGCAAGACGCTTATTTCTGCTAATTTGGCCGTATCTTTGGCAAAAGAAGGCAAGCGTGTTTGCGCAGTTGATTTAGATACTCAGGTTGTTGGCGACATGGCGCATATGCTGGGCTTAAGCCCTCAGAAGTGTATAGCAGACCTGATGAGTTTCTTAAGCAAGCAGCCCCAGTTGACTAAAAAGCAGGAATTCATAGTGCCGACGAAGTTTAATAACGTAGATTTTCTAGCAGGTGTACTTAAACCACAGCAATCTGGATACCTCTATCCGGAAAAGCTTCCCGAAATATTTTCTTTCTTAGATAAAGATTATGATTATATCGTTGTAGATGTTGGCAAGAGCTTTAGTGATGTATTTCTTGCTGCCCTAAGCCACGCTAACCTTATTCTCCTGATTGCTACTCCGGATGTGCTCTCCGTATATCAGACTAAATTGGCGTTAGATACTTTGTTATTCCTGCACTTTCCTTTAAATATGATTAAGCTCCTGCTTAATCGTGCGGAATCTTTATCGAGTATAAGCTGGCAGGAGATTCGGGTTAATCTACCCGTGGACATAATTGCCAAGATACCGTCTGAAGGCAGATTAGTCAATCAGGCGGTTAACTTGGAAGTCCCAGTAGTTATTAATTCTCCCCGTTCCAAAATCGCCCTAGTCTTATCAGAACTTGCTAGCCTTTTAATTGAAGATAAGACGATTTATATGGAATGCAAAAATATCGACCAGATCAAGATCAAAGAAGTTGCCTTAGATAAATCTGGGCAGTTCTGGGAATCCCAGGATTTAAAAGAGGCGGTACTTGAACCGGATAGCTCAGAAGATAAAGATGAAATCCTAATTCTTAAACGCCGGATACATGCTCGTCTATTAGACAGCATGAATATTAAAAGATTGGACCTTAAAATCTTTAGCGACCGCAAGAAAGCCAAGGACTTAAAAGAAAGAGCAGGAGTTATTGTAAGCAATCTTCTGGTTGAGGAAGCGGGTAGTTTCATCTCTTCGCAAGAGGTAAGAAGGAAACTGATTAAAGAAATCTTAGATGAGGCCCTAGGGTTAGGCCCCTTAGAGGACCTAATAGCTGATCCGGATATTACCGATATTATGGTTAATAATAAGGATGAAATTTATGTCGAGCGTTTTGGGCTGATTGAGTTAACCAACAAGAGATTTATCTCCAATGAGCAGGTTAGGACTATTATTGAGCGTATTATTGCTCCTCTCGGTAGGCGTATCGACGAGTCTGTGCCGATGGTCGATGCGCGTCTTGCAGACGGTTCGCGTGTTAATGCGATTATCTCGCCAGTATCTTTAACCGGGCCGACATTGACTATCAGGAAGTTCCGCAAAGAAAGATACAAGATAAATGATTTGCTTAAGTTAGGCGCGTTAACTCAAGAAATGGCTGATTTTGTTAAAGCCTGCGTATTGTGCCGCAAGAATATGATTGTCTCCGGTGGGACCGGTTCGGGTAAGACTACGATGCTAAATGCGCTTTCTGAGTTTATCCCCGAAGGAGAAAGAATTATAACCTTAGAGGATGCCGCAGAGCTAAAATTGCATCAAAGGCATTGGGTTAGGTTAGAATCTCGTCCTCCCAATATAGAGGGTAAGGGTGGTCTTACAATTAGGGATCTTTTTCGCAATACCCTGCGTATGCGGCCGGATAGGATTATTGTCGGCGAATGCCGGGGTACAGAATCATTAGATATGCTTCAAGCCATGAATACAGGCCACGATGGTTCTTTGACTACCGTTCACGCTAATTCTACTGCGGATGTTTTGTCTCGGCTTGATTCAATGATCCTGATGTCTGGAATAGAGTTACCAGCAAGGGCTATCCGGGAAATGGTTGCTTCTGCAGTTGATATTATTGTGCATACTGCCAGGCTTTCAGATGGTTCGCGGAAGATTATGTCAATTGCCGAAGTAGCGGGAATGAAAGATGAAATGCATATAAATTTAAATGAGGTGTTTGTTTTTAAACAGACAGGAGTAGATTCCAAAGGCAAAGTCTTGGGGTATTTTACTGCTACTGGTTATAAGCCTACATTTTTAGAGGAAATCCGCGTACGCGGTATATCCCTTTCGGAAGATATATTTGTGTCTACCAAGCCATAAGGGGCCTCAATGCGTCTAATCAATAAAACTAAGAATATCACACTAGCTGAGAGTGTTTTTATCGCCAATACCTTTTTTACAAGAGTTAGGGGATTGCTAGGAGTAAAAGAATTTTTACCTAATCAAGCAGTTATTCTACAGCCATGTAATTCTGTGCACACGTTTTTTATGCGTTTTGCCATAGATATAATCTTCATAGATAAAAATTACAGGGTTATTAAGACATTACCCAGCGTCAACCCCAACAGGATTACACCTATATATTGGTATTCCAACAAAGTTATTGAATTGCCAGCTGGAAGGTTAGGTCTTACCAATACTCAACTTCAAGATCAGCTTCAGCTTCTAGATTAATCTTTTCTTTCTGTCCAATCTAACTTGACAAGTCAACGAATAAGCGTTATAGTTATAGAGAAATGTCCAATCTGGAGGTCTTATGGGAGTAATCCATAAGCTTAATCCCGAAGTATTAAAGTTCATTATTGAAAGTAAACAAGAAAATCCTTCCTTGAGCTGCCGAACTTTAACGCAGCTAGTTTTTGATAAGCTCCAAATAAAGATTTCAAAATCCAGTATAAACGCTATTTTTAAAGAAAATAATCTAAGTATGCCTATTGGTAGGAGGCAAAAGCATAAAAAGCCAAAATTTAATATGCCTGTTTTGCCGGTTATCGAGGGCACTAGGGCGATTACCGTGGTTACGCCGGAACAAAAAGCAGAATCGCCGGAGATTAACCCTGAAGAAAAACGCATTAAAGAAGCAGAAGAGTGGGCAAGGAAATTGCAGGAAGAAGAGAAAACAAAAGTGGAGGAGAAATTGAAACTAGAAAGACAAGAAATTGAAGATGCTAAAAATCAAGCTGAGGGAGCAGAACTAAAATCCCTTATGGAAGAAGCGGCTAGAGTAAATATTCAAAAAAACGCTGAGAAAGCTGAGAAAGAGCAAAAAGCCGAAGAACAAGCCAGGCAAGTTGAAGAAGAAAAAGCCGCCCAGGAAGCAGCGTTAAAGGCTGAGCAAGAAAGATTAACACGGCTTGCCGAAGAAGAAAATAAGAGAGTCGAAGAAGAAGCCAAGAGAATTGAAGCAGACAGAGTTGCTCAGGAGGAGGCTAGAAAGGCTGAAGAAGAGAGATTAGTAAAGCTCGCAGAAGAAAGTAAGAAAGCTCAGGAAGAAGCCGAGAGGATTAGGATAGAAAAAGCCGCTCAGGATGAGGATAGGAAATCCGAAGAAGAAAAATCCGCCCAGGAAGCAGCATTAAGAGCTGAAAAAGAAAAATGGGCAAGGCTTGCAGAGGAGGAGCTTAGAGTTAAACAGCAAGGAGTGAAGAAAGAAGATGTTTTACAAAAAGAAGAGCCTGTTGGAACCGCTGCCTTATCTCAAGGCGAGGTTTGTTCCGGATTAATATTGCTTAAAGCGTTGGATTGCTTAATCGGAGGCAGCAAAGCGATTAACGAAGTCATTTCTAAAGAATTAGGGGTGGAACCGACTAGTTTCCTAAGTCTTACTGAAGCGTTAATATTCAGGTCTTTATTCGGTAATAACAATATTGCTGCACTTTGGAATATAATCGGTAAGCAGTATTCTCAAGAAAAACTGGAGAGTTATTATACACAGATCAACCAAATTCAAAACTTAAAATTAAATATTCCTAAAATTATTCTCAGCGCCTTTACCGAAGTCAGAGGGATAATTATGCACTTTAACGACGGAGGTAGTATCAATTTTGATGGTCGGTTTTATTCCAGCTGGACGACTCAAAATATCCCATATGATTTCTCAAGTCCCCTATCTGAGCTGAGGGAAGGCATAAATAAGTATTTCTTTCAGGGGCAGCATTTAATTTTATTTTCTGCCCCCGGTTATGATATACCTTCAAAGGATTTCTTTAACCTACTCTTAAATATCGGCTCTTCGGTTAAATGTCCAGATGCCTTGATTTTATTCGGCAATAAATTGGAAGAGATAGAGAGAGTATCTTTAAATAGAACTAATAGATATACCTTGATTTTTGGCATTTGGCCATGGCAATTTACAAGCAGTCGCAAGGTAAAGAGAATCGGGGAGTTTGATTTTAAGCATATTGAAGGCATAAATCAGGATTTATATCTGGCGGAAGTCGAGATTGAGCTACTAAGAGCATCCTTAAATCAAAGCATAACTTTAAAAGGTTGCGCAATAAAGACTAATCCTAGTGAGAAAATTCGTTTGGTTGTCCTTAATAACGATGAACACCCGATGAGTCTGGAACGGTTGGCAGGGGTATATCTAAACTGCTGGCCTAATTTTGAAGAGGCATTTCATGATTTTAGCCGCAAAATAGAGCTTTTTACGTATACAAGTAATATCCAGAAGTTTTTCTCCAAGGATAAGTTTGAGGCGGCTATGGCAGAGCCCGAGACGGAATTAGAGAAAATCTTTGCAAAATATATTACAATGTTAGATGCTTATTTACGCTGGCATTTTTTGCCAGCCGGCTATTCTGAAAAGGATTTTTCTTATACCAACAAATGTTTTTATAAGCTTCCAGTGAAGTTTGCGGTTAGTCAGAACATAATCAGCGTTAAAATACAAGCTGATCAAGAGGACCAGGTTCTAAAAGACTTAGAATATCTTACCCGTCGCCTTAATGAACGACAGATTAACCTGACCGATGACTTGCGTTTATATTTTGAAAACGCTTTCAAATAGCGAGCAATTAATCTTGATTGATTTATTTTCAGGTGGTATATTGTAGGTAGATTAAAATAATTTGATTACGCAAATTACTTAAAACTACAGATAGGCGATTGAAGTAGTTACAAGTAATTTATTTTGCCTTGTTAAGTCTATCTGTCCTTAAGACATTAGGGGATAAGAAGTTCTGATAGTTGTATCATTAGTACAAAAGGGCAGGGTAAATAAAATGATCTCAAGTGCTAAAAGAGGACAGAGCCTGATAGAATATTCAATGTTGGTTATCATCATCGCTGCTGCGTTAATGGCGATGACTACTTATATCCAGCGGGCGATGAACGCGTATATGGGCTGGTAAGCAAAAGAAAATATCGGCTTAAAAAAGAGCAAAAATGATCTTAGTAACCAAAAGAGGACAGAGCCTGATAGAATATTCAATGTTGGTTATCATCATCGCTGCTGCGTTAATGGCGATGACTACTTACTTTTATCACGCATCGAATGCGCGGGTGAGACGCTGTATGGATGAGATAAATTACTACAGGTTTGATTAACTCTAGAAGGAGGGGAAGATGAAAAAGTTTAGGAAGGGGCAGAGTACGTTGGAGTACGTAATTATTTTGGCAGCGGTAGTCGGTGCGATAATTGCAGTAGGAGTAATGCTTAAGCCGAAGTTAAATCAATCTTATAGCGATTTAACTGATAGGGTGGAGGCCAAAATAGATCAAGTTACTTTTTAAGGAGGTGAAAGAATGTTAAGACTAAAGAAGAAAGGACAGAGCACGGCAGAATATGCAATTGTGATTGGTTTAGTTATTGCTGCGGCAGTAGCGATGCAAATTTATGTTAAGCGCAGCATTCAGGGCAAAATGAAAGACGCCGTAGATACCAATGATCCAGCAGCCACATTTCTAGTGACCCAACAGTATGAACCGCAATATCAGACTAACGATGGCATAACATCAACTAGAGATGCTCAAGAAACAGCCACTACCTCTCAAGGTGGGGGCGTAGCGAGAGTTATTGTTGGCGAAGATGTAAGCACTAGGACAGGTACAACGCATATTTTAGCACCGTAAAAAGCGTACTTTACGACGGATATTCTTTAAATTAGGAGGTGAATATGTTGCGCGTAAAAGCAAGAGGGCAGACGACCCTTGAGGTAGTTATTTTGATTGGATTTGTTGCGGCGGCATTGATTGCTATGGGTATATATATGAAACGGGGGATTCAGGGAAGGCTTAGGGATTCTACGGACCAAGTCGGTGAGCAGTATTCTGCCGGCAACACCACTGGGACCTATACCACGACAACTAATATAAACCAGACCGAAACCTTACATGCAGGTGGGGCGAGCGATACAGTAATCAATACCAATACGCAGAAGAAAACTGGATCTGAAACGGTAACTGATTTTACTTCTGGCGGTGGATGGTAATGAAGCGAGGGCAAGCAACCCTAGATTATGTTTTTCTGCTCGGAGTAGCGGCTGCCGGACTTGTTGCTATGTTGATCTATATAGGCCGGGGCTTTCAGGGAAATATTCGTAGTAATGCCGAACAGTTGGGCGCCTGGCAGTATGAGCCAGGGGCAACTATACATAATAGTCGGACTAAAACGGCAGAGTCTACAGCTGGCTCTGGTAGCAATACTCCTGTTTGCTATGGTAATTTAAATGAACCAAATACGGCTCTGGAGGAGAAATTAAAAGAAATTGCGGACAAAAAGAAAGAGCTGGATGAGCTGAGGAAGGCATTTGAGTTAACAACGGTTAGTGAAGCTAGGATTGGGGCAGTAGCTGTTAGAGGTGGTTTTGATTATCCTGTTCCTTCAAGTGTCTGGACGAAAGCAAAAGAAGATATGGATCAAACGTATACCGAATTACAGCAACTATATAAAGAGGCAGAGGCATTAGCGGAGGCTTGGAGAAATCGGACAATTACGCCAGATACGACCGGTGAAACTTCAAGTTGGAGTCGGGAAGAAGGTAGTACGACAGATCATAAGCATACGGATGAAGTCTTAGGTAATTTGAAATGATAATATCGCGCAGAGGACAAAATCTGATGGATCTAGCCCTGCTTATTGGTGTTGTTGGGTTAGTAGTTGTTGGCATGGGAGCTTATATCCGGCGCGGTGTGCAGGGTAAGATAAAAGATGTTACAGACTATATTGTAAGTGACCGACAGTCACCGGAAGAGAATCCGGTATATCGTTCCACTAGGCTTCGATCGGACTCAAGAATGACAGCCAAAGAGTTCAATAAAGGCGCAAGAAGTTTATATGGTGACGAATATTCTTCTACCGAGTATAACGAGCATAGCGAGAGTAGTTCTAAAGCGATAGAGGAGGAATTTTAAAGAGAATAGACTGTAAGAAGGAGACAGAGAGAATGTCGAAACATCGCAAGGCCCAGGCAGTTCTGGAGTTGGCTATCTTGGGCTCTTTGCTTATTATAGCGTTCTCTATCGCCATCAGATATGGCGAGCAATATAATCGCCAGCAATCCTACATGCAGCAGACATTCCGCAAAGCTTTATACGCAGCAAGAGAAGTAGGTAAATATCATACTTCTTTTGGCGCTGCGGATTTTCGCAGAAGCTCTAACGTAGTTGACCCTATGGAGCTAGGAGAGCTGCAGACATTCTCTAGCGGTAATTCGATTCTCTGGTCACCTATGAAAAAAGACCCAGTTACCTATGAGCTTTTATATCCGGATCCAAAAGCCTATTATCGCTGGGATCGAGGAGGGTTACAGGAGGTTTCTATTGCCAACCTTTACAATGTCTGCGTAACACTTAGCTCTAGCGTGGCAAGTAGCCCAGAAAATACTACTCGCTATAATAAAAACGGACTCAGTAGCCAGAAGACTATGCATGCTACTGATACTATTAGCGCCAGTATGCCTTTTGCTGGTACGACTGTTTCAGCCGGCGGTGAAGAATTAGGGCAAGGTGGGTTCTATGGCGCAGCTGGCGGGGGTGGCGGTATTGACCGTTCGAGAGGTTTAGAATGACAAGAAGAGCGCAGGCAACGTTGGAATTTAGCTTGGTTTTAATCATAACCATAGCCTTAATCGCGGGGTTTTATAGAATAGCGGCATGGCTAAGGGGCCATATTCCTAGTCGCCAGGATACATATGATGAGACTCGGATATCGGCAGGGCAAAAAGCCTCGCCGGGTCAGCCAGAAATAGTTTACCCTAACGCTTCATTAATAGCAGAGGATCAGGTTTATATGCTTAAGAAATAGAGGAGATAATTTGTTTTTCTCTCGACATGATAAAAATAGACATCTCAAGCATAGACATCTCAAGCGAAAAAGAAGATTATTAGGGCAAGTTTTTCCTTTCTTGCTTATCGGTATAGTTGCCTTACTTGCTGTTGCCCTTTCCATACTCGGCGTATTTAATGCAGCGAAAACTAGGACCTATGCGGATAACGCTGCTGATGCCGGATCTTTAGCTGCCGCTTCTATTTTGTCAGGGGCTTTTAATGATTTAAGTCTGAGAAATAAAGAAATGTGGGAGTATTATATTTTAGATCGAGGGTATTATTTAACTTTATACAACCTAGCAATTGGTTATCTCGATGAAGGGATTTTTTATAGTCAACAAGCTGAAGATGCAGTGAAGGCGGCTTTAAGCAATATTCATACCGGAGGTTGCGAGACATGGACTTGGCAGAAAGATGCCTCGCTCAAACTTTACGATCCCGACGGAGGCATTAATTCAGCCGCAGAGTATGCGCTTGAAGCAGCCAAATGCGTTGGAGCAGTTAATGTCCTGACTTTTTATATGCAGGTCTTGACCGATAATTTCAAATTTATCCAGTTTGAACACTATTGTGAAGCTTTGGGTATGATGGAGCAAGCTTTTGTAATGGGTGATAATCTCTCAGATGCCGAGTCAACAGGGTTAAGGTACGCTTTTAATAACAGTGGTCAAGGCGGTGATGATCTCGGTTATTGGCTAGGAACAGGCGGATTTAGAGATGGTACGACCTGGCCGCCTGGCGCCGATACCTGTGCTAATTGCTGTGGTATTACCGTAACCATAGATTTCCCAGCACAACAGTCTTATGAGGTTGAACATACCGTATGGAATTATCCCAAAAATAAAACTCTTGGTACTGCTGCTATTCCTTGTATTGGTTGGCCTAGTCAAAACATCTCAGATGACCCTTTTAATTATTCAGGTTCTTTCTCTCTAAGACAACAGTATAGAGCTATTTCTGAGGCTTTAAAAGCAGCAGCAAAGAGCGCTATGTCCATCTATACATATACGGACGGGGCCCATACAGTTTGTGATACCTGTTGCGATCCTACCTGCCATGATTGTAATTGCCGTTGCGACAGAGACATGGATCCGCCAACGACTGCCTCGAATGACTTGAATACATTTGTAACCTGCATACGCAATGCATTACATCACCTTAATAATGCCGGGATAGAAGTTTTAACGATGAATACTTTAAAGACGATTAATATTGAGATTTATGAAAAAGTCTGGCGCGATAGAGCACCGACATTTTTTTCTAATGTTTATTCCGGCAAAGATACTTGTTTGGATGTGATAAATTATATAGATGAAAGCGAGTATCCGGGTTTGATGATTAGAAAGATCGATGAAGCGATACTCACTTCGACAAATTGGTGGGTTGATTGCACAGTAGTTTTGTTTTGTAGGCACACGGATCAATATGGCAATGTCACTGTAGACAGGTCCACTGCTTTTAGCCAATCTGAATTTAATGTTGATAACTTAGGAGTAGTGAGAGATTTTCTGGATTCATTTGATTGTCAGATTAGAACAGCCAGTTGATCTTAAACTTTAATACTTTATTATATTTCTATAAAAGAACTTAAAAGGATTATATGATCTCTAAAATAAGAACCATATCGCTAGGGTTATTTTTTTTATTTTACTCTTTTATCCTTTGGGCCTCCGATTTGGATATCCCTTTGCCAAAAGATGCGGTGAAGATTTCAGAAAAGAGCGCTAATTTTGGCCCCATAAGGTCTTTTAGCGAAATCTATAAAACATCTTTAAGTGGAAGTCGGGTGCTCTCATTCTATAAAAAAGAAATGGCCAATGCCGGGTGGAAGGAAAAGGAAAGAGGAGTTTTTGTCAAAAATAAATTCATTGCAGTCATAATTTGCGATGATTTGAAGAATAAGTCAGGCAAGACAGAATTTAATGTTATAGTTAGTAATATCCCTGCAAAAGAAGAGCTTTTAGGGATGCGTAAGACTGAGCCGGATAAATTAAGTTATATGCCGATTTATCCAGGCAGCGTACAAATTGGTATTTTGAATTTACCTGGCGGGACAGCAAGCGCCTATGAGACAGAAAGTAGCATTGAAGAGGTAGTTTTCTTCTATAAATCCGCTATGCTAAATTATGGCTGGAGCCTTGATCGAGAAACACAATCTCAGGGGCAAGGAGGAATGGCTAATTGCCCAGGATGCGAGAAGTCGCTCTCTGGTTTTGGGAATACTGCCTCTAAAATATCCACCAGCGCACAAAAGACGGGTCTAATCTTTAATAGACTAAATGGGGCTGAGACCTGCATAATTGAAATATCTAATATTTCTGTAGGCTTTAAGGGAGAAGATCTTGATAATAAAAAATTAGGGAGCACAACAAGCATTTTTGCTAAATATTATGCGCATAAAAATATTAAGCCCTAAGTCTCAATCGATGATAGAATATATCGGTGTAATCCTGGTGATTATTGGGGTGCTTATCATTGCCGGAGCCTATTACAAGCGTAGCCTACAAGGCAAATATCGCGAGGCAGCAGATGCCGTGGGCGGTGGTGAACAATACACTGCTCATTGATCAAAAATAATGGAGCGATATGCTTATCTTACTTAATATACTGATCTTATGTTCGGTTATCCTGATTTCTTTTAGTCTCTTACCTATCGTTGTACAGAAAATCCAATCTTGGCAACAGAAGAAAGAAGCTGTATTTGCCAAAGAGATGGATAAGATGTTTTATGATAAAAGCCCTAAAAGTATTGTTATGCTTTATTTTATCCTTCCTTTGGTTTTTGGTTTAGGAGGGTATCTTTTCCTACAATCTCAGGTTATTATGATTTTTGGCGTTTTGATTGGCGTAGCAATCCCAAATTTTATTTTAAAGGTCCGCTATAGGATGAGAATCCAGAAGTTTAGCGATCAACTTTTGGATGCGATTAATATGCTTTCAAGCTGTATAAAAAGCGGACTGAGCCTTCTGCAGGGGCTGGAAGTATTGGTCGAAGAGATGCCTGCGCCAATGAGCCAGGAATTGGGTTTAGTAATCAGAGAGAACAGAATGGGTATACCACTGGAAGAATGCCTTAGCCGTTTGGACAAACGCATGGGTATTGATGAGCTTAGCCTGGTGGTTAATGCGCTTATGGTTGCCCGTGAAACAGGGGGTGAACTACCCAAGGTTTTTAGCCGTTTGACCGTAACCATTAGGGATAACCGCAAACTAAAAGAAAGCATCAAGACCCTTACTTTACAAGGGAGAATGCAAGGTGCAATTATGTCTTTTCTGCCGATTGCCTTTGCTGCATGGGTCCTTTCAGTCAATAAGCACCACTTCGATATTATGTTCAAAAGCGATCTCGGTAGGATACTATTGATTATCGCAGTCATATTGCAGGCTGTCGGTATGCTGCTGATTAAGATGTTTAGCAGGATAGAAATATAATGTAGATAGCCATATTTATTTTAATTATCGGCTCAGTAGCCCTGGTGTTCTGGAGTTTTGTTTTTTCCCAGCCAAGCTCTCTTTCGCGCATACCTAAGGATGCTACAGATGTAAAATTCCAGAAGCCAAAATTTGATTTCGCAGATCTCCTGCCGACTGGTGCATTTCTGGATAAAAGCGGCCTGGGAGTCTCTATTAAGAAGTCTTTGGATACTGCGCATATTAATTTGTCGCCGGGAGCCTTCTTTAATTTAAAGATGCTTTTATATATTTTCTTGACGATCATGGTAATAATAGCAACAGGCAAA
>Ga0233423_10000948_pt1 | contig 14847 bp, 19 predicted proteins | sample Watercolumn_Mata_FD_180713 | JGI IMG/M metagenome (GOLD analysis project Ga0233423, IMG submission 180713) | Freshwater microbial communities from Lake Matano, South Sulawesi, Indonesia - Watercolumn_Matano_2014_112_MG | ecosystem: Environmental > Aquatic > Freshwater > Lake | place: Indonesia...
GCAGCAGGCCCTGCAGCGGCTCTGAGCACCTATTCGCACATGTCTTGGATAAGAACTGCGCCGGCAAGGCGCTCCACGGCGAGAGGTGCGGCGTGGGGACCATAATGATGATGTACCTCCACGGCGGGGACTGGAAGAACGTCAAGGACGTCCTCTCGAGGGTTGGAGCGCCCACGACTGCAAAGCAGCTGGGGCTGAAGGATCAGCAGCTCATAGATGCGTTGACCATAGCCCACACCATAAGGCCCGACAGGTACACGATCCTTGGCGAGAAGGGAATCACTCCAGAGGCAGCCGAAGACCTGGCCAGGATAACCGGTGTAATAGATTGAAGAGGAGAGAAGCGACGAAGGAGAAGGCCGCGCGGAGGAAAGGGGCGAACCCGTCGAGGGAGATAGTGACCCTTGTCGGGGAGGGGCAGGCGTCGAAGGGCTTCAGGTTCATAGCCTCTCAGCCGCCGGACGTGTGCAGGAGCTGCAAGATTTTCATCGTATGCATGGGCAGGCTCGTTCCCGGCTGGGCATACGAGGTGGTAGAGGTCAAGGACAAGCAGCATTACTGCGCCCTTTACGAGGACAAGGTAAGGGTTGCCAAGGTCATACAGTCGCCCATCGAGCTGCTGGTAAAGGCACAGTATGCGGTCGAGGGCGCGACGGTCACCTTTACCATCGAGGACTGCATGGAAAAGAACTGCCTCATAGAGAGGTTATGCAGGCCGGAGGGCGTTAAGAAAGGGGAGAAGATAAAGATAGAGAGGGTCTTGGAGGACGTCTCTGAGATGGCCCTCTGCAGGAAGAAGTACAGGAAGGCTACTGCCCTTGTGGTTGAGCCTTCTTCTTAGGCTTGCCGCCCTTCATAGCCTCGGCCGGCGACTCGCCTGTTGACTCCTCGGTCTTTGCCTCTTCCTTAGCAACCTCTGCGGGGGCTTCGACCTTCTGCTCCGCCGCAAGCTTCTCCTCAGCCGGCTTTGACTCTGGCTTTGCCGCCGGCTTCAGGATGTGGGACTCTATGAACTGCACCGTCGTAACCTCTGGCAGGTACTTTCCGATCTCCTTGGCTAGCCCCTTCTTGGCGAACTGGATGTCCTCCAGCGTGAAGGACTCCTCTGGCAGTTCGATGGTCACCAAGTTTCCGAGGTTTGATATGATGAACTTGTCCTTCGATACGTTGCGGATCCTTCTGTGGACGAACTCGCGGATCCTCTCCACCGGATCGGATACGATCTTCCGGACGTATATCTTTGCGGAGAGTGCCTTGCCCGCAAGCGGATGGTTGTAGTCGATGGTGACCCTCCCGCTTCCCACGCTCCTTATCGTCGCGAGTGCGCCGCCAATCTCTATCCTCGCGCCGGGTCTGGGGGTAACACCCTGTCGCGTGAGCTCTCGGGCTGGGACTATTCGAACCTTTGTGCCGTCCCTCTCGCCGAAGGCCTTCTCTGGGGCGATCTCTAGGTCCTTCTCCTGACCCTCCTCGGCGCCAACGAGCGCCTCGTCTATGCCCTTCAGCATCCACCCCTGACCGACCATGATTAGGCGGGGCCCGTACACCTGCTCAGGGCTGTATGCGTTGGCTGCCTTCGCCTGGTCTTCCATCGTTACGTCGAAGACCTCGTTGTTGTCCTTGACCTTTAACACATAATCTATGAGGACGAAATCTCCATTTTTGATAGACATTAATGGTACACCAACCAATCGGAAGAGTAACAACTTATTACCTCTTTAAAATCTTTTCCTTTATGGGCATCATTCACGCAGACAGGAAAACTTCATTTTGCTGGGGCGGTAAGGGTATGCCAGAGCCAACAGATTGGTGGTCGAACCTTGACAGGAGAGGTAGAGGTTAAGGCAAGAATTGAAAGCAGAGAAGAGCTGGCACGAAAGATAGAGAGGATCGGCGGTAAATTCGTGAGGGAGGTAGTCCAAGAGGACCTTTACTTCACGCACCCCTGCAGGGACCTGAAGGAGAGGGACGAGGCCCTCAGGCTAAGGAGGGAGGGGAAGAATTACACGCTCACTTTCAAGGGGAGGAGGGTCGGGAAGGGCGCGAAGATTAGGGAGGAGTTGGAGGTCAGCGTGGGCGATTTTGACGAGACTGCCACGCTCCTCGAGAGGTTGGGATTCGAGAAGGCGTTCATTATAAAGAAAAGGAGGGAGGAGTTCGTGCTCAATGGGGTAACGATCGCTCTGGACTCTGTTGAGGGGTTGGGGGAATTCGTCGAGATAGAGGTTATGACAACCGCCGGGGAGAGCAGAAGAGGCGGGCTTCAGAGGATGGAGTCCTTCAAGAACAGGCTCTTCAGTATGGCAGACAGGCTAGGAATACCGAGGGAACGGCTCACCACCGAGTCCTATTTGGAGTTGCTGGCGTCCGAGAGCTCCTCCTCCAAGCCATTGAGGTAGTGCTCCAGGACGGACATCCTGCCCTTGGCCATCTTCTTTGCGGTCTCAGTGTAGAGGAGCGCCTCAAGCTTGAGGAGCTTCTCCCTTATGTGCTGCGCCACCCTCCCGGCTGGGTAGCCGTGCTCCAAGTTGTACTGCACTGTCCTGTAGATACCCATGGCGCCCATCGCATCTAGACGGTCGGCGTCCGACAGAACCTTGGCCTCTGTGGACTTCGCCTCCCTGCCGGCTTAGAAGCTGTGGGTGGCTATCACCTCGTGCACTCTGTCGCAGAACTCGGGGTCGAAGCCCATCAGTGGCAGGACCGTGTCTGCAAACTCTGCGCTCTCGAGGGCGTGGTCATCGCTCGCCCTCATGGTATCGTGGAAGAGGGCGGCGACGTCCAGTATTGTGGGGTCTGCCCCCTCGCTCTTTCCGATTTTTCTGCAGAGGAGACGGACCCTCTCCACGTGCTCCCAGCCGTGTGATCCCACGTCCTCGAACCCTGCGTGGCAGATCGCCTCCATCTTCTGGAGGTTGTACCTGTAGCAGTCGCGCCTAGACCGTTCCAAGGACGACATTGACGCTCTCACCCTCAATCTCCGCTAGGGCGTATCTCCCCCTAAAGACAGGTCCAGGATTGAAGACCACGCTCCTACCTATCCTCTCCACCCCTGGAGCCTCATGGATGTGTCCGCACTGGACCAGAAGGGGGGAGGACTGGAGGATAAGGTCCCTCAGCTTCTTGCTTCCAGTGTGGAGCCCTGTCCTCAGCCTGTCAACCACCTCGCCGCGCGGGGGGTTGTGGATAAGCAGCATCACGGGCCCGGTGCAACCGCTTCCACAGCATTCGGATATGCTCCGAGCGACGTTCTCCACGATCTCGTCCTCGCTCACCTCAAATGGGGTGCCGAATGGCGTGGGAGTTGCCCCTCCCGACCCGATAATGTTTATCCCTGAGAATGTGCCGCATTTGGACTCCAGGCACTTCCCGCCGACGTTCACCCCGTTGCGGAACTCTATGGGGTCGCAGTTGCCGAGGATGTAGCAGAATGGGACGCCTGTCATCTCTATGAGGTGGAGGACGCGCTCAACATCCTCGCCACTTCCGAAGTTGGATACGTCGCCCGAGACCGTTATGAGGTCGATCTGCCTCGCCTTCAGAACCGAGTCCAAAATACTTGTCAAGGAGGAGACCTTGTCGTGTATGTCCGTTAGGGCAAGTATTTTGAGAGCCGTATGCATCACCGCAAAGTTTTAAGACTACTAAGAGGTTATGATCCTTACTTTTTAAGGTGATCGATTTGTGCCTAGCTATCCCAGCCAAGGTAATTAAGATAGAGGGGGAGAGGGCGGAGGTGGAGATCGGCGGAATAAGGAAGGAGGCGTCCCTTGCCCTCGTGGCGGACCAAGGCGTGGGCGTAGGGGATTACGTTCTCATCCACACCGGTTATGCGATAACAAAGATAGACGAGGAGGAGGCAGAGTCGATCCTCGAGACGTGGAGACAGGTAATGGCTGCCGAGAAGGGAGAGTCGCTGTAGCAGGGTGGGGTTTTTGCTCTCTCAGTTTAGGGATAGGGAGCTGGTGGGCAGGGTTGCCAGCGAGATCGCAAAGGCTTCGAAGGGGAAGAGGCTGAAGATAATGCACGTCTGCGGGACCCATGAATGGACCATAACCCACTTCGGCATCAGGGACATGCTCCCCGAGAACGTTCAGATCGTAGCTGGACCTGGCTGCCCTGTCTGCGTCACGCCCGGGAACGAGATAGACGCCGTCTCTGAGCTGGCCATGATGAAGGGAATGGCGGTCACCACCTTCGGGGATGTGTTTCGTGTTCCAGGAAACAGGATGTCGCTCTCAGAGGCGAAGGCTTCCGGAGGGGACGTGCGGGTTATCTACAGCGTGGCGGACGCGATAAAGATGGCTAAAGAGGAGGAGGGGAAGGAGATCGTTCACTTCTCCATAGGGTTCGAGACCACCGCACCCACGACGGCAGTGGAGATCCTCAGGGGGGCACCAGAGAACTTCAGCATCTTCTCCACCCACAAGCTCATACCACCCGCGATGGATTTCCTGTTGAGGGCGGGAGTGAACCTTGACGGCTTCATTTGCCCAGGTCACGTCTCGACCATAATCGGCGTAAAGCCCTACAGAGGTATGGCTGCAAAGTACAGGAAGCCCATGGTCATTGCAGGGTTCGAGCCTCTGGATTTGGTGCTTGGCATCAGGAACATAGTGAGGCAAGTGGTAGCTGGCACCTACTCGGTGGACAACGAGTACAAGAGGGCAGTGAGGGACGGCGGGAACGAGATAGCGCTCCAGACCCTGGATAAGGCGTTTGAGGTCAGGGACGCTTACTGGAGGGGGATAGGGAAGATTCCTGCATCCGGGATGTTACTGCGTAGGAAGTACAGAGATTTTGATGCCGCGTTGAAGTTCGGCATAGAAGTGGGCAAGGAGGATCGCATGCCTGCTGGCTGCAGCTGCGGGGAGGTTCTGAAGGGCATGATGGCGCCAGAGGAGTGCCCGCTCTTCGGAAGGAGCTGCACGCCGGAGCACCCCATCGGACCGTGCATGGTCAGCATAGAGGGGACGTGCGCCATAGTCTACAAGTTCAGAAGAACAAAAAGATGAAATTAGAGGTCGCTCAGGAGCGGAATGGCCGCCCGTAAGCCCTCTCCTAGGGTGCCAGGGTAGCCGAGCTCGTGCAACGACCCCTCGACAGCAGATACCGTAGTGATCACTTCCCTCGGTGTCACTATGCCCATGTTACCGATCCTGAAGATGGCGTCCTTCAGGTTCCCGAACCCGCCGGCAACAACCACGCCGTACTTCTTCCGCAGTTTTTCCCTCAAGTCCTTCGCGGAGATCTTCGGTGGCATGTTTATTGCGAGGACCACGTTGGACCTGCTCCTCTCCTCGGCGAAGAATGAGAGGCCCATGCCCTTGAAGGCGGAGTAGTAGGCGCGGGCAGCCTTCTTGTGCCTGCCTATCCAAGCCTCCACGCCTGTCTCCAAGATTATCTGGAAGGCCTCGTCGAGTGCGAAGAAGAGGTTTACTACAGGAGTGAAGGGGGTCTCCTTCTTCTCGTCCCTGAACTTCCTGTACTTGATGAGGTCGAAGTACTCGGTTCTAGGCTTACTCCTCTCGATCATCTTCCATGCGTCCTTGCTGACAGATACGAGCGCGAGCCCCGGCGGCGTTGCTAGGCACTTCTGGCTTGCGGTGATGCATACGTCCACGCCCCACTTGTCCACCGGAAGGTCGTCACCGCCCAGCACTGATATGGCGTCCACTATGAAGAGTGCCCCGTTCTCCTTTGCAACTTTGCCTATCTCGGGCAGGTCCCTGACGGTGGTGCCTGTAGATGTCTCGTTGTAGATGACGGCGACGGCCTTTACGTCCTTCTCTCTCTGGAGCACCTCACGAACCTGGTCTGTGGTAGGGGTGCTGCCCGTCTCCACTTTCAGTTCCACGACATTCGCGCCGTACACCCTGAAGGCATCAGCAAGCCTCTCACCGAAAGTTCCCCCCACTGGAACCAGTATCTTCTCTCCCGGAAGGAGGAGGTTACTCGCAGCGCACTCCACGCCACCTGTGCCGGAGGACGTGAGGACGAAGAGGTCGCTCTCAGTCTGGAAGACCTTCTTACTGTTCTCAAGAAGGCGAGGATAAAGTTCGTGAAACTCCGCCCCCCTATGGTTTATCATGGGCTTGCACATGGCGGCGTATACCCTAGGCGGGACGTTTGTAGGCCCAGGGAGCATGATGAGTTGAGGCAGACTCATAGATTTGCACCTCACCAAGATATCAAGGAGAGTTATTATATAGGTTTCGACGAGTGCAAGGTGGGTGTGAGCTTTGGTTCTGGTCACCCTCACGACTGATTTTCGAGGGCATTACCTCGGCATAATGAAGGGCGTGATAAAGAGCCGCTCGCCAACCGCGGAGGTAGTTGAACTCTCCTCAGAGGTGGAGCCCTTCGACGTGAAGGGGGCAGCGTTCGTCCTCTACTCCTCCTACAGGTACTTCCCCCGCGGAACGATACACGTAGCGGTGGTGGACCCCGGCGTCGGATCCGCAAGGAAGGCAATAGCCGTAAGGACAAAGAATTACACGTTTATCGGGCCGGACAATGGGATCCTGATACCTGCTTCGAAAGATGATGGGATAGTCGAAGTCAGGGAGATCACGAACAGTTCCCTCTTCTTGAAGGAGGTCTCCAGCACATTCCACGGTAGGGACATCTTTGCACCTGTCGCGGCATTCTTGGCCAGCGGTGGCAGGCTGGAGGAGGTTGGGAAGAGGCTGAAGAAGTTTAGGGAGATCGAGTTCTTCAAGGAGATCGGCGGCAATGGGGCGGTAGCCTGCGAAGTTATATTCGTGGACAGGTTCGGCAACCTAACACTCAGCATAAAGAAGGAGGACGCAAAACTGGACGAAGTTGAGATAAAGGTGGGCGATAGGACTTACAGGGCGAGGCGGACTGGTACCTATGCTGACGGCGAAGGTCTTCTGCTCATCGTCGGCAGTGCTGGCTTATACGAGCTGGCGGTGAAGAATGGCAGCGCAACGAAGCTGATCAGGGCACTGGTTGGTGACAGGATCACCATTAACAGAACATGATCCGCCAATGCGTCCTAAGTTGCTCATTTTTAAATATGCGACGACCTAATGTTATTGTGGTAAAAATGAGGGGCCTGTTGATAGGTAGGTACCAGCCCTTTCACAAGGGACACTTAGAGGTCATCAAGAACATTCTCAAGGAGGTAGACGACCTCATAATCGGGATCGGCAGCGCCCAGGTAAGTCACACGCTGGACAACCCCTTCACAGCAGGCGAGAGGATGACCATGATCTCCAACGCACTGAAGGAGGAGGGCCTGGCCGACCGGTGCTGTTACATCATCACGATACCCGACGTCTGGAACAACGCGCTGTGGGTAAACCACGTGAAGTCGCTGACCCCACACTTCGATGCGGCGTACACGGGGAATGCGTTGGCGCTCCGGCTCCTGAGGGAGGGAGGGATAGATGCAAGGATTCAGCCCCTATTCGACAGGGCAAAGTACTCCGGGACTGAGATCCGGAGGAGGATGCTGAAGGGCGAGGACTGGGAGAGCCTCGTTCCCCCGGCGGTTGTCAAGGTGGTTAAGAGCATAAAGGGCGTCGATAGGCTGAAGGACATAACCAAGAGCGATAAGATCACTTACCTTGAGCCAGGCGATGCATCTCCTTAATCCTTCCATTGACGATCGTGACGCCCTCGTCGATGAGGCGCTTCTCCTTTCGACTGGAGCCCTCCATACTCCCCCCGTAGCCGCCCACCGTCAGGTCTGACTTTACAACGCGGTGGCACGGCACCACATAGGTAAGTGTGTGGTTGGCCATGATGTTTCCCACGGCCCTGGACGCACCTGGGCTGCTGGCTGCCGCCGCGACATCACCGTAGCTCACGACATTACCCTTTGGCACCTGCCTCACGAAGTCCAGAACCCTGTACTCGAAGTCCGATAGACCCTCATGGGCGATGCGTACCTTGGATCCGCCCTCGGTGCGCGCCTCTGCGACCCTTCTTGCAAGGCTTCGCCCCGCCTCGGTGTCGACCTCGGAGGGCTCCGTGATGCCCCTCAGCTTCAGGAAACGGATGGCCATCCGCTTGGAATCCTCCTTGTTCTTTGTGAGTTCGGAGCTTGTGATGAACTCGCCCGCCTCGTTGTAGGCGACCGTGATCCAGAGACCGTCCACCTGGAGTGAGGAGATCATAGCCTTTGTCAATTTAAATCCCCCAATACGTTTAAATGAACTGTAGAGATAAATTTTATTGATAATATGTCCTTGGAGATCGACGGATCCTATGGCGAGGGGGGAGGGCAGGTCCTGCGGGGCGCGGTCGCGTTGTCCTGCCTCACAGGAAGGGCCGTGAAGGTTTTTAACATAAGGGGGAGGCGCCCCAAGCCAGGGCTTCAGCCACAGCACCTCATCAGCCTGCAAGCGGCGGCATCGGTCTCGGAGGCTGAGGTAAAGGGCTTGGAGGTGGGCAGCACGACCATCACCTTCAGCCCCAAGACCGTCAAAGGCGGGAGGTACACCTTCGACATAAAGACGGCGGGAAGCGTGACCCTCGTGGTCCAGACGCTGCTCTCCATCCTCTCCTTTGCCGGCGGGCCCGCCGAGGTGAGGATCATCGGGGGTACGGACGTGCCTTGGAGCCCGCCCATCGACTATGTGAGGTACGTGGCGCTGCCCGCGCTGCGAGCATTTGGGGTTGATGCTGCTCTAGACTTGAACAGGAGGGGGCACTACCCGAGGGGAGGGGGAGAGGTCGTGCTCAGGGTCAACCCGGTCAGGGTGATGGCGCCTTTCAGGGCGCTGGAGCGGGGTCCCGTTGAGGCGATAAGGGGCGTCTCCAACTGCACCAACCTGCCCGGGCACGTGGCTGCAAGGCAGGCATCCTCTGCCGCCAAGGTCCTTAGGGAGAAGGGGCACACCAACATCAGGATAGCAGAGGAGCAGGCAACCGGCGAAGGACCTGGCAGCGACATAGTTCTCTGGGCTGAGGTTGGAGGTGGGCCTAGAATCGGCGCGGACGCCCTGGGGGCGAGGGAGAAGAGGGCGGAGGATGTAGGGAGGGAGGCAAGCGAGAAGCTGCTGGCGGAGCTGCAGACTGGGATGGCGGTGGACAGGCACCTCGGGGACATGATCATCCTCTACACGGCTCTCGCCAACGGTACCTCCGAGGCGGGCATCTCTGCGCTCACCCTGCACTCTGAGACGATGATGTGGCTCTCCAAGGCTTTCCTCAATGTTGAGTGGCAGGTAAGAAAGGTAGAGGGCGGCGCTGCGATCATAAAAGTCGATGGTGTAGGGCTGAAGAACGCACGGATTCAGGCTTAGATACTTGGAGAATTTTGGACACTGGCACGCCTCAACGCTTCCCCTACCTTTTTGAGCATCGTGTCGAGGCCCTCACCCTTTGCGGCCGAGAGCCTGTCGCACGGACCAAATAGGGCTTCGGCCTCACTTACTTGAGATGAATTAGCCAGATCGATCTTGTTGAAGAATGTCAGGATCTTGCTGCCAGAGAAGGTTGCCCTGACATCGTCGTAAAGGTGCTTCTGGCTGGCGATTGAGAAGCCATTCGCCTCAGAGACATCCACTATGAACGCGATCACGTTGGAGAGGTGGCCGAGAGCAGATATGGCCAACAGCTCGATCTTGCTCCTTTCTGCCAGTGGTCTGTCCAGTATGCCCGGGGTATCCACCATCTGTATTCGGGTGTTTCCGACAGTGACGTGACCTATTATGATCTCCCTCGTGGTGAAGGGATAGGATCGGATCTCGGGCTTGGCGGAGGAGACAGCCTTTACGATCGTGGACTTGCCCACGCCGGGGTAGCCCGCGAAGACTACCGTGGGAACGGACGGGTCGGCGGTGGGCAGGTCCTTCATCTTCTCCCTGAGCGTCGAGATGAGGGTCAGATCATCGCCGGCCTTCCTTATGATCGACGACGTCCTCCCGAAGAACGCCCTCCTTGCCCTAGCGGCGGCCCCCGGGTTCCGGGCGTCCCTTAGCTGGAAGTGGGCGGCCCTGCCCGCCTCGTGGATTATCCTCGCGGTCCTGCTCAGCCGCCCGAGCGCAGCCTTTGCTGTGGCCTCACCGACGAGGATCTCCAGCATCTCCCTGTAGAAAGGGTGGATGTTGTCGATGGTCGGCACGGACTTGACAAGGGACTCAAGATACGCCGCGGTTATCTTCTCAACCTCCCTTATCCTGGCCCCCTCCCGCTTCTTGGCCTTAATGATGGCGGGGAGCTTGCCCGGCAGTTCGATCTCAAGCCTCGTGGACGCTAGGAAGGCCTTGTTGATTATCTCCTCTGCCGTCAGAACCGTTGGCATCCTCTCGAATGGCTGCTGCAACTTTGTCGCTCCCCTACCTCTTCTGCCAGAGAAGAACGTTGCCTCTCCTTATTACCTTGACGCGGTGGTAGGGGATGACAACCTCCTCCCCGTCCTCCTCCACGATTATCGCCCTTGGAGCGATGTCCTTGATGGCGGTTCCCTTGATGGTCCTGACATCGCCGGGCGCCCCCCTGTGGACTATGACGATCTCGCAGTCATCCAGTCCATGTTCAGAGGTCCACCTGATCTTGTTAAGAACGTCCCTGATCGTGGGCATAAACATCCATCGGGTAAAAGCTTATTTAATTCGCCATTCAACCTTTGAATGTTGAGGAGGTTTTAAAGGTTGCCTGGGGCGCAGATTGGATACCCGGAGATGGGTGCGACTACCGTCGGCATATCGTGTAAGGACGGGGTCGTTTTAGCTTCGGAGAAGAGGATCTCTTACGGATTCACAATCATGAGTAAGGCCGGGAAGAAGGTCTTTTTGATTAACGGTAGGATAGGCATCGCCTTTGCGGGCCTGATCTCCGATGCGCAGGCCATTCTGAGGCGGCTCAGCGCGGAGGTAAAGCTGTACGAGCTGGACTACCACACGAAGATGAGCGTCAAGTCGGCGGCCAAGCTTCTCTCGAACATTCTCTACTCCCAGAGGGGCTTCCCCGCGTTCGCTGAGACTATCGTGGGCGGCGTGGACCAAGAGGGGCATAAACTATTCATACTTGACCAGCTCGGCTCCTTGATCGAGGACAAGTTTGCGGCGCTCGGGACGGGCGGGGCTCTGGCCATAAGCGTCATCGAGCAGGAGTACAAGGACGAGATGACGATGAAGGATGGGAAGGAGCTGGCGGTCAAGGCCGTCAAGGCGGCGATATCCAGGGACGTTGCCTCTGGGGACGGCGTTGACGTCGTCATCATCTCCAAGGAAGGAGCGAAGGAGGAGTTCTTCCCCGTAAAGTAGTGGCTGGTATTTTTGTCGGTTTCAGAACCCTTCAGGACCCTGAGGTCCCAAGGATACCACATAGTGGGCAGGCACTCCGCGGTGAAGACCTGCCTATGGGTCAAGAACTCCCTGACGAAGGGCAAGGTCTGCTACAAGGAGAAGTTCTACGGGATAAGGAGCCACAGGTGCCTGCAGATGAGCCCCGCAGTGGCCTACTGCGCAAACAGGTGCCTCTACTGCTGGCGGCTCATGCCTGGGGAGCGCGGGCTGAACTGGGACGGGGAGCGTATGCCGGAGGAGGATGACCCGAGGGAGATTGTGGAGGGGGCACTGAAGGCGCACAGGAGGGCGCTCAACGGGTTCAAGGGCAACCCGCTGGTGCCGAGGAAGAGGTGGGAGGAGGCGGTAAGGCCGAGGCACGTAGCCATAAGCCTGAGCGGTGAGCCGACCAACTACTCGAGGCTCGACGAACTCATCGAGGAGTTCAGTAGGAGAGGGATGACGACGTTTCTGGTCACCAACGGCACGAACCCCGGGGCTCTGAAGAGGATAAGGGAGCCTACTCAGCTCTACGTCTCCCTGAGCGCACCCACGGAAGAGGCGTACGGGCGCGTATGCAGACCCACGGCTGAAGGGAACTGGGTGAAGCTGATGGAGTCCCTCTCGTTACTCGGTGGGTTCAGCTGCCCCACTGTGATCAGGATCACGGCGGTCAGGGACCTGAACATGTTTGACCCGGACGCCTACTCGAGGATAATATCCAAGGGCAACCCCACCTACGTGGAGGTCAAGGCTTACATGCACGTGGGCTTCTCCACCGGCAGGCTGGGGTTCGAGAGCATGCCCAGCCACAGGGAGATCCTCGGCTTCGCCAAGGAGCTGGCGGAGAGAACAGGGTACGAGGTTGTTGATGAGGTGCCCATCAGCAGGGTCGCGTTGCTTAGCAGGATAGGGAAGGCTAAAAATATCACTTGATTTCATGTAGAATTGGTGGGTCCTTTGGGGCTTGATAAGATCATATCGGACGTTGACGCGGTGCTCAGGGCAAAGGACGCGAAGAGGGAGAAGGCAATCGCATATTCTAGGGAGATAATAAGAAGGTCCGGCAGCGCGATCCTGGCGATCCATAAGAAGGACGAGAAGGGCGTCAAGGAGAACCTTGAGGCCGCGCGCACGACCCTTAACGCGTCTTTAGAGATCTGCAAGGAGCAGCCTGAGTACTACTTCACCGGACCCCTGCCGCAGGCATTTCAAGAGTTCGCTGAGGCCTCCGTCGTCCTGGCGCTGGTCAAGAGGCGGAAGGTTCTCTCTCCGCAGGAACTGAAGGTCCCCGTGGAGTCGTACATCACGGGGCTTGCCGACGCCGCGGGGGAGATGCGGAGGTACGCGCTTGACTCGCTTAGGAGGGACGACTTTGAGGAGGCTGAGAGGGCGCTCGACGTAATGGACGAGGTCTACACCGCCCTAAAAAGTCTGGATTACCCGAGGGCGGTCGTCCCCAACCTCAAGAGGAAGGTGGACGTGATCAGGAGACTGGTGGAGGAGACAAGGGGAGACGTGACCTTGGCCCATCAGGGACGGCTCATAAGAAGTCGCATTGACAAAGCTTTGAAGAAGGGGAGGAAGTAGAAAGGGGAGGAGACGGGTTTGCGTCTAAACATAAAGGACATACTTGCGAAGGCTGACAAGGATTTTGAGACGGCGTGGAGGGAGACAGGGTCGCTCATGGGAGGGAAGGGTGCCTTTGTCAAGGGAGGGAAGGGTGCGACGCACGCCTTGGTGGAGACGGCGAACCTCCTCAGGGAGATATACCTTGATCTCGGCTTTGACGAGGTCGTCAACCCGATGGTAGTCGACGAGGCGGACATTTACAAGCAGTACGGCGACGAGGCCCCGGCGATACTGGACAGGTGCTACTACCTGGCTGCCCTGCCCAGACCGGACATAGGCATAGGCGCCAAGGAGATAGCCGTCATAAAGAGGCTGGGCGGACCAACCGACGAGGGGAGCCTCTCCAAGCTGAAGGAGACCTTTCACGATTACAAGAAGGGAAGGATAGAGGGCGACGATCTGGTGGAGAAGATCGCTGACGCTTTGGGGGTCCCCGACGTCCTGGCGCTCAAGATACTCAACGAGGCGTTCCCGCAGCTCAGGAGGCTGGAGGCTGTCCCCACGAAGTTGCTGCTCAGGTCGCACATGACCAGCGCCTGGTTCCTGACGTGCGCGGCGGTCCAGCACAAGCTGGAGATGCCCATCAAGCTCTTCTCAGTGGCGCTGAGGGCGAGGAGGGAGCAACAGGAGGACGCCACACACCTAAGGTTCCACCACGCGGCATCCTCTGTGATAATGGACGAGGAGGTCTCGATCGAGGACGGGAAGGCTGTTGTGCAGGAGATTCTGAAGAGGCTCGGGTTCAAGGAGATCAAGATCGAGAAGAAGAAGGTGACCGCCAAGTACTACGCCCCCGGGACAGAGCACGAGGTCTTCGCGAGGTTGGAGGGGAGCGGGTGGTTCGAGGTTGTGGACTTCGGGCTTTACGGACCCATCGCCCTAGCCAAGTACGGGATAGAGTACCCGGTGCTCAACATAGGGATGGGAGTTGAGAGGATAGCGGCGCTGCTGCACGGCTATTCGGATATCAGGGAGCTCTCCTACCCACAGTTCTACGGCGAGTGGGTGATCTCGGACGCTGCCCTCGCCAAGCAGATATCCTTCATCGAGGAGCCAAAGACCGAGGAGGGGAAGGCGGTGGAGAGGGCTATTGTCAAGACCCTCGTGGAGAAGAGGGACGCGGACAGCCCGTGCGAGTTCGTGGCGTACGAGGGGAAGGTAGGAGGCAGGAAGGTAAAGGTGAAGGTCTTCGATCCAGACCCTAACGTAAAGTTAGTGGGTCCCGCGGCATTCAACGAAGTTGTGGTGTTGAACGCAAACATCCTCGGGATCCCCGAGAAGGGAATGGAGAAGGTCGAGATAATCAAAGAGGCGAGGGATAAAGGGATCAGAACTGGTATTAGGTACCTAGATGCCGTTGCCAAAGCAGCCGCCGCAAGGATCGAGAGGGAGGGAAGGATGGAGATGAGGGCAAAGATGGCGAAGTTGCCGAGCGACATCAACCTGAAGGTATCGGATGTCGGCGTCAGGTTCATCTCAAGCAGGCAGGGCAAGATAGACGTCAGAGGACCCGTGTTCATAGGAGTTCTTTCAGAGATCTCCAGTTGACCTCTGGCTCATGGAGGGCCCGAGTATATTTGACCTGAAGAAGGCGAGGGCCGCGCAGGAGCTGTTATCGAAGAAGGTATTGGAGGAGCATACCGGCGGAACCACCGAGACCATATGCGGCATGGACGTCTCGTACCGTGGGGAGAAAGGAGCTGGTGCCGCGGTGGTGCTCTCCTACCCTGACCTGAAGATTCTCGAGACGAAGATTGTGTTCAGGCCCGTTGTAGTTCCTTACACCCCTACATTTTTGGCATTCCGAGAGATGCCCTTCTTCACAGCGCTGATGCGTCGATTGGAGATGCGCCCCGACGTCTTCATGATAGACGGACACGGCGTATACCACCCCGCATTTTGTTGGTCAGCCTCCCACTTCGGGGTCGTCTTCGACGTGCCCACAATAGGT
>Ga0233423_10000949_pt1 | contig 14813 bp, 8 predicted proteins | sample Watercolumn_Mata_FD_180713 | JGI IMG/M metagenome (GOLD analysis project Ga0233423, IMG submission 180713) | Freshwater microbial communities from Lake Matano, South Sulawesi, Indonesia - Watercolumn_Matano_2014_112_MG | ecosystem: Environmental > Aquatic > Freshwater > Lake | place: Indonesia...
AAAGGGAAATTGCGTCGCATTTCTATCCTCTCATTGGTCCTTATTCATCGATAGACAAAGATGTTATTGAGTACCATCTTCTGCTCATGAAACTAAGTGGAGTTGATGGGATTTTGATAGATTGGTACGGAAGTTATGATGTCTATGATTATCGACAGAATTTAATTAATTCTGAGGCACTAATAAGCAAATTAGGTGAAACTGGAATACAGTTCGGAATTGTCTACGAAGATTATACGGCTGAAAAAGTAGTCCTGCAAAATAAAGCTGATTCAGCGATTAAAGTCGCCAAAACTGATTTACGTTATATGCAGGATCATTACTTTTCTAACGATCAATATATCAAGCTAGGACAAAATCCATTGTTGCTGACTTTCGGCCCAAGATATTTTCAGAATGAAAGTGATTGGACTCAAATTTTCTCTGAACTTACAACTAAACCAAAATTTCTTACATTGATGTACGCTTCTGGAAAAGCAGGATCTAATGCATCCGGAGAATTTGCTTGGGTGAATAAAAATAATCTGGATGATTTGGACATGTTCTATAATTCGCGTGTTCCGCAGCTACAAAATTCAATGGCTGCAGCCTATCCAGGTTTTTATGATTATTACGCCGAAGGTGGATGGACATCTCAAGATATTACGTGGCAAATTCGGTATGATGGAACCTCTACTTTATCGGCAACATTAAATAAAGCTGCAGCATCGGGATTACATATGCTTCAACTTATTACATGGAATGATTTTGGTGAGGGTACGATGTTCGAACCGACACTGGAATTTGGGTATTCTTTTCTTGAAACAATCCAGAAATTTACTGGTGTCACATACGACAAGCCCGATTTAGAATTGGTGTTGCGAATTTATCAATACCGAAAGAAATATAAAGACGATAGTCTAAGTCAGTTGAAACTTGATCAAGTGTTTTACTATGTTGTCTCACTGCAGATGCAAAAAGCGAAAGAATTACTTAATACGATTGAATGATTTTTCAGGTTAATATACCTCCTCTTAATGAGGCTGTATAAAAAAAATAATTGATGTCGTGGTCTCCCATAGAAAACATGGGATAGGCACACCACGACACTGTTATTTGCATAACTTCGTTTTTAAGTGTCACGAAATGCCTGCCACGTGCTGTTTGCGGGAGTTTGTGACACCCAAGTTTTAATTATTAATCGATGAGAGATATTATGAAGCTTCATAATAGTTACAATGCGAATCGTAAAATACTTAGACGATCATATTTTATAGTATTGTGCTGTCTGATCTTGAGTTCTAGTTTATTTGCTGGAACAACTGGAAAAATTGTTGGTAAAGTTGTTGACAATAATTCCGGTGAGCCATTAATCGGTGTAAATGTTCTGTTGTTCGGAACATATTTAGGTGCATCAACGGATCTAAATGGAGAATACCTAATATTGAATGTTCCTCCAGGAAAATACAAAATGGTTTTTAGCTCGCTAGGTTTTAAATCGGTGCAAGTTTCTAATGTCATGGTCAATGTTGATTTTACAACCGTACAGGATCTCAAGATGTCACCGGAAGCAATTGCTTTAGGAGATACTGTTGTTGTTACTGCGGAGAGAGAAATTATTCGGAAGGACTTAACATCGTCGCAGGCGGTGATTACATCTGATGAAATAAAATCATTGCCGGTTGAGGAAGTTGGCTCAATTGTTCAAATGCAAACTGGAGTTACTCGCGGTGATGACGGACTGCATATACGCGGCGGAAGATCTTCGGAGGTCCTATATAAAGTAGACGGCCTGTCGGTAACTGATGTCTTCGATGGCACGAACGGTGTCGAAATTGAAAACAATGCTATTCAAAGCCTTCAGGTAATCAGTGGAACATTTAATGCAGAGTACGGACAGGCAATGTCGGGAGTAATAAATGTTGTGACCAAAGATGGGGGAAAAGATTATCATGGTGAAGTATCTGCATATGTTGGTGATTATATCTCTAACGCAAAAGATATTTTCCTGAATATCGATGAAACTCGACCTACAGCAATCTATAATTATTCATTCAGTTTATCAGGACCTGTACCTCTTGCTGAAGATGCGCTAGCTTTCTTTTTTAATTATCGGAAGAATTATGATGAAGGATATTTCTTCGGACAGCGGGAATATAATACAAACGGAACGATTGGAGATAGTACATTTGTAGCGATGAACAGGGATGATTGGACTACCTGGCAGAGTAAGTTAACGTGGCAAATAACTCCTACATTCAAAGTCAGGTTTGGTTTGAATTATGAGAACCGTGACTATAATTTGTACGATCACTTATACAAATTCAATCCTGATGGAATTCTTAACCGATTCAATTATGGATATAATGGATCCGTTTCCATCAGTCACACCTTAAATCAATCAACGTTCTATACACTACAATATGGACGATTCCAGAAAGAATATAAACACTATGTCTATCAGAATCCTAATGATCCAAGATTTGTAGATAATTCTGATCCACAATTTGCAGTGTCATCTTTCGAATTCTCGAATGGTGGGCAAGTAAACAATCATTTTCTTCGAAACACACTAACAGACAATTTAAAAGTTGATATTACTTCGCAGGTTACTTCAATTCACCTTGTCAAGGTAGGAATAGAAGGACGGCTTCACAAGTTGGAGCTATTAAGTTATAATACTATCAATGGCACACCTTCAGAAAGTTATTATACTCCGATTCAACCCCCAGAAAATCACATTGAATTTGGTCAGTATACTTTCAAACCGTACGATATAGCAGCTTATATTCAAGATAAAGTTGAATTCCAGGATTTCATTATAAATGTAGGTGTACGATTTGATTATTTTGACGCAAAAGGAAATATACTCAGCGATCCAAAGGATCCGAGTCGATATACTCCATTAAGGGAAGAATATGTTGATCAGGATCCCGAGCAACTCAAATCATTCTGGTATAAAAGTACATCGCCAAAATACGGATTCTCGCCACGGTTAGGCATGTCGTTTCCTATTACTGACAGAGGTGTTATTCATGCATCCTACGGGCATTTTCTACAATTTCCGCAATTCGCTTTGTTGTACGAAAATCCGGGATTCAAAATCACAAGAGGAAGATTCAACTTGTTGGGTAACGCTGATTTGAAACCTCAAAAAACCGTGATGTACGAAGTTGGATTACAACAACAAATCTTTGAGGAGATAGCATGCGATATAACAGCTTTTTATAGAGATATCAGAGATTGGGTAGGTACATCAATACTTCATGAGACATATCGTCCTGACGTATTTTATTCGCAATACGAAAATCGTGACTATGCAAATATCAGAGGAGTTACGCTCTCTGTAAATCGCGCATTTAAAAACTATTTTTCTGCAAATCTTACCTATACATATCAAATTGGTGAAGGCAGTGCCTCAGATCCAATTGATGGATATAACGATATACAGGCCAACCGCGAACCACGGCGTAATATCATTCCGATGGATTGGGACAGAACACACGTAGTCAATGCAAATATTTTTGGTGAGATCGACGGGTTTGGGGCAAGTTTGATTGGACGATATGAAAGTGGATTGCCGTACACACCTAATCCTGTTCAAGGTACTCAACGAGGTTCAAATGTTACAACTGGATCACTTGCTTTGACTGAAAATAGCAAACGAAGACCCGATCTTTTTACCATCGATTTACAATTGAGCAAAGCATTTAACTTGCCAATATTTGTTGATTCGCGTTTAATACTCTCAGTTAAAGTCTACAATTTATTGGACACAAGAAACGAACAGGGTGTTTGGGATGATACAGGTCGTGCAACATATACCTTACGCGGTTCAGTCAGCGGCATGAATGCAGATCCGAGATACATTGTAAGACCGGACTATTATTCCGCGCCACGCCGGATTCAAATTGGACTATCAGTGAATTTTTAGCAGGATTGATTTTATGAATAAATATCTAAGAACTATTTTTATTTTATTACTTTCACTCTTCATTGTGTCTATGAATTCATTTGGTCAGTATTACAAAACGACCAAGGGACGACCATCTGCGCGCAAAAAAAATGTACACAGCGGAAATCAAGTCAGAACTACATTTTTTAACTATGGACTTGTTGGGCGTGAAAATTCTGCAGAAGATTTTGGTGGAGAGTGGCCGATCAACTCCGGGCATTATTATGTAGGTGATATTAGTGTTATGGTTGGTGCAGAAATTGACATAAATGATACTACGAAAATTACGCCTGTTACTGTTGCAGATGGGCCGCGTGGCGATAATGATTATGATCCAAACAATTCGACTGTATTTTGGGGCTGGGAGCCATTGCCGGGATTCGATAATGCGAATAACGAATTTGTTGCGATGAGCCATCAACGTCAAAGTTGGCCTGCTTCATGGCCCGATCGCGAGACTGATGCAAATGATCCTGGCTGGCCTGGTCAATGGAATGGATTTTTTGGGAAGGATCAATTCAATGCCGATCAAGAAAGTTATTGGGTGATGGACGACAGCCGCGATAAAGAATTTGTCCAGGCGTATGGTTTTTATCCTGATTCCACTGATCATGAGCGTGGTGGTCTCGGTTTATTGGCGAATGTACGTGGACTTCAATGGTCACACACTCTTGCCCAAAATACAATTTTTTGGATTTATGATATTACAAATATCGGTACAACAAACTATGATAAATCTGTTTTCGGTATGATCGTCGGAACGACTATTGGTGGCGATGGGGACACGCAGGACGATAACTCGCGCTTCGATGCCAGGGAAAATATTACTTATTCCTGGGACTCTGATAATATTGGTAACAATGGATGGACTCCTGTTGCGTACCTTGGCTATGCGTTTTTGGAAAGCCCAGGAAACGCGAAAAACGGTATCGATGATGATAACGATGCTGCAAATGGAAGTCCTAAAATTGATCAGAGTATATTACTTTCAAAAATCGCTTCACCCGGAATGGAAATAATTACCATTGATTATTCTAATGCTCGTTTACCTCGATCGAAAACTACTTTTCCAGCAGGAGGTTTGACTTTCAACGCACATGGAAAGACAATCACAATCGCTGCAAATGATACTTTAAAAGAGAAACCATACAATAACATTGACGACAACCTAAACGGATTAATCGATGAGAATACCGAGATTCCGAATGATGGTATTGATAATAATGGAAATGGATTAGTAGATGAAGCGAATCCGCATATTGGACTTTCTTACACGGATTATTTCAGCGGAATTGCATCAAATCCGATGATCGATGAATCAAGAGAAGATGGTATAGATAATGACAACGACTGGGATCCATCAATTGATGATGTTGGATTGGATGGAAAGCCCGGCACGAGTGATTTTGGAGAAGGAGATGGAAAACCAACTTCTGGTTATCAATTGAATGGTAATGGTGAACTCTATGATACAGGATTACCCGGTGAATCGAATATTGATAAGACAGATATCGATGAATCGGATCAAATAGGATTAACCAGTTTCTTCTTCTTCACTCCATACGATTATATAACACTAAAGGATGATAACCAGTTGTGGCAGTCTTTACGACCTGGATATTTTAATGCTACAATTCAAAATGTAGACGGTGACTTTATTTATGGCACTGCATATTTCCCATTAAATGTTGGGCAGACTGAACATATTTCTCTTGCTTTCTTTTTCGGGAATAATGAACAGGATATATTTCGTACAAAAAGTACAGTTCAATTGATCTATAATAATGACTATAATTTTGCTAAGGCCCCGGTGCTGCCAACGGTAAAGGCTTTTGCAGGAAATAATAAGGTTGTTCTTTATTGGGACTCAAAATCTGAACAGAGTTTCGATAAGTTGTCTCAAATCATCACGGGCGATGGATATGATTTTGAAGGTTATAAAATTTATAGAGCAACATACCCAACCTGGGATGAGACTGGTACGGTAACTAATGTATTCGGAAGCAAGGTTGCCGATGTTCCAATTGCGCAGTTTGATGTCGTAAATGCTGATAGTGGATTTTTCCCGGTTTTTGACGAACAATTAGGATCGGTTTTTTACCTCGGAGATAATACTGGTTTACAACATACCTTTGTTGACACAACAGTCAAAAATGGATACACCTATTTCTATGCAGTTACCGCTTATGATCATGGATTAAACGATATTGATCCATCGTCTGGAGAGTTGAAAATTCTTTTACCATCTGAAACTTCTAAGTTCGCAGCAATAACAGCTGCCGGCACAGTAGAACTTGGTTCTAATGTTGTACGAGTAAGACCTGAAGCACCGGCAGCAGGATTTGTTCCAGCTGGAAATATTATGGATGCGTTAGAACACAATTCCGGAGATGGAACCGGTAGAATTGTTGCGGAAGTGATAGATCCATCAGCATTAAAAGATAATCATACATATAAAATAACTTTTGAAGACGATGGAAAGTTTCAGACAGCAACAACTGCAATGAATATAATTGATAATACGAGCGGCGTTGGTTATCCAGACACGCTTATCAAACATTTCATAAATATTGATCTGGATGCGTTTTTGTTTGATGGATTAAAAGTATCTGTTCTTAACGATTGGCAGATTCATACGGATGTCTCGAATGTAAAATGGCAGGATTCAACACGCAATATCCTATTACCTGATCTCGCAAGTGGTCTAGGTTGGACACGAGCTGCACAAGGATTTGCACAGGGCAAAGCATATCCGGCACAATATCAACTTGAAGTAGGAGACATAGGAGTAGATACATCTGCAGGTATAGCAGTATTTACCATGCCGAGCGATGCGCATCGTCCTGTTAATTTTAGAATTAAAAATTTGACGCAAAATAAATACGTAAAATTTAATTTTTATGAATATGCTGCAGGCGGAAGCGGTCCAGATGCACAGAAAGATTTAGGAATACTTGATGAGAATGACCTGATCATAATGTTTGAACCGGATAATTCAAAACAAACACTGACGTATCAGATAAAAATGGTTAGTAGGAATGCTTTGGCTGAGATACCAATATCAGGTGATGTTTTAAATCTGCCTGTTTTGAAACCGTTCTTAAGTTATGATGAATTTCAATTTACAGTAACCGGGCCAAAGCAAGATAAGCAGTTAGCAAAAGTTGAATTAGATAATATCAAAGTTGTTCCTAATCCATATATGGCTGCAGCATCATGGGAACCTCGTAATACCTATTCAAGCGGCCGGGGACAACGTTCAATCCATTTTATTAATTTACCTGCAGCCTGTACCATACGGATTTATACCATGAGGGGAGAATTAGTTAAAACGATCGAACACAATTCCTCCATTACTAATGGCACTGCTGATTGGGATCTGTTAAGTAAAGATCAATTGGATGTATCGTACGGTATCTATATCTATCATGTTCAAGCCGATGGAATAGGCGAGAAAATTGGAAAGTTTGCAGTGATAAAGTAATTTTTACAAGGATTCAGTCATGCGTTTACTTCATATAATGATTCTATCTGTTTCCAGTATTTTGATTTTTAATAATTCATTTACACAAAATATTTCGAAAGTGGCAACGACTGCCGCGCCGTTTTTGACTGTTGGTGTTGGTGCACGTGCCCAAGCATTAGGTAACGCGTTTACTGCGGTCGCGAATGATGCTTCTGCAATGTTTTGGAATGTCGGCGGGATGGCGCAACTTGATCAAAATGAAATTATGGTAAATCACTCAATCTGGATTGCAGATATTGCATATAACTATGGCGGAGTTGTAATCCCGGTGTCCGGACTTGGAAACTTTGGTATAGGAGTGATGAATGTTGATTATGGTGAATTCGAACAAACTACTGAAAACAGTCCACAAGGCACAGGGGTGAAATTTACGGCAAGAAGTCTCGCAGTAAATATTTCTTATGCGAGAAGGTTGACGAATAAATTTATGATTGGATTCACAGGAAAATATATCGAAGAGAGCATTTTTAATTCACGTGCACGTGGTATGGCGGTAGATGTTGGCTTTCTTTACGAAACACCATTCACAGGTCTTACGTTGGGCATGAGTGTATCAAATTTCGGAACTAAAATGCAAATGTCCGGAGATGATCTGCTTGTGAAAGTAGATATTGATCAAACTATAAGTGGTAACAACGACCAGATAAATTCAAGAATAGAAACCGGAAACTACGATCTGCCTCTCTCATTCCGCTTTGGTTTGGCGTATAATGTACTAACAACGGAGGATAACAGAATAATACTTGTTGCCGATGCTCTCCATCCAAATGATAATTATGAAAGTGTAAATCTTGGGATGGAATACCAGTTACTAAAACTCATAGCATTTCGAGTTGGTTACAGTTCGTTGTTCCTTGAAGATAGTGAAGAAGGACTGACCTTAGGAGGCGGATTGTTACTAGAGAATTATGGAGTACGTTTTGATTATGCATATGAATCGTTTGGAAATTTGAAGAGTGTCCAAAAATATACACTTTGTATTAATTTCTAACTGGTTTAGAGGATTTGTTCTTAGGAAACAGTCGAAAATATTTGATTGAATGAAAAGGTTAATTATAAACCTATCTGGTATATATTTCCACATCTACTTTTAAAGAAAATTCGTGTTTTAATTAGACTTGCATATTCCCAAATTAACATTTTCTGGTGATGAAGGAATTTACTCTACAAAAATATTATAGATGGCAGATAGGCGTCGTTGTTGTAATTCTTCTCTCAACAATTTCGTGCAAGGAAGAAGGGGGCACTTCACCGGTTGATGATGTTACCCGACCTTTCACCAATATTCCATCAACTAAAGATATAGTAATGTACGAGGTCAACTTCCGTGCATTCAGCCAGACCGGTGATTTTAATGGAGTCACTCAGAAATTGGATCACATTAAATCACTTGGTGTTAATGTGTTGTGGTTAATGCCTATTTATCCTATTGGTATGGTAAATACGGTGAATTCACCATACTGTGTTCGTGACTATAAAGGTATTAATCCGGAGTTTGGTACAGTTTCTGATTTTAAAGGATTGGTAAATGAATCTCACAAAAGAAACATTGCTGTCATCATCGATTGGGTGGCGAACCATACTTCATGGGATAACATCTGGATGAAAAACAAATCGTGGTATACTCAGGATGCTCAGGGTAATATCATTATTCCTCCCGGTACTAACTGGCAAGACGTGGCTGAGTTAAATTATGATAATGATACTATGCGACTAGCAATGATTGATGCCATGAAATATTGGGTAATGGATATGAATATTGACGGATTTCGGTGTGATGCTGCCGATTATGTTCCCACGGATTTTTGGACACAGGCAATTGATACTCTCAATAATATACTTGATAGAAAACTGATATTGCTTGCTGAGGGATCGAAATCTGAGCAATTTCTTGCCGGTTTTCACATGAATTATGCCTGGGATTTTTTCGGAGCAATAAAAAATGTATATGTTAATTCATATTCTGCTAGCACTCTATTTGCAGTTCACTCGCAGGAGTATTCGAATATTCCGATTGGTAAATATAAATTGCGTTTCACTACAAATCACGACGAATCCGCGTGGAACGCAACACCAGTGGGAATGTTTGGCGGATTGAAGAGTTCTTTTTCCGCGTTTGTTATTACAACATGTCTTGGAGGTGTGCCACTTGTGTATGGGAGTCAGGAAGTTGGCATCTCGAATAAAATATCTTTCTTCTCAAAAAATCCGATAGATTGGACAAAGAATCCTGATCTGCTCTCAGAATACCAGAAGTTATTAACTGCTTACAGCTCATCTGAATTATTACGAACGGGAACATTACAGTCTTTTTCTAATACCGACATAGTTGCCTTTAGAAAGAATTTAGATAATGAAGAGGCATTAATATTAGTTAATGTAAGGAGTAAGAGTGTTTTATACTCCTTACCTGCATCTATTCAGAATTCAAGTTGGACAAGCGTATTTGACGGATCCGAAGTAAACCTTGCTACTACTCTACAATTTAATGCTTTTGATTATTTTGTTTTAATTAACTCCCGTTAACACTCACTAAGTTGCTGTGTTTCACCTTAACAGCTACGTTCTTTGAGTGGTCGTGCTTTAGATTGAGTATTGTTAAGAAAACAATCGTATCGAAAAGAGCATTGGATTTCCTGTGGTTTCGATACTCATCTCATCTCGATACGTCCCGACAGATAGAATCGGGACTACTCGATGACCGGGGGCTGGTAGTTACGCTCTCTGAGTAATCGTGTTTTACTTTGAGTACTGTTTTGAAACGATGTATCGAAGAGAGCGGACGGTTCTCCATGGATTAGATCCTTTTCACATCTCGATACGTCCCGACAAACAGCGTCGGGATTACTCGATGACCGGGGGCTAGAAGTTACGCTCTCTGAGTAATAGTGTTTACTTTGAGTATTGTCTTGAGACGATGTATCGAAGAGAGCGGACAGTTCTCCGTGGATTTAATCATCTTCACCTCTTGATACTTCCAACTAACAAAGTCGGGACTACTCGATGATCGGATACACAGCGGCAAGGACATCCTCAGTTTCTATATAATCTTCCATAGAAAATCACCGAAATCAGTCAAAATCAATGATAATATATCCTGAGTAACCAATGTTGCGTTATCTCTAATCATTATTTACATGATTTAATACTTTCAGTATTGACTGAATGTTTAAAACTTTGTATACTGTCTTACGTATAACAGATCAAGGAGTAATTATATGTCAGTAACATTAGACACAACACGGCGTCATTTCGCGGAAGATATGGGAATTGCATTGGAGCGTGCAGGTTTTCCGCGTATGGCGGGACGTATCATTGGAATTCTTATGATAACGAGTGATAATGAAGTCTCAACCGACGAATTGGCGCGTGTTCTCGGTGCAAGCCGTGGATCGCTTAGTACAATGACGCGTATGTTAGTTGATCAGCGTATCATTGAACGTGCCGGTAAACCCGGGGAAAGACGTGACTATTTCCGGATACGCCCTGGTGCGTGGACAGAATTCCTTCGGACACGACTTCAGGAGATTACAAGTTTTCATCATATGGTTGAGAATGGATTGGAAATTGTTTCAAACAAGGAACATGCGCCGTATTCTCGGTTACAACAACTTCACGAATTTTATGAGTTTTTCCAGGAAGAATTCGAAGCAATGCTAGTTAGATGGGAAAATCGGAAACGACGAACTTCTAAAAAATGAGGATAATTATGAAATTCCTAGCAATAATATTTCTTGCGCTAACTCAAATCCTGGTTGCACAAAATGTGGTCGATATAGTCCGGAAATCAGAAGATCTTTTAAAAGGTGTGAGCTCAAAAGGAAAATTCCGGATGGTAGTTGAAACACCAGATTTCACTAGAACAATGGAGATGGACGCCTGGTGGATTGGAAATGAAAAAGCTCTTATCGCAATTACTTCACCGAAGAGAGAAGCAGGGAATAAGACATTAAAAATAAATAACGAATTGTGGATGTATCTTCGTAATACGGAAACCACAATTAAAGTTCCTCCATCCATGATGCTTCAATCATGGAATGGTTCTGATTTTACGAACGACGATCTTGTGCGAGAATCAAGCTTACCGGATGATTACACGATGAATATTATTGGTGAAGAGGAACTCGATAATACATTATGTTGGAAAATCGAAATGCACCCCAAACCATCTGCTCCAGTGGTGTGGGGAAAACTCAACCATTGGATCCGGAAGAAGGATTATCTTCCTACTAAAACTGAATTTTATAACGAAAAAGGAACACTAATGCGTACGATGCGATATTCTGAAATCCGCCAGTTCGGAAATAGAATAATTCCTTCAAAATGGGAGATGTTCAATAATATAAAAAAACAACACCGAACATCTTTCGAGTACCTCGATGTACAGTTTGATATTACGATAAGTGATAAAGTGTTTTCTTTCCGTGAACTAGAAAAGGGACGAAGCCGATGAGCATGTTATTCAAACTCGGTTGGCGAAATATTTGGCGAAACAAACGTCGTTCTATCCTGACTATTTTAGCCATCGCATTTGCTACGTTTCTAACTGTTGCTTTTGAAGGAATGACAATCGGGACATGGGAATATAGTGTATCCAATTCGGTGGAGTTGTTCTCTGGCTATCTGCAAATCCAAAAGCAAGGATTCCAGGAAAATCCTTCTTTGAATAAAAATTTTGCTTTTCCGGGAAAAGTGGCGGATTGTATCAATAATGTACCGAATATTATTGGTTTCGCGCCTCGTATTCAAACAGACGGACTTATTAGTTTTCGTGACAATTCTTCTGGTACTGCCATTATTGGTATTGATCCACAAGCTGAAGTTAAGCTCTCTCGTTTCCAAGACCGAATAAGAAAGGGCAGAATGATCCGACAGGATGGACTGGATGAAATGGTGGTCGGTATTACGCTTTTAAAAAATCTCAGTGCGGAAATTGGTGATACTGTCGTGCTTCTTGCTCAAGGATATGATGGTGTTATGGGAAATCAAAAATTCCAAGTCGTCGGAGCAATGAAATTTGGAACGGCAGAAATTGATGCAACAATGATCCTTCTTCATTACCAAGCTGCCCAGGAACTGCTTGCAATGAATGGATTAGTAAATATTGTGGTCATCGGTACTCAAGGATTACAAATGGTCGAGAATGTCCACGACACTGTCCAGGAATCTCTTCAGCGCCATGGTCTTAACCATCTTTCTATTCTTACTTGGAGTGAAGTAATGCCCGAATTGAAACAGGGGATGGATCTTGATAAAATCAACCATTCAATCTTCATGGCGATTCTTGTCATTGTTGTTGCATTCGGAGTCATGAATACTGTTTTAATGTCTATTACGGAACGATTTCGAGAATTTGGAATTACGCTCGCGCTTGGAATGCAATCAAGTGGTCTTGTAAAATTAGTTTTGATCGAAACCATCTTCATATCACTTGTCGGAATAGCCATCGGTGGCATAATCGGCCATTGTGTTAATTTATATTTTTACTATCATCCAATTTTGCTTGGTGGTAATGTGGGACAACTTTATGAAGAATATGGATTTCTTCCTATGATTATTCCAACTATTCGATTATCTGTTCCGTTTATCGCGACAGGTTTAATCTTTTTACTTTGTTGTTTGGCAAGTTTATATCCGCTCTATCGTGTTCAGAATTTGGAACCTTTGAAAGGAATTCGACACACATGATGATTCTTCAGATAGCTTGGCGAAATCTTTGGCGAAATAAGCGTCGCTCATTTATTATTCTGACTTCCATAATCGTTGGGGTCGCAGCAACGGATTGGATGGATGGACTTGCTCGCGGTTACACAACGCAAATGCTGGAGAACCAGCTTGGTGCTCACACTGCTCACCTCCAAATTCATGCGAAAGGATTTAATGACAACAAGACCGTTCAGAATTTTATGAGAAATTCAGACTAAGTTATGATGGCGGTAAAATCAAAAGGACAGATAAAAAATTACAGTCGAAGGATTGTTACGTTTGGGCTCCTGAGTAGTGCAAGTAATTCATCTGGGATTTCACTCGTGGGAATCGAACCGAACCAGGAACAATGCGTAACTACCATTCATAGAAATATTGTTGAAGGCAAATATTTTACGAATACTGCAAATGAGATCGTTATTAGCAGACAAATGGCAAAAACTCTCGATGTCGGCTTGGGCGACCGATTGGTAGCGATGGCATCCACACAAGATGGTACTGTAGGTTCGGAATTGTTCCGTATCACAGGAATATATCAATCACCGAGCTTGTCGTTCGATAAAATGTACGTCTATGTGCCATTACAAATTATGCAACAGATGCTGCATGTTGACGATCGGATAGCCGAAATTGCTATCATTGGAAAGGACATTGATTCAGTTGAAGTAATGAAGAAAGAGCTCTCGGCAAAATTAGGATCAACATATGAGGTTTTGTCGTATAACGATCTACTGCCTTCACTTGTATCGCAAATAGAGTTGATGAATAGTCTGATGTATCTTTTCTTTGTGCTTATTGGTACGGCTTTGATTTTTGGTGTTATCAACACATTTCTAATGGCTGTGTATGAGCGTATTCGTGAATTTGGCGTTCTTAAAAGCATTGGAATGAAAGATGTGTATTTACTTATTATGATTGAGTTGGAAGCATTGTTACTCGGACTTATCGGAAGCATAATAGGTACAATACTGGGTGCCGGTGTTGTATTAATAGTTGGAAAAGTAGGATTAAATCTTGCCATATTCTCAAAAGGTTTGACAGCATTCGGTTCGGGCGCGATTCTTTATCCGAGGTTTGATTGGTTTTCGATCGGAATAGGTGCTGTCATCATTATTATGATATGTTTGCTTGCAGCCATTTATCCGGCGCGTCGTGCTATGAAATTGCAACCAATGCAAGCAATTATGTATGTATGAAAATGATTGAAAGGATGGAAAGTTAAAATGATATCTGTAGAAAAATTGGAAAAAGTCTATGAAGATAATGGTGTACCGGTGCACGCACTTCACTCGATAGATTTGAGTATCGAACGTGGTGAATTCCTAGCTATAGCAGGTCCATCTGGTTCTGGAAAAACGACTCTCCTAAATCTCATCGGTGCGTTGGATATACCAACCTCGGGAAACATAATTTTTGAGCAGGAGATGCTACAAGATTTAAATAAAAATGCACTCTCTTCAATTCGCCTGAATAGAATTGGATTTATCTTTCAAGCGTACAATCTTATTCCTGTGCTTACCGCGCGCGAGAACGTAGAATTCAAGCTGATGCTACTGGGTGTCTCTGAAAACGCGCGAAAGGAACGTTCACTTCAAGTCCTGAATGAACTGGGTATAGGTGATTTGGCTGATAAACGTCCAAATAAAA
>Ga0233423_10000951_pt1 | contig 14797 bp, 13 predicted proteins | sample Watercolumn_Mata_FD_180713 | JGI IMG/M metagenome (GOLD analysis project Ga0233423, IMG submission 180713) | Freshwater microbial communities from Lake Matano, South Sulawesi, Indonesia - Watercolumn_Matano_2014_112_MG | ecosystem: Environmental > Aquatic > Freshwater > Lake | place: Indonesia...
TTCACCTGGACCTTAACCTCCTCCTCTCCCTCAGTCCTCAGTCCTCAGTCCTCAGTCTCCCCTGCCGCGACCTGCCCGTGCCCCAGCGCCTCAGCCCGCGCGTGGGCGACCCGGCAAAAGCAATCTACGACCTTGTCCATCTCCCCGGTCTCGAGGTCGGAGTGCGCCGGGCACCAGAGGCAGAGGTTGACGATGGGACAGGCACGGCAGCGTTCCAGGAACTCCTTGTGCCGCGAGCGCAGGTCGCGCACCCGGGGGACGTGCCGGTCCCAGGCTTCGGCCAGCGAGCCGTGACGCAGGTCGTAGACTGCATCCGGATGCCAGAGGGACGAGCAGAGCCGGAACTTGCCGTCGTAGCTGACGGTGAAACTGCCCTGTCCCGCGCCGCAGTGGAACAGGTGGTCGCAGCCTCTGTGCGCCGCCTCGGGCAGAACGAGGTCATTGCACGCCTTGCGCAGCGCCCCGAAGCGCTCCTCGTCCGCCCGCTCGATCGCCACGACCTCTTCCGGGCTCAAGCGCTCGGCGCGGATTTCCGCGTTGCGCGCCGGGTCGCGGTCGAAGCGCAGGTGGAGCAACGGGTCGAAACGGTAGTAGTCCTTGGTCCGGACCCGGCAGAAGGCGGCTATCTCCGGCAGTTCGTGGACATTGGAGCGGAGGGCCATCGCCTTCAACCGCACCTTGACGCCGCTTGATAGCAGCAGGTCCAGCCCGCGCACGAACGCCTTGAACGAGCCGGGCCGGCGCGTGACCTTCTCGTAGGTAGCCTCGGTCGCGCCGTAGACCGTCACCTCGATGTCGCGCGGCGGGTACCGACGGAACAGCTCAACGTGTTCCGGCGCAACCAGACAGGCGTTGGTGAAAACCGCTATCAGCAGGCCCCTGCGCTTGAGCGCGAGGTAGAGCTCGAAGAAGTCGTCGCGCAGCAGCGGCTCGCCCCCGGTCAGCAGGCACCACATCGCGCCCATGGACACCGCCTCGCCGGCAATGCGCTCGATTTCGACGAGCGAGAGCTCACGGGACCGGGCAGCCCGGTCTCCGGCCGGCAGGTTGATGCAGCAGTGGCGGCAGTCGTTGTTGCACCGGGCGGTCACCTCCAGGTCGAAGGCGATCGGCACCCGCCGGGCCTTCATCCGGTCCCAGAGCTCGAAGTTGGCAAGGGAGCCGACCTCGGCGTAGGATGAGGTCGGCTGTGCCTCGGCGCCCGGTCCTTTGTCCCTCGTCATTGCGAAAGCGCCTTCACGCGCTCGCGCCAGTCGCAAACTTCCCAGGAGCGCTCGCCGGCGTGCAGCAGGCCCAGGTCCCGGGCCTGGGCGTGGGCGACGCGGCAGACGTATTCGACCGGCGTATCGAGCGTGCCGTGCTCGGACCAGGACTTGGCCGGGCACTGCTCGCACAAGCCCTTCAGGAAGCAGCGGGCGCAGCGCGCAAGGTAGTCGGGATTGGCGGCCCGCATCTCCCGCACGCGCGGAAAGAAATCCGTAAGCGCGTCGCGAAACGAACCTCTCTTCAGGTCACAGGTCGTATCCGGATGGCGCAGCATCAGGCACATCTGCGCCCGGCCGTAGGCGTCGACGCACGTCCCATGCCCGGCGCCGCAGGCAAAGAGCCTGTCCCCGGCCGGCGCCATAAACTTGGAGCAGAACTGGCACATTTCCTCGAGATACGCCTGGCGATGGCGGCCGAGAATGGCCACGCCCTCCTCCGGGGAAAGGCGCAGCCCGGCGATCTGCCGGTTCCGGGCCGGGGAATCGCGGCGTCCCCGCAGGTCAAAGAACATCGAGTAGCCCGGGGGCTTGTCCATGGCGGGAATGGCCGCGGCCCAGGCCTCGAACTCCTCCCTCTCGCCCCGGTTCGGCGGCAGGAGCGCGCCTTTCACGACGAACCCCACCCCCCGCTCGAGCAGCAGGTCAACGCCGCGGCGGAACTCGGCGTACGAGTCCGGCGCCCGGGATACGGCTTCGTAAGACTCAGGTTTCATGCCGTATACCGTGACCTCTATCAACTCCCGGGGCGGAACCCGGACGAAGAGGTCGGCAAGCTGAGGCGTTATCAGCCGGGCGTTGGTGAAGAGCAGCACCTTCATGCCCTGGCGGCGGGCGAACAGGTAGAGCTCCTCGAAATCTTCGCGCAGCAGCGGTTCGCCGCCGGTGAAGCGCACCGACAGGCAGCCGAGGCCCGCCGCCTCAGTCAGTACCGACTGGACCTCGTCGGTAGTCATCTCGCGCTCCCGTGCCGCCCTGTCACCGGCCGGCAGGTTGACGCAGCAGTGGATGCACTCGTTGTTGCATCGCTCCGTCAACTCGATATCCAGCTGGCCGAGCAGCGGTCCGCGCTCCGGCCACAGCCCGCTCCGGCCGGGCTTGACCTTCTCGACGTAGGAAGGAGGACTCTCAGACTGAGGTTGAGGACCCGGTTGAGAACGCGGGCTCACTCGAGGGACTTCCCCGGAACGGCAATCAGTCGATTCACCTCCAAATGGACCCTCTCGAAGTCGTCTGCCGTGAGACCACGGCGACCGCTTCCCGTGCCCCGGCGACCGGTGCGAGGTCAGTTGCTTTCGTGATGCCGCCTTCTCAGGAAGCGGGTCAACGTGCCGGCCCGGGAAAGGACCGGGAGCAGCACGCCTGCCCTGGAGAGCAGGGCGACGGCGTAGCGCTCCGGGCCGAGGCCGAGCCAGACCCGCTTCCGGCCACGCTCGATACGAACTACCCGCCCGAGGACGTCGTCCGGGTTGACCAGGTCGCCGGCCATCCCCCGCGCGTTGTCGCCGAGAACCAGGAAACGGAATTCGTGCCGACCGACGATGCGGTGCACGACCAACCGCCTGCTGTCGGGGTTCACAAAGGCCACCACCCGGCCGATGCCGCAGGCCTTCGCGCCCGGCTCCCTTCCCGGCGGCGGTGGGGCAACGGTTATCACATCACCGTCCCTTATGAAAGGAGACATGCTCCAGCCCCGGGCACAGAACCGGAACGACCTGCCCTTGTCCAGCACCGCCCGCGTCAGGCCGACGAGCGAGGGACCGGAGAGACTGAGCTCGCATCCCCTCCGCGGCCTGAGACCCGGGCTTTCCGGACGCTCAGGATTCCGCTTTGACAACCAGCATCTTCCTTTGGACCAGCTCCCCGATGAGGCCGACCACGTCGGTTTCAATCTGGTCCGCCGGCGAGCCGTACTCCGCGGCAAGAGCCGTCGCGATTTCGGCCAGGGTGGCCTTGCCGTCCAGCCTGCGCCAGATGTCCTTGCCGGTGTCATTGAGCGAGTAGATTTCGTCCTCCATATCCCCGACTCCGGCAGCCAGCGGGACGATGATCAGCTCGCCCTCGATCTCGCGCGCCACGATGTCTTCCGAAGGAACGTATACCCGGTCCGGTCTGATGTCGATGTCCGTTTCTCCTCCTGTCATCCTCGCTTCACGTCACTGCCGGCTTGTCTGTAGCTCGCCTTCTTCCCGGTTGCGTCGCCCGCCCTGCCGCCACTTCGGGACCGGCCGCGTCGGGCTGAACGGCGACCTCCATCCGCCTGTCTTCTGCCGGGTTGCCGGTCGGAAAAATGTCGGAGCCGCGGGAGCCGGCATGCGGAGATTATACGCGGGCAGGGCGAGGGGACAAATCGAGCCCCTGCCTCAAGGCTCAGTCGGACCGCGTCCCGCCAGACGCTCCCCGGCTTCTAGCCCCGGGGTGAAGCAGGGCCGGTCCAGAATCCCCGGCTCTCGCGCGACAGCCGCTCCTTGAGCGGCCGCCACCAGTCGGTATTCCGGCGATACCAGTCAACGGTCCGGCTCAACCCGTCCTCGAACTCCGTTTCGGGCCGCCAGTCAAGCTCGCGCCGGATTTTCGCGTTGTCCAGCGCGTAACGGAAGTCGTGCCCGGGCCGGTCCGGCACGTATTCGATGGCCTCCTCGCCCCGGCCCATCTGCCCGACCACCAGCCGAACGACGTCGATGTTGTGTCGCTCCGACTCGCCGCCGATGTTGTAGGCCTGGCCCGGCTGCCCGCGTTCGAGCACGGTTGCGACGCCCCGGCAGCAATCCTCCACGAAAAGCCAGTCGCGCACGTTTTCGCCCCGGCCGTAGACCGGGACTTTGCGGCCTTCGACGAGGTTCGTCACCATCACCGGTATCAGCTTCTCGGGAAACTGGAACGGGCCGTAGTTATTGGACGGCCGCACGACCATCGCCGGCAGGTGATGAGTCTCCCAGTACGCCTGCGCCAGCAGGTCGCCCGCCGCCTTGGACGCGGCGTAGGGTGAGCGCGGGCGCAGGGGCGTCTCCTCGGTGAACACGCCCTCCCGGCCCAGCGCCCCGTAGACCTCGTCGGTCGAAATGTGGACAAAACGCCTGACCCCGGCCTTGCGGGCAGCGTCAAGCACCACCTGCGTACCGAGCACGTTGGTGCTGATGAACGGCGCCGCATCGTCAATCGACCGGTCCACGTGACTCTCCGCAGCGAAATGGACTACGGCCTCGGCCCCGGCCATCGCCGCCGTCACCGCGGCCGGGTCCTCGATGCGGCCGTGGATGAACCGGTACCTGGGGTCGGACTCGAACTCCTGCAGGTTGGCGCGGTTGCCGGCATAGGTGAGTGCGTCCAGGTTGACGACCGTGTCGTCGGTCGTTCCCAGCCGGATACGGATGAAGTTCGAACCTATGAACCCGCAGCCACCGGTCACGAGTAGTCGCATCAGTGTAGTCCTTTCACATTTGCCAGGTAGCTCCAGTGACCCGAGAGCGGGCATTGAAGCAACGCAAGCACTGCCGTAGGAAGCTCGAAGGACCGAAGGTTCTGATTTCGGACTTGAATCGGGCTTCGTGCTTCGAGCTTGGCCTCCGCGGCCGCCGTCTGACGGTGCGTCATTGACCGCAGGGGACTGAGGGGTCGGCACGATGCCGCAGCCGCTCCATCCAGGTCGTCGCTGCGACCCCGCACAGGGCCGCGCCGTAGAGCGTGAACGGCATCTCCCAGACGAGGAAGTCGAGGTGCAGGTGCAGGGCCGAGTGCGCCTTGAACACGACGAACCAGGAAAGCGGGGCCAGGAGCGAGAACCACGTTGTCAGCAGCAGGGCGTTGTGTTTGCTTCGAGACCTGCCCGGCCCGGTGCGGCGACCGAGGCTGAGACGAAAACCGAAGCCGCCAGGAACACGGCAACCAGGTGCAGGTAGCGGACGTTCAGCAGCAGCCAGCCGGCACGCGTATCCGGCGCGTTGAGGAAACGGCGGGCGTCGAAGTAGATGCCGGTGATGTACTGCAGGAGGACGGGGAGCAGGCCGGCCCGCAGACCCGCGGCGCTGTCGCCGATAAAGTCCGCCGGGTTGCCGTACGTCCTCTTGGCCAGGCAGTACCAGATGTGTTGCACTCCATCGGCAAATCCCCGGCCGGAGATGGAGAACTGGACGCAGAGAAGCAGGGCGCTCACCAGAATCGCAGCCGCCGCAATTGTCGCCACCAGACCGCGCTGCAGGGCTTTTCTGCCGCCCCACTTCTCAGCCGACGCGCAGTAGACCAGGGGCGCGAGCACCATAACAACGGTGGTCGTTATGAACTCGTACCCGTTGAACAGGCATTTCAGCAGGAAAGCGGCAAAGACCATGGCGGCCAGGACTAATGGCCGACGGGCCCGGCTGCGCTCAAGAAAGAAGGTCACGGCCAGTATGGGCAGGGAGAAAGCCCAGAGCGACCAGAACAAACTGCGTCCGAAAAGAGTCAGCCGCTGCGAGAAGACGACCGAGCCGAGGACGAACAGCCCGGCGGTGATGCCAAGCTCGCGGGCGAACCAGAGCGTGAGGGCGGCGATGACCACCGAGGAGAGGAGCGCCGCAAGCGTGTAGAAGAGAGGGAGACCGGTCTCCGGCGGCAGGCACCTTCAGCTCTCTTCCAACTTGAACCGGCTGGCCGGGTCACTCTCGTGGCGGACTTCGTCCACTGGTTCCTGCCGGCCGGATCCCTTGTATAGCCGGTTGGGGAAGTTCAGGACCCAGCCTTCTACCTTGCCGACATTGCGGTAGGCGTGGACCACCCCCGGCGGGACGATGAGCGTCGCGGGTCGCCCTGCTCCCAGCACAAAGACCTCGCGCCGACCGAATGTCGGCGAGTCGGCGCGGTTGTCCCACATCGTCACCTCGAAATCCGAGGGCCCGGTAAACGCGAAGTAATCGGTCTGCTCGCTGTGGTCGTGTGGCCCCCGCGCCACTCCCGGCCGGGTCATCGACAGGTAGGCCATGGCCGGCAGCGCCGCCGCCAATCCGGCCGCTTCCAGTTCGTCAGCGCGAAACAGCTCGGAGAGCCACCCGCGTGAGTCGGTCGCCGGGGCCAGCAACGCGACCCTGACGCCGGGAATGGAAGAGGTCAAGGATGAGGGAGAAACCGGAGATGAGTCTTTTTTCACCTGGTTATCGCGGCTGCGCTTCGGGCCGGCTCTCGACCTCGGCCCTGCTGGCCCGCACCAGCATCGTGGCCCGGCAGAGGGACTCGAACGTCCCGGCATCGGTCCACCAGCCCTTCAGCAGGTCGAAGGACATCTTTCCCTGCCGGATGTAGGCGTTGTTCACGTCGGTGATCTCGAGCTCTCCCCGGTCAGAAGGTTTGCAGGACTCGATTATCTCGAAAACGCCCGCGTCGTACATGTAGATACCGGTGACGGCAAGGTTCGACTTGGGTTGAGCGGGCTTCTCCTCGATACCGACGACCCGGTCACCCTTCAACTCAGCCACGCCGAAACGGTTCGGGTCCTCAACTGCTTTGAGCAGAATCCGGGCGCCTTCGCCCTGGGCGGCGAACGACTTCACGTAGGGCGATATGTCGTCTTCGAAGATGTTGTCACCCAGGATGACCACGATGCGGTCACCGTCGGCAAAGCCCCGGGTCAGGCCCAGGGCCTCGGCAATGCCGCCCTCGCCTTCCTGGTAGACGTAGTGGAGCCGCTGCAGGCCAAAATCCTTGCCGTTGCGCAGCAGCCGCAGGAAGTCACCGGCGCCGCTGCCGCCGGTCACGATCATGATGTCCTGTATCCCGGCCTGGACCAGTTTGCGGATGGGGTAGTAAACCATCGGCTGGTCAAAGACCGGAAGCAGGTGTTTGTTGGTTATCCGGGTCAGGGGAAGCATCCGGGTCCCCAGGCCGCCCGCCAGAACAATACCCTTCACGGCCTGCCTCCGCGCTCCGCCATTCTCCTCTGCCACTGCCATGCTGTCCCCATCATCTCTCCTATCCCGAGTTCGGGCGACCAGTTGAGAATCTCCGCGGCCTTGCGGTTGTCGGAAAAGACCGCCGCAGCGTCTCCCTGACGCCTGGGTCCGACCCGGTAGTTCAGTTTGCGGCCCGTCGTCCGTTCAAATGCCCTGATTGCCTCCAGGACCGTGGTCCCCTTCCCGGAACCGAGATTCACCGCGACCGGCGATTTGCGCCCGGCGGCCGGCGATTTGGCCAGGTAGTCGATGGCGAGCACGTGGGCGCGGGCTATGTCCGACACGTGGACATAGTCGCGGATGCAGGTGCCGTCGCGCGTGTCATAGTCATCACCGTGGACCGCCAACTCCGGCAGCTCGCCTATGGCGGTCCGGGTGATGCGCGGCACCAGGTTATCCGGCTCGCCGTAGGGCACTTCACCGACCGCGCCGGAAGCGTGAGCGCCGACCGGGTTGAAGTAGCGGAGCGACACGAAGCCTGCCGCGCTCACCCGCGCGAAATCCGTGATGATATCCTCCCCCATCTGCTTGGTCCGGGCGTACGGGCATTCGGCTTCGCCGAAAGGCGTATCCTCGGTAACCGGCAGCTGCCGGGAGTTGCCGTAGACCGCGCAGGAAGAGGAGAAGATGAAACCGGGAATGCCGAACTCGTCCGCGCTGCGGAGGACGTTGAGCAGGGAGTTGATGTTGTTGTCATAGTAGAGCAGGGGTTTCGCCACCGACTCGGGCACGGTCTTGTAGGCGGCAAAATGGATGACGGCAACGGCGCCGCGGAACTGGCTGAAAACCGCCCGGGTCAGGGCATCACTGCGCAGGTCCACCTTGCAGTTCCTGACCCGCCGGCCGGTAATCTTCTCGACGCCATCCAGGATGGTTTCGCTCGAACGTGAGTTGTCGTCGATGGAAACGGGGTCATGGCCGGCGGCAACAAGTTCCACGAGCGTGTGGCTGCCGATATAACCACAGCCGCCGGTAACTAGCACCTTGGCCATCGAGCCGTATGTTAGCGGGCAGGCGAGGAGAATCAAGAGATGCTCTGGGCAGCGGAGTGACACACGCGCGAGCGTCCCGGAGAGAACGGGGAGTATCTTCTCACGCCTCGGGTAGACGAAACACGTGGTTCCGGGGGCATGAGTCACCCGGAAACGAGGTCGCACCGCAGTCACGAACCCGGCCCGATGGCGGCGGCCGGGCTGCGACGCGGGCGATTGGCAAGAAGCCGGCTGCTTTCCGCCTCCTCTGCCCGGCGGTGTGATTCGCGGCCATCTCTCATTCAGTGCGGGAGCTATCCCGGACGAGCAGCCGCGCCACTCCGCTTGACACGGCACTCCGCAATGGTAGAATCCATCTTTGTGAGGCCTTCCCAGGCTGCCGGTGGCATGAAAGAAGCTCAAGAACCAGCAACCACGAACTGGTTTCGTTCTCTTTTCGTGCCGGCGGCCTGGAAACGCACCGCCTTCTACGTAGTCACCGACGCAATCGTGGTCTTCGTCGCCAGCGGGCTGACCCACCTGGCCGTAATCCGACACGTCGCATCCGGTCTCGCCTACTACACTCACGGCGTTCTTCCGTTCGCGGCGGTGGCGATGGCCTGCCAGGTCGCACTCGGCTTCCTGGTTTCGAGCTACAAGCTCAAATGGTCCACGTTCTCCATGGTGGACGTTCCCCGCGTGATGTCTCCGAGCATCGCCACCGCGCTTCTGCTCGGTCTCCTTACCGGGGCAAGGGTCTTTGACGACGTGAAGCCGTGGACGGCAGTCACATGGGCGCTGTTGAGCGCCAGCGGGGTTATCGCGGTCAGAGGCAGCCGGCGATTCTACGGGGAGGTGGTCCGCCCGAAATCGGGAAAGCGGGCACTGCTGGTCATGTGCTCGCACAAGAGTTACTTCCTGCTCGATACGCTGCGGAGAATCCGGCGCTTCAACTACCGATTCGTCGGCTTCATCGACCCGGCGCCGCACAATCGGGACACGGTCAGTCAGGGCCTGCCCGTGCTGGGGACTTTTGAGGACGTCGAACAGGTCGTCGCCCGGCACCGGATCGAAACGGCGTTTGTGTTCCTGAGCTCAGACCCGACGTTCGCCATCGGCGAATTCTGCCAGCGGCTCTACGAACTGGGGCTCGAGGTGCGGCTGATTCCATCTATGGCGGATTTGATAAACGACCGGGCCGACATCGGGGCGTTGGAACGCCTCACCATCCACGAACTCACGGGTCAGCAGCCGGTCCGCGTGGACCCGCGCGAGATGGAGCATGTCTTCGGGAACAAGAGCATCCTGGTCACCGGGGCCGGCGGCTCGATCGGGTCGGAACTCTGCCGCCAGCTGGCGCGTTTCACCCCGTCCAAGCTGGTGCTGTTCGAACGCGACGACTCGAACCTGTTCTACGTGGAGAGGGACCTGCATTCGAACTACCCCCGACTCCGCGTGATACCGTTCCTCGGCGACATCACCCGCGAGGCGGACGTTACCCACGCTTTCGAGCAAACCCGACCGGACATTGTATTCCATGCCGCCGCGTACAAGCACGTCCCGATTCTCGAGTTCCACCCGGCCGAGGCGATACGGGTGAACGTCCACGGCAGCCACCTGGTGGCCCGGGCCGCGGTGGAGCACGGCGCCGAGAGCTTCGTCTACATTTCCACCGACAAGGCGGTCAACCCCAGCAGCGTGATGGGGGCGAGCAAGCGGATCGGCGAGACCGTGACGACGGCAATGAACAACAGCGGCGGCGTCCGCTTCCTCGCGGTCCGGTTCGGGAACGTGCTCGACAGCCGGGGAAGCGTCACGACCATCTTCCGCGACGCCATCGTCCGCCGCGAGCCGGTCACCGTCACCCACCCGGAGATGAAGCGCTACATGATGCTCACCAGCGAGGCGGTCCTGCTGGTCATGCAGGCGGTGGCGCTGGGACAGGGCGGTGAGGTTTTCGTACTGGATATGGGCAAGCCGGTGAGGATAAGGGACCTGGCGGAGACCATGATTCGCCACGCCGGATTGCGCCCGGGTCTTGACATCCCCATCGTCTTCACCGGTCGGCGCCCGGGCGAGAAACTCTTCGAGGAGCTATTGACCGCCGAGGAAGGGACGACCGCGACCGTGAACCAGCGCATCTACCGGGCCCGCATCTCCAAGACCCATGACTACGCGGCGATACTGGACAACCTGCGCCGGCTGGAGGACGCAGTCGGGAGCGGCGCTGCCGGGCAGATCCACGCCGAGCTCGCGAGCCAGGTCAGCAGCTACCGCCCGGATAAGAGTTACCTGAACGGCCATCCCACCGCCTCGGGCCGGGCCGAGGACCAGACCGGTTGCGCAGCTCGTGCAGCGGAGGACCCGGGGCAGACTCCAGAACAATCCGGGCCCCCGGGGTCGGCGGGAGCCCTGGACGCAGCGGAGGTAGGGAAGTGAAAGAAGGTTGACGAGATGATTAGGGAGGAATCTATGGAAGTGATTAGTCAGGAGAACAGAGACCGGAGACCGGAGACGGGACTCAGAGTAGACCCGCGACCGTTTCTGCTCGGCGCGATTGCGGCGCTCCTGGTGGTCGCCGCGCCGGCGTCGCTCGGGTTGGCCGCAGCGGCCCCGGGACGGCAGTTCAACAGCCCGACATTGCTGTACGAAACACCGACTGCGGACGTTCTGCCTCCGGGCACGCTCGCGATCTCAGCCGACATGACCTATCCGCTCGGACAGACAAGCCAGAACTGGGACTACTGGGAACAAAACGCCAGTATCCGCTTCTCGCCGCTCAAACACCTCGACTTCGCCGTAACTGCCTATACGTTCTCAGACTACGTGCTCGATGCCAGGTACCAGCTACTGGGGGGAGAACCCGACCGCTTTGGCCTGGCAGTGGGCGTCTATGACCTCGGACTTAACAGCTACGTTTCCCCCATCGGTCACGACACGGCAGGCGCCTGGCCGGACTGGAAGTATCCCAGTCGGACAATGGAGAATTTCTCGGCATTCGCGGTGACGAGCATCCCGGTTACGAAGTTCGCCCGACTGCACTTCGGACTCGGCCGCGGGCGCTTTGTTGGGTATGGCGAGCACAGCAGGTACTTCAACACCGACATCTTCCTCGACACTTACCACCAGTGGGCGATAGCTCTGTTTGGAGGCGTTGAGGTATACGTCCTGCCGAACGTGGCGCTGGTCGCCGAAGCGGGCAGCCGCGACCTGAATACGGGGGTCAAGGCCAGCTTCGGTCCCTTGGACGCGACGGTCGCCTGGACCAAAATGGAAGACCTGATTTTCGCTGAAGGAGGCGAACGGTTCGGGCGGCTCTACGTCGGGGCAAGCTACCGGTTCAGTAATTTGTCCGGACTTTCCCGCCTGTTCCGTCGCCGCGAGTGCGCGCCGCCTGAGCCGGTGCCGCCGCTCGACACGCTTGCCGACACGCCCCCAGCACCGCCGAAGTTCGAGTTCAACCTCGCCCCGATCCACTTCGACTTCGACAAGTCGGACATCAGGCCCGGAGACGCGACGATCCTCCAGGGTAACTACGACCAGTTCCAGCAGGCGATTGCGGTCGACCAGAAGCCGGCCGTCTCCATCGAAGGTTACTGCGACCCGATCGGCACTTCCGAGTACAACATGGCGCTGGGCATGCGTCGCGCAGAGGCGGCGAAGGCCTACCTCGTCAAGCTCGGTGCGGACATGAACATGTTCTCGACCATCAGCTTCGGCGAAGAGGAGCTCGTGACCCAGGACCAGGCGCAGTTCGAAATGAACCGGCGCTGCGAGTTCAAGGTGGTCGAGTAAGGACTCGTCCAGAGACCAGATGATTGATGGCGGCCAGTAGGCTCCAGCGCGCAGCCGGATTCGGTCTGGCAGCAGCGGCGGGCCCACTGGCTGCGCCCGGACCGAAACCGGTGCTAGCTTCGCTGGTAGGGTGAGGCCTGGGCCAGGTAGAGCCGGGCGTAGAACCCGTTCATCTCCAGCAGCTGCCGGTGCGTGCCCTGTTCCACTACTCGACCCTTGTCCAGCACGTAGATGTGGTCGGCCATCTGGACGGTTGAGAATCGATGGCTGATGAGGACCGCGCTGCGGCCATGGATGGCCTGGCGGAAATGACTGAAGAGCTCCGCCTCGGCGAGCGGGTCCAGCGAACCGGTGGGCTCGTCGAGGACCACGATCTGCGAATCGCGCAGGAAGGCCCGGGCCAGAGCCACTTTCTGCCACTCTCCCAGGCTCAACTCATGGCCTTGCTCGAACCAGCAGCCCAGCGGCGTATCATAGCCCTGGGGAAGACGGCGAATCGCCGGGTCGGCACCGGAGCGCTCTGCCGCTTCGACGATCCTCTGCCGGTCCGGCGTGGAGTCGGCGTCGCCCATCCAGATGTTCTCCCAGACCGGCAGCTGGTACTGGACGTAGTCCTGCAGGATGACACTGACCTGCCGGCGCCATCTGACCGGGTCGAGTTGCCGGATGTCGATGCCGTCAACGGTAACCGCACCCGAATCCGGGTCGTACAGCCGGCAGAGCAGCTTGGCGAGCGTCGTCTTGCCTGAGCCGTTCTCGCCGACCAGCGCAATCACCTGGCCGGGCGCGACGGTCAGGTTGACACCCTCCAGCACTTTTCTGGAAGTCCCGGGATAGGTGAAGCCGACTTGTTCGAAAGCGATGCCCCGGGCCATACTGGCCGGGCAGGGCAGCGGCTTTGCCGGCGTCGTGAGCCGGGGTTTCAGGTCGAGGAACTTGTAGAAACTGGAGAGGAAGAGGTTGTCCTCGCAGAGCCCGGTGAACCCGCCCAGGATGGCCGAGATAGAGCCGGTCGCGAGCTGGAAGCCCGAGTAGTACATCACCAGGCTGCCGATGCTGACCGTGCCTTTGTAGGTCTGATACGCTATGTAGGCAAGCGCACCGAACACGGCCAGCGTGGCGACCGACTGGGCCAGTACTCCGGCCAGGGTGCGGCGCCGGGTGAGCGCCAGCCTGCCTCCGCGCAGCTGCTGCCGCAGTGCGCGGAACCGGGTCCGGAACAACGACCCAAGGTCAAACAGGCGGACCTCCTTGGCGAAGAACGAATGCGTCAACATCCAGTGATAGTACCACGCCCGGCGTTCCTGTTTGGTCTGGTCCTGTTCAAAACGGTACAGCCGGCGTGAGTACACCAGCCGCACCACCGCTCCGGGCAGCGCGACGAGGGCGAGCACCAGGGCCAGGAGCGGATTGAAGGCGAACAGGAGGCCCCCGATACCGGCGAGCGAAATCGCGTTCTGGCCAATCTGGACCAGTCGATTGACAATGCTCAGCGGGCGCTGAGCGGCGTCGCCCTGGGCCCGCTGCAGCGTGTCGTGGTAGAGGGGATTCTCGTAGAACTCGAGGTCAACTGCGACCGACTGGCTGTGCAGAACATCGGTCACCTTGTCGGCAAGCACCAGGGACTGGGCCTGACCCGCCACGTCTGTGAGAGAACGGGCGAGGGCCGTGAGCAAGGCAACGGCGGCGGCAAGGATGACCCACATCAGCACCGGCCGGAAAGACGCAGACCCGCCGGACGCGGCAATGCCGGACTGGAGCGCATCAACCAGCCTCTTGGTCAGGTACAGCCCGGCCAGGGGCAACAAACCCTGGGCCACGACCAGGAAAAGGTTCAACGTCGCCCAGCCCGGGGCGCTCGTCCAGACCAGCCGTATTGCCCGGTCCAGGCGCAGGCCCTGCTGAACGGCATCTCCGAACTTTGGGCGGGCAGCGGCTTTCATCTTCCCTCGCTCAACGGGTGGCGACGAGCGCCTGGCCGCCTTCGACGCCGAGAACCGCCGCGATTCGGCCCGCGGCCGTTGCCTGCCGGAACTCGTCCGGGGTCCGCACCGCCGTGACCAGGTCGGAACTGCGGGCGCACGCTTCGGCAAAGGCGCCCGCCCCTTTGAGCGCGAACTCGCAGTACTCACCCGGCTTGAGTTCGGTCGGACTGACCCAGACGGCAAAGACCTGGCCGTTGACGCCGCCCTCCTTCATCCGGGGGAAATCCAAATGCCCCTGGTCCGACCGCCGGGTGATATCCCTCCGTCCGCAGATGTGCTCGTATAACGCATCGGTATGAAGGTCGATGAGCAGCTGGTGGTCGGAACCGGGGGTAGATGCCGCCTGCATGGTGAATTGGCCCGGGAGTATAGGTCTGGTCGGACCTCCGGTCAACCCGGTTCGGCTTGACAGGAGAGACCTGCCCGCTAGAACATCTCCAAGTGTCTTTGAGTCCCAAACGACAGAGGAGTCCAAGTGAACATTTGCCGATACCTGACCGTCACGGCCGCGGTCGCCCTGCTGGCCGCCGCCTGTGGATCGCGGACGCCGGCAGCCAAGCCGGCCGCTGACGGGATGATCGCGTCGTTCCTCAAGGACAACAAGCTGGAAGGGAAGATTGTCCTGGTGGAATTCGGCACGATCGGCTGCGAGCTGAGCAACAGCGGTTTGGACTTGATGATCGACCTGGCGGGCCGCAAGGCGATTCCGGGTTTGTCGTTCGCGCGCTTGGAGCCAATTGCCGACGACAAAGCCTTCGAGGAGTACTACAAGACGAAGTCCGTGCCGTTCCCGGTTGTCCGTGACAGGAAGATGAAGATCGCCGAGGCGCTCGGCACGACGATCTACCCGCAGTTCGCCCTCC
>Ga0233423_10000953_pt1 | contig 14778 bp, 10 predicted proteins | sample Watercolumn_Mata_FD_180713 | JGI IMG/M metagenome (GOLD analysis project Ga0233423, IMG submission 180713) | Freshwater microbial communities from Lake Matano, South Sulawesi, Indonesia - Watercolumn_Matano_2014_112_MG | ecosystem: Environmental > Aquatic > Freshwater > Lake | place: Indonesia...
GAACACCAGGGCAAAACTGGTCGGCATTCCTATGGACAGCAAGGGATTGATACCTGCGAGACTCCAGAAGGCCGCTCAGGACTGCATGCAGCGGGGGGAAAAAATAAAATTTCTCTACATCATCACCAATTTCCAGAATCCGACGGGCCTGTCACTGGCTCCGGAGCGCAGGCCGGAAATCCTTCAAATTGCCCGCCAATATGATTTCCTCGTCCTTGAGGATGACCCCTACGGGGAGCTTTTTTTTCACGGGACACAGGACAGGGTCAAGCCCCTGAAGGCGCTGGATACGGACGGCCGGGTGATTTATGCAGGCTCCTTTTCCAAGATCATCTCCCCGGGCATCCGTCTCGGATGGCTGGCTTCGACCCCGCAGCTGATCGAACGCTTTGACATGGCCAGGCAGATGATGGATGTGTGCACCAATCCCCTCACGCAGGCCATGGCAGACAGGCTCTGCATTTCAGGATTCCTGGACGGACATATCCGGAATCTCCGCGGCATCTATGCCATGCGCTGCGAGGCCATGCTGGCTGCCTTGAAGGAATCGATGCCCAGGGGCGTGACCTGGACGAAGCCGGAAGGCGGTTTTTATATCTGGCTCACGCTTCCCGGTTCGCTCAGCGCCCTGGACATGTTGCCGAAGGCGATCGAACAGAACGTGGTATACGTCATCGGGAACGCCTCTTCGCCCGACCAGTCGGCCGGCGCATCCATGAGAATTTCGTTCTGCCATGAGAATGAGAAGACGATTGAGGAAGGGATCGGGAGGCTGGCGCGTACGATTCACAGCATGACGGGAAAATCGAAATGACCGAAAAAACAAATCGCAGCAGATTCTCGGGCCAGTTCTGGCTGGCCATTTTCTTTGAATTCATGGAACGGGGATCCTATTACGGCATGATGAGCATCCTGTCGGTGCACCTGACCGAGAACCTCCATTTCGCCAAGGAAGGAGTCGGCCTGATTAAGGGGACCATTCAGCCGATCCTGTACTTTCTTCCGATACTCAGCGGGGCCCTGGCGGACCGGTTCGGATACAGGCGCACGCTGACCCTGGCATTTGCGCTTCTGGGATCCGGATACCTGCTGACCAGCCAGATGACGGGATATACGGCCGTTTTCCTCGCCCTCTGCGTGATGGCTCTGGGTGCAGGAATGTTCAAGCCCCTGATTTCAGGCTCCATCGCCAGGCTGACGGACGCGTCGAACAGCTCGACCGGGTTCGGCGTCTATTACTGGTCGATCAACCTGGGCGCCTTTCTGTTCCCGCTTTTCCTGGTGCCCTGGCTGAAAACCGTTCCGAGCAGCCCGCCCTGGAAATGGGTCATGATCGCCGCAGCGCTGGGTACTGGGTTGATGGTCATCCCGACTTTTCTGTTTTACAAAGATAAAAGGACCGTGGAGGAGAAGGCGGCCAAACGCGCCAATCTGCTGCAGACCGTGGCCGACGCATTCGAGATCATCTACAGCCCGCTCGTGCTTCTCTACAACCGTCTCCGGAAAATGCCGCGGGGATTTTACTGGACGGTCCTGATCCTGATCACTTTCGCCTGTGTTTTCCTGTTTCAACGGCAGGGTCCGTTTCTGCTGTTCTACGTATTGTTTCTGCTGGCTGCGGGCCTCGTCATCCCCGGGGTGAACAGGAGCAAGGGCGGGATTTCCGGCGCATCCCCGGGCCTGTTCGCCGTCTTGCTGCTCGCCGTTCTCTGGCTGTTCCCGGGCCTTTCGCTGTTCGGCCGCATCGTGAGCTCCGTGATCGGGCTGACCGCGCTTTCGCTTTTTTTCTTCGATGCGTCTGATCCGGCGAAATTCCGGGACCATTTCTCTTTCCTTCTCATGGTGTTCATCTATTCCGGATTCTGGATTCTCTATTTCCAGATGTTCGATTCCGTGCTCTGGTACGTGCGCGACTACGTAGATGCCGCTTCCCTGGACCGTGCGGTCAACCGGCTGCTCGGCGCAGCCGGCATTTCGCTGAACTGGCATTTCGACATCGAGCACGTGACCGTGATCAACGCAGGCACCATCATCCTGCTCCAGCTGCTCATTTCACGCATCGTGAAAAACAAGCCGGCGCTTCCGACCATGATGGCCGGCATCCTGCTGGGCACGGCCGGCATGGCCGTCCTTTCCATCAGCACCCATATCTGGGTGTTCATGACCGGCATCATGATTTTTTCCATCGGTGAAATGACCGCCCACCCCAAATTTTACAGCTATATCGGGCTCACGGCGCCCAAGGACAGGCTCGCCACCTACATGGGCTATGCCTTCCTGTACGGCGTCATCGGCGCTGGGATCGGCGCGCCGCTCGGCGCGAAACTCTACGTGCATTTTGTAGATGGGCTCCATCAGCCGCGTGTGCTCTGGCTGATCTTCAGCGGCATCGGCCTGGCCACGCTGGCGGGGTTGGGGGTTTACAACCGGTGGATCGGAAGGAGGCAGTCGGGCTGAGGCTGGGGACATCATTCATGATCTCCGGTGGTTGCTCGGTACCTTCCGGAGGGTTCTGATCCATCACGCGGTTTCTCACAGCAACACAACAAGGTCCGGAATCAAAAAGAAAGGCCGGGTTTCCGCCCGGCCTTTCTTTTGTCTATGGAGAGGAGAGAGAGTCCGATTTTTTTAGGTCCCCAGCATCTGGAGGTTAGACGCCGTCAAAGGCTGTTTTGATGACGCCCCGCAGCAGCTGTTCCATGGCACCGCACCTGGAAGATCCGTTGCACGTTGCTATTCATACCTCAACGCCTCGATGGGATCCACCTGCGACGCTTTTCGCGCCGGGAAAAAGCCGGCCAGAACGCCAGTCAGGCCGAGAACGGTTACCGCTGTGACCATGACCGGCGCGGAAAGCAGGGGGCGGCCGAGAAACTGCATGGCCCCTTCGCCCGCCGGCAGCATCCACATGAGCTTGACGATGCTGATCGAAATCAATGTCCCGGCAACGCCTCCGATAATGGCGATGAGCATGGACTCGAACAGGAACTGAAACAGGATGTCCTTTTTCCTCGCGCCCACCGATCTCTTGATGCCGATTTCCCGGGTTCTTTCCTTCACCACCACGAACATGATGTTCGCCACGCCGACCCCGGCGATCACCAGAGTCATCGAGCCCACGACTGCCAGGAAAATGTTCAGGCCCAGCGTGACCTTCTCCTGGATTTTGAAACCCTCCACAATGTCCCAGATGCCGAGCGCGTGTTCGTCGGTGGGATCAAAGCGGTATTTCCGTCCCAGAACTTCGCGGACCTGCCTGATCACCAGCTTGGACTGGCTCGGATGCGCCGGCTGGACCAGCATGTGCCCGATGTTCTTCCAGCCGTATATGCTCTGAAACGTGGAAAAGGGAATGATGGCCCGGCGGTTGTCCGGGCCGTTGTTCATGGATGTCTGAAGTTTCTTCGGCAGGGTCCCCACCACTGTGAAGGGAATGCCGTCGATGGATACGGTCTTTCCGATCGGATCCGCCTTTCCGAACAGCTCTCCTGCCAGTTCCGATCCCATGAACACGGAACGCCGTTTCTCGGACAGATCCTTCTCGTTGAGAAACCGGCCGCCGGCTGCCGGGTACATTCGACGCAGGAACTCGAAGGACGGATAAACCCCTTCCATGAAAGTCGAAGCGCTTTTGTCGCCGACGCGCAGCCGGATCCACTTTCCCATTTGCGGGCTGATGCCTGCAATCTGCGGAATGTTTTCCTGGAGTATCCGGCAGTCATCCTCCACGAGCCGGATCGGCCGGCCGATGGGAAGGCCCATCCACTTCTTGCCGGTCTCGCCGTTCCAGACCGGTATCGCGAAGTTCGTGGCATTGAGCAGGCCCTCGCGCAACCGGAAGGCGAGCCCGGACCCGAACGCCATGAGCAGGATCATGGTCAGCGTGCCCCACGCCACAGCCACGGTGGTCAGAATGGCCCGTGTTTTCTGTTTTTTGAGGTCTTCCAGGAATTCCTTGACAAGCAGCCATGAAAACATGGCAAATCCTTCCCTTTATCGAATCGCTTCCACGATCTGCACCTGGGACGCCCGTCTGGCCGGGAAGAATCCGGCCATAAATCCGATCAGACCGAGGACGGTCATGGAGAGCAGGGCCACCTGAACCGAAAGAACGGGATGCCCCACATAATCCTCGATCGGCAGAAGTGAGATGGCCTTGATGAGCAGAAAGGAAATGGCAAATCCCACGGCTGCTCCCATTCCGATGATGATGAATGCCTCCAGAATGAACTGGCCCATGATATGGCTTCTCCGGGCCCCGACCGAGCGCCGGATGCCGATTTCATGCGTCCTTTCCTGTACGACCACGTACATGATGTTGGCCAGGCCGATGCCTCCCACCGTCAAGGTGAAAATGCCGATGATGGTCATGAAAATGTTGAATCCCAGCGTGAAGAAGAAGATGAATTTGTCCTGCTCGGTCGTATCCCAGATGCCGAGCGCCTGCTTGTCATTGGGATCAAACTGGAATTTTTTACCGAACACCTCGTAGATCTTCGTTTGGACCCGTTTTGCCTGCCTGGGATCCCGGACCTGGTATACGATGTTCTCGATGTATTGATCGCCGAAAAACGCCGCATGGGTTGAAACCGGGATAAATGCCCTGTCCTGGTCCTGGGCGTTGTACGAGGAGGGCTGGATTTTCTTTTTCAGGACGCCGATCACGAGGAAGGGGGAGGTGTTGACATAGACGTATTCCCCGACTGCGTTTTTGTCCTTCCCGAAGAGGTATTCTTTCAATTTGTTACCGAGGAACACCACCCGTTTCTTTTCACGGATATCCAGGTCATTGATCCACCTCCCGCCGGGTTCCGTCTGGATGTTGCGCATGTCCGCGTATTCCGGGAGAACGCCGGAGATATTCGGGCGGTTGACCTGTTCCCCGAACTTGACCGGAGTGCCCCAGCGGCTGTACTCCGGGCTGATGGCTGAAAGTTCCGGTATTTGTTTTCTGAGGATTTCCGCATCCTCCTCGCGGAACCGGATCGAGCGGTCCCTGCCGTAGCCTTTGAAGGGGACGCTGGTCTGGCCGGGCCACAGGATGGCGATGCTTTCACCCATGCCGTGCATGTTCTTCCGCATCGAACGCTGGACACCCACGCCGAAGGCCAGGAGAACGATCATGGTCACTGTTCCCCAGATGATGCCGAACAGGGTCATGACCGTGCGCGACTTGTACTGGCGCAGGGTGTGGAAAATTTCATCCAGCATGTCCTTCAGGGTATCCATGGTGCGGCCCGGTCAGGTGATTTCCTTGGTTTCTTTTTCCAGGACCTCCTGGCCCTCCTCAAGTCCGGATTTGACCTCGATTTGAATCGCGTCGCTCAGCCCGGTCTGGATGTGCACTTCCTTCGATTTCTTCTCGCCTTCAGGGATCCGGACGAAGGCCGAATCGTTCCGGAACGTGATCACTCTTTCCGGTATGGAAAGGACGCTGTCCATTTTGGCAATGATGATGTTGGCATTGGCCGAAAAACCTGCACGCAGCACCGCGCCCTGGGCATCCTCGATCATGACTTCGACCGGGAAGACGGTCGTGTTTTCCTGCTTCCTCGCCTTCAGGGAGATGAGTTTCACGCGGCCCTTGACGGTTTTGCCGGGCAGGGCCCCGACCTGCAGTTCCGTGTCCATTCCCTCTTTGATTTTCCCGACATCGATCTCATCGACCGTTCCCTTGAAGACGAGCTGTTTCATGTCCGCCATCTTGATGAGCTCCGTCCCGGCCTGGTAGGAGGTGAGCGGTACGACCGGATCGCCGAGGTTGACGGTTTTTTCAAGGATAAATCCCGTGATGGGCGAGAGGATCACCGATTCGATGCTGGTGTTTTCGATTTTGATCTTTCCCTTTTCGATGAGTTCCAGCCGCTCCTCCGCCATCTTTCTGTTCAGGTCCGCCTCGTCGTACTGGCGGCGAAGCACTTCATAGTCATAATCGGAGATCAGGCCCTTTTTCTTGAGCTCCTCGTTTCTCTGGAGCTCGCGCTTCAGGGTGTTCAGCGTGATGTCCGCCATTTCGACGTTGCGCTTGGCTTCCGCAAGCTCGAAGGGAGTGGGATCCGGCTTGACCTCCAGAAGCGGCTTGCCCTTTTCGACGAAATCCCCGACTTCCACGAACAGCTTTCCAACCACACCGGAAATCTTCGATTTGACCGCTATTTCGTTCATGGGTTCCAGGGAGCCCACCGCCAGGGCCTTGTCGACAATGTTTTTCCTTTCGACCTTGACCGTTGCAGTGCCGTTGCTTTTTTTCTTCCCTGCAAAAGCAAGCGCGATGCAGGCGACCGCTACGAGTGCAGGTATGATGAACCATAATTGTTTTTTCCGGAACTTCATGTGCCTCGATCCTCCCTTTAATAATCATGCGGGGATGGGGGATTTCCCCTCCGGCGGATATTCCTGCTGCTATTAACCTATACGCGGCGGATTCAAAAAGGTTACAGACCGGAGTCCCTGAATTCGAAAATCGTCAATCGTCCGGCATCAATCGGGAATCATGTAACGTGCTTCGTACTTCGGGCATCCTGCATCGTCAAAGACAGGAGTTCGGGATGAGGGGTTGGGGATCCGGGAGATTTGAGATCGTTCCTCTGAACGCTGAGCCCTGAGATCATCTTCTGGGTTCGGGAATTCATCAATCGTTCATCTTCCATCGTCAATGGAAGGGGCGGTGTCATTCCGGGTGATCCGGGCCTGATGATTCCTTGCTTCGGCAACGATTCTTCAACGCAACCGGTGGCTGCGGATGACACGCCCGGGATTTGGGGCGGGGAAAGACAAGGGATTGGTTTTCAGGAATTGGAATTCGGAAAATCGAAAATCGCCGGTCATCCAAGGCCAGCCGTCACGGCCCGTTCCGCCGGAAAAAAATCATATTGATTTTGTGGCGATGGACGATTAGATTTACTGGACTTTGACGGTTCTGGAACAATTCTCTAAAGGGGCAAAGATGAGGCGATTGTCGAAGAAACCTGTTTTATGGGACAATCCGCAACCGTTGCTCGCAGCTCCTTATATTTTGATTCTATTGTGGATCATTCCGTTTAAGTCGGACGCACAGGTCCTGGTTGACGAATCCGCGCCCAAACGCATTCTGGTTCCTTCCGGAGCGATCAGCCCTTCATGGAGAATACGCCCGGATTTCGACGACTCGGCCTGGCAGGCCTGCCAGGGGGGCGTCGGGTACGAAAGGGATGCAGGATACGAATCCTGGATACAGACGGACGTTTCGGGCCGAATGCATGAAAGCGGTACTGATCCGAACAACACCTGCTGCATCCGGATCCTTTTCAGCGCAGATCCCGCCTTGATTCCGCCCAATACGAAATTGAAATTGAACATCCGCTACGATGACGGTTTTATCGCGTATTTGAACGGTGTCAAGATCGCGGAGTCCAATGCGCCCGCGAGTCCCGCCTGGAATTCTGCGGCAACGGGTTACGCCGAGGCCGGGGCGGCGCCTTCTTCGTTCGACGTCACCGCCTTCATGCCGGCCTTGCGTTCCGGCGACAACCTGCTGGCCCTTCAGGGGCTCAATGTCTCGGTCACCAGTTCCGATTTCCTCATGACTGTCTCGCTGGTGCTGGAAGAGAATCCGCTTACGGATTTTTCATCCAATCTTCCCATCGTGATCCTGGATACCCGCGGGCAGGACATCCCCAATGCTCAGAAGATCCCGGCGGACCTGCGCGTTCTGGACAACGGGCCGGGCCGAAGGAACTCCATCAGCGACACCGTCGATGCCTTCCGCGGCATCATCGGGATCGAGCTGCGGGGGTCTTCGTCCCTCAGCTATCCGAAGATGAATTATGCGTTCGAGACCTGGGACAATTCCGGCAATTCCCTGAATGCCAGCCTGCTCGGCATGCCCTCTGAAAATGACTGGGTCTTTTACGGGCCATTCTCGGACCGGTCGCTGATGCGCGATGTGCTCATGTACCACCTATCGAACGAGATGGGGCGCTATGCGAGCCGTTCCCGTTATTGCGAGATGATCCTGAACGGCGAGTACCGCGGCATCTACGTGCTCCTGGAGAAGATCAAACGGGACCGGAACCGAGTGGCGATCGCAAAAATGGACAGGGGCGATACCGCCGGGGATGCGCTGACGGGCGGGTACATCCTCAAAGTCGATAAATGGGACGGCGAGGAAGTCCTGGGTTTCCCCTCCAGCCTCCCGTCCGCCTCGGGGCAGCACGTGTATTATCAATTCCATTATCCGAGGCCGGATTCCATTACACAGGAGCAGAAAGATTACATCCAGGATCTGATTTACGAATTCGAAGCGGTCATGGAAGGCCCTTCTTTCGCCGATCCGGCTGCCGGATATCCGAGATACATCGATGCAGACTCCTTCGTGGATTTCTTCATCCTGAACGAGCTATGCAAGAACGTGGACGGTTACCGCCTGAGCTCTTTTATGTACAAGGACAGGGACAGCAGGGACGGCCTTTTCCACATGGGACCCATCTGGGATTTCAACCTGGCTTTCGGAAATGCGAATTACCACGATGCGGAGGACACGGACGGCTGGCAATTGGACAATCTCCTGGCCGTGACCGGCGGGGAAAGCCCGCCGCCGGCCTGGTGGGGGCGGCTTGCGCATGAAAAAAATTTTGCAGGCAGGATCCGGGCCCGTTGGCAGGAATTGCGGTCCACGGTCCTGGATCTGAGCCGCCTCTTCCCATACATCGAATCCGTGGCAGATACGCTGGATGAGGCTCAAGAACGGAATTTTGAGATTTGGCCTGCGCCCGGCGAACCTGGGATCGGTTTTTGGCCCATCCCCGAGGTATTCTACTCCTTTTCGAATTATGCGGACGAGGTGGCCTATCTGGAATACTGGCTCGAAGAGCGCATCTCCTGGATGGATGACAACATCGGATTCCTCTCTAGGGTGGAATCCCCGGAGGGCTCGTTCTTCCCTGGGAAAATGACCCTGGGTGACAATTATCCCGATCCTTTCAATGCACGCACCCAGATTCGCTTCAGCCTGCCGGGGACTGCCCGTGTCAGGGTCGCGGTATACGATGCATCAGGCAGGCGGGTCAGACGCCTCGCAGACAGGATCGAAAATTCCGGGGAACATGTGTTGAGCTGGGACGGCAATACGGATTCCGGACAGCCCTGCCCGAGCGGCGTGTATCTGCTGTCGCTCTATTCCGCAGGTTCGATGCTTTCCAGGAAAATGATTCTGATCCGCTGAAACGGGACGCGCCATGACGGGCTTCCCGGCTGTTCATTCCATGCGAGAGGGAGAGAAATTTGATACCCCGCGGCTTCTTCCGATCTTTCTTCTTTTTATGGATCCCCATTCTCCTGTTTTCCGGATCCGAGATTCCGGTCAAGCGCAGGCATTCCGCGCAACGTCTTCCGGACCATGCGCCTGTCGTGGACGGAAAGCTGGATGATGCCTGCTGGCAGGGTCCTGGCTGGACCGGGGATTTCACCCAGCAGCAGCCGAACCAGGGCGCAGAGCCCTAGCAGGAAACCGAATTCAAGATTCTGTACGACGACCGCAACCTTTACGTGGCCATACGGGCGCATGACCGCGAACCGGGGAAGATAGAAAGGCGCATCTCCAGAAGGGACGATTTTTCCGGTGATATCGTGGGCATCTGCATGGACAGTTATTTCGACCACCGGACGGGATTTGAATTCAATTTAACCGCAGCGGGCGTGAAGGTGGATCTGGTCCCGACCGGCGGAGGCGGGACCTGGGATTTCAACTGGAACGCGGTTTGGGAGGGGAAGACCGCAATGGAGGATTCGGCCTGGACCGCGGAGTACAGGATACCCTTCAGCCAGCTCCGCTTTCCCAAAAAGGGTGAATACGTCTGGGGGCTGCATGTCTGGCGCTGGCTGCACCGGTACCAGGAGGAGGATCAGTTCCAGATGATCCCACAGGATGCCGTCGGGACCGTGCACCTGTTCGGTGAATTGCACGGGCTCAAAAAAATCAAACCTCCCAGGAGAATCGAGCTTCTCCCCTATGTGCTCGCCAAGGCCGGCACGTTCCGCCGTGAAACGGGAAATCCGTTCAGGACGGGGAGGGACGGTTCCGTCTACGGCGGGCTGGACGGGAAAATCGGCCTCTCGAGCAATTTCAACCTGGACTTGACCGTGTATCCAGACTTCGGACAGGTCGAGGCCGATCCGTCCGTGATCAATCTGACTGCGTTTGAAACCTTCTATGAGGAGAAGCGGCCTTTTTTCATGGAAGGCAGGGAGCTTCTGAATTTCAATCTGGACGATGATATCCTGTTCTATTCGAGGCGGATCGGGCATGAACCTTCCTATGAGCCGGTGACCGGGGATGGCGCGTTCGTCAGAATGCCCGAGTCCACGGACATCCTGGCTGCGGGCAAACTGACCGGCAAGACTCAGGGCGGCCTCTCGATCGGCATTCTGCAAAGCGTGACCGCCCTGGAACGGGCCGAGATCGAGACGTCCGGCGTCCGGCACAGGCAGGGCGTTGAACCTTTGACCCATTACTTCGTCGGCCGTGCTCAGAAGGAATGGCGCAGGGGACAAACCATCCTGGGGGGCATGGTGACCTCCGTGAACCGGAGCATGGATGATGCCCATCTCGTGTTTTTAAACCGCGCTGCCTACAGCGGGGGCATGGATTTCAAGCAATACTGGGAGAACAAAACCTATTTTCTGGATATCAAGGCCCTTTTCAGCCATGTGCGCGGGGAGAGGCAGGCATTGCTGGAGACCCAAACCGCTTCCAGGCATTATTTCCAGAGGCCGGATGCAGGCCACCTGTCGCTCGATTCCTCCCTGACGAGCATGTCCGGCCACGGCGGCAGGATTCAGGCCGGCAGGGCGGGCAACAGCCGGATTCGTTTCAACGGCGAACTGGCATGGTGGTCGCCCGGGCTCGAGCTCAATGACATCGGGTACCTGAGGTCTGCGGACAGGATCATGCAGGATTGGACGGTCGCTTACGTGGTTCTGAATCCGGGCCGTTTTTACCTGAACTGGGAAGTGTCCTCCGAATATGGGAACGAGTGGAACTTCGGGAAGGAAAGGATGCGGTCCTACGCCGAGCTTTTCGCCGGCATACGCTTCAAGAATTTCTGGAACCTGCACGGCATGATCACGCGCGAGGGGTCCATTCTGGACACGCGTATGCTCCGGGGCGGCCCAGCATTCCGTCTTCCGGATAGATGGAACTATCACGCCGACCTGACGTCCGACTCCAGGCGGAGGCTCGTTTTCGATGCAGGTTTTTTTTACGGCCGCTCACCGGACGGATCAACCGCGTCTCTGGAGACATGGTGTGGAGCGGACGGACGGCTGTCCGACAGGATGGTGCTGTCTGTCGCACCGTCCTTCAGTACAAACCGGAATCCCTTCCAATACGTGGCGACTGTGAATGCGGGCACAGCCCCGCGATATGTGCTCGGACGGATCGGCCAGAAAACCCTGGGTGTGACCCTGAGGCTGAATTATTATGTCACGCCGGACCTCTCTATTCAGTACTACGGGCAGCCGTTCATTTCTGCAGGCCGGTACTCGCAATTCCGGGCGGTCGGCCGGTCCAGGGCTGCGGATCAACAGGAACGGGCCCCGGAGATACAGAACATCGAACGCCGGGAGGAGAATGGCGGATGGATATACCGGGTAGACGAACAGCAGGACGGTGCGGAGGATTACCGTTTCGCTGATCCTGACTTTAATTTTCGCGAATTCCGCAGCAACCTGGTGATACGTTGGGAATACAGGCTGGGTTCTACGTTGTACCTGGTCTGGTCACAGGGACGGACCGGTGTTGCGCCATTCGGCAGCTTTTCGGTCCGAGACGACATGGACAGTCTGTTCCGGATTTACCCGGAGAACGTGTTTCTCGTAAAGTTGAATCATTGGTTTAACCTGTAACCCGTGGATTGATGATTTTTCATTTTTGATTGCGGATCGGGAAACAGGTCTTCTTCGCTGGTCATCCGCTATCCAAAATCAAAAACCGGATGCGCCTTCCTGATGCCGCATCCCGAAAAAAAGCCCCGTGCTGACGGGGCTTGATCATGAAACAAATCGAAGGATGAGGGTTGGGCATGTCAGAAGGGTATCCCGATTGGGGAAACCGGCGGTGAAGGAGGACAGGCCTGTCTTAAACCGATTCCACGGACTGCACTTCCGGGATCTCCTCCTTGAGAATCCTCTCGATGCCGTTCTTGAGCGTCATGCGGGACATCGGGCATCCGGCGCAGGCTCCGCGCAGCTTGACCTTGACGATTCCTTCCTGGACATCAACCAGCTCCACATCCCCGCCGTCCGCCTGCAGTCCGGGCCTGATCTGGTCCAGGACAGCCTTGACTTTTTCCTTCATGATGGAGTTCCTTTCTTTGACTTCAGTTAAATATAATAGATCCGTTTGAAATTTCCAAAATCAATCTGTCTGCGGTATACGCTACCGGCATGCGGGCGGTTCCGGATCCGGCCGGGTGATTCCCCGGCCTCTGCCTGAACACAGGCCGGCGGTCCGCAGCCGGCGATCGAACCGCCCGGGCCGATTCAGGCCTGCAGGAGGGGATGTCCCCGTCCATCAAGAAAATATCTGTTGAAATCGCGTGGGCGAATTCGTATGTTGTGATTGCCCGGACAGGGAGACAGCCGTTGCAGGGGAGGGGATTTGATGCTCAAGGCCGTGTTTTTCGATATCGACAACACCCTGATCTATTTTGACGAGGAAAACTTTTTCAGGAACTACACGCCGAGGCTGCACCGGCATTTCGGACCTGGTCCCGCTGGACCGGTTCGTGCGCAAGATCATCGGATCCACGCAGGCCATGCTTGCCAACGACGGGCGTGTGAGCAATGCGGAGCATTTTCTCAATGATTTCGCAAAGGACCTGCCGGTGTCCGTCCCGGAACTGTGGACGCGGTTCACGGAATTTTACAGCACGGGATTCGAATCGTTGCGCGGGCTGGCGGTGCCGCACCCGGATGTGCCGGGCATCATGGATCAGCTGAGGAGCATGGGCCTGAAGCTCGTTGCGGCATCCAATCCGGTCTGGCCGCTGCAGGTCCAGCAGAAAAGGCTGAACTGGGCCGGACTGGAAGGATTCCGCTTCGATTTCATCGCGCATATCGAAAACACCTCGTTCTGCAAGCCCAGGCCTGAATTCTACCTGGAGGTATGCCGGGCGATCGGGGAGGCACCCGGGGCCTGCCTGATGGTCGGGAATGACTCCGTGAACGACATGTCGGCTGCGCTGGCGGGCCTGCTCACATTCAAGGTGCAGGACGGGAAGCTGGCCGGCCGGTCCACCCTCGGCCTGAGCCGCGAACTGCGGAACGGTGCAGGCGAGCCGGTACAGCCCGATTTCACGGGCGGGCTGGGGGACCTTCTGCATGCGGTCCGGCCGCTGGTTCAAGACACGGGCGGAAAAATAACCTGAAACCTGCAGCATCCGCTTCCGTATTCCAGACAAGAACGGTTGTCCCATTCACGAGGAGGTGAATATGACCAAGCAGTCCCAGGGTTTTTGGCAGCCGCGCATCCTGATCGGCATATTTCTCATCGCGTTCGGTGCGATGCTCATTTTGGAAAACCTCGGCTTCATCTACCATTTCAATCTCTGGGAATGGTGGCCCCTGATCCTGGTCTTCGCGGGCATCCACCAGTTCACCAAGCCCGGCAAGGATAAGAACTTCATCGGCGCACTGGTCCTGATCGGCCTGGGTCTGGTTTTCCTGGGAAACAACCTGGACTGGTTCGACGTCCACATCTGGGATTTCTGGCCCGTGGTCATCATACTCGTGGGCCTGGGCATGATCCGGCGCACGGGAATGGACGGCAAAAACGTGCAGAATTCGGATTACCTGCATCTTTCCTACATCCTCGGCGGGGCCAATGTCCAGAACACCTCCAGGAATCTCAAGGGCGGTAACATCACGGCCGTCATGGGCGGCGCGGACATTGACCTCTCCGGCGCGGAGATCGACGGCGACGAGATGAAACTGGACACATTCGCGTTCTGGGGCGGCATCTCGATCAAGATCCCGGAAAACTGGCAGGTGGAGCTCCGCGCCACGCCCATACTCGGCGGGGTCGAAAACGAGACGCGCGGCGATGCGGATAAAGCCAGGAAAACCCAGGGCAGAAAGAGACTGATCATCACCGGAACGATCATCATGAGCGGACTGGAAATCAAGAACTGAACCATTCCGTTTCTGGCCGGCTTTCGTGAGGGTGCGGTTTGCGAATCAGCGATCCGCACCCTTTTTTGCGACTGTAAATCATTGTCAGCGAATGTAAAAACACCGGTTCTTCCCGCATCAATAATCCCATCCTTCCTTATATTTAAACCGGGACCGGGAAACTTTTCCTGACCGCAGTCCTGTCATCAGACAGATTCCGGGGACTGCCTCACCGCCCATGACTGGAGAACCATGGTTCCGCGCTTTTTCCTGATCCTTTTTTTCATGCCGGCCTCGCTCGCTTTTTTACTGGCTGCGCCTTCGCCGGCGGTTTTGAACCCCGCAGCTCCGAGGATTTACCTGGATTGCGATCACGACTTCTGCGACATGGATTACATCCGCAGCGAGATCCGTTTCGTGGATTACGTGGTCGACCGCCAGGAGGCGGACATCCATATTCTGATCACCCGCAGGCAGACCGGCAGCGGGGGCAGGGAATACACGGTGGCCTTTCTCGGCAGGAACGGTTTCGGAGCGCTCAGCGACACGCTGGTATATACGACCGCGTTCGACGATACCTGGGACATACAACGGGAAAGGATGGTCCAATACCTCAAACTCGGATTGGTG
>Ga0233423_10000955_pt1 | contig 14768 bp, 17 predicted proteins | sample Watercolumn_Mata_FD_180713 | JGI IMG/M metagenome (GOLD analysis project Ga0233423, IMG submission 180713) | Freshwater microbial communities from Lake Matano, South Sulawesi, Indonesia - Watercolumn_Matano_2014_112_MG | ecosystem: Environmental > Aquatic > Freshwater > Lake | place: Indonesia...
AGGCGCGCGTTCTTTATAGTCGAGAGACCGAAGAGGTTCCCAGCGACCATACTTAATATGTTGGCGATGCCACTGGTCTCCACATCGAAGAGGTCCATGGGGAATGCGATGTGCACGGTGCCCGAGTCGCCCTTGCCCTCCGTCTTGAAGACCCTAGCGGGGAGCCTGCTCTTGACCCACTCGTTAGTCGTGGTTATCTCGGTCCAGGTGCCTATCGACTCCTCGGTGGCGATGGCTATACCGGAGGACTTCAGCCCGAGCGGACTCTCCACGTAGTACTTCGCAGTGATGTACTTGTCAGGGTCGATCGCCTCCGGTCTCGCCGTAAAGAGCTTATCGACGTACATCCCCATCTTCGTGCTCCCCTTACCCTTCACTAGTCTTCCTCCTCGACCAGCGTCTTGCCCACCTGCTCCTCGCCTATGGTCCAGCCAAACTCCTCCATCAGTATGAGGATCGCAGCCTGGGGCGGAATGACCCCCCTCTCTGTGATTATTACGTCTATGAAGTCGGGCGGAGTGACATCGAAGGAGGGGTTCACTACTCTCACACCCTTGAGGTTTTTCAGCTCCTTCTTTGGGATTATCTCCTCGGTGGGGCGCTCCTCGATCTCCACCAGCTCCCCTAGGACGGTGCTGGGGCTGAACTTGTAGGTCTCGGCGCCCACGAAGACCCTCACCCTGGCCTCCTTGGCTATGAGGGCTATCTGGGAGGTTCCTATCTTGTTGACGACAGCCCCGTTCGCCGTGACGACGTCCGCGCCCACGATGACCTTGTCGACCTTGGGCATGAAGTATCTGGCGGCGGAGTCGATGATTAGAGTGACCGGGATCCCCTTGTCCGCGAGCGCCTTCGCCGTCAGCCTCCCCTGGAACCTGGGTCGGGTCTCCGTTACTATTACGCTGAAGTCCTTGCCGGCTCTCTTTGCCTCCAGCAACGTGGCGATGGCCACGGAGCTGTTGCAGTGTGTCATTATCAGGTCGCCGTTCTTTATCCGCTTCGAGCCTATCTCGCTTATCTTCTTCACAGCCTCCAGCGACGACCTCTTGAAGTCCTCCGCCGCCCTTATCGTTAGTGCCCTAAGCTCGTCCACGTCCATACCCTTCTTGAAGGCAGTGTCCACCCTGTGCCTCACGTAGCGCAGGGCGTTGGGGAGGGAGACGGCGGTGGGCCGGGTGGCAAGTAGGAACTGGTAGGCTTGCTCAAACTGATCCCTGTATGCTTTGGGGCTCCTTGCCTTGGACTGGGAGGCGAAGATGGAAAGACCGTCCACGGCGGCGCGCCCTATCTTGGCTGCCCCCCTTACGCGCATGGTCTTTATGTCGTCAGCGAGTTTGGTTATCTCCTTTGAGAACGACGGCATCATATCATCCTCTAGAATCAGGCACCTGAATAGACCTCTATGGGACGGTTAAAAAAGTTAGCGTTTCAGGGCTTCCGCGATGAGCGGTGCCACCGAGACCTTGGCTTGCGGTCCGGGTATGGTGTCGGTGGATATCAGCTCGGAGAGCCCAGCCCGTCTTAGCTTGGTGAGGGCACCCTCTACCAGCAGGGCGTGGGTCACCAGGGCGTCCACCCGCTTGACCCCCTGCGCCTTCAGCCTAGAGATGACCTCGATGAGTGTCTTCCCGGTGCTTATAATGTCGTCCACGAGCACAACTTTGCTGCCCTTTGCGGATAGCTCGCCAGAGACCTTAACATCCCTGTCGCCCAGCCGCTCCTTCTCGAGGATCATGTACTTTGCCGATAGTTTTTCGGCTACCACCTTTGCCCACTGCTCGGACTCCATGTCAGGACCGATGACCACCGTCTTCTGAGACCCGAAGTTCTTCCTGTAGTACTCCGCAAGCAGGGGCATCGCGGACAGGTTCGCCGCCGGGATACTGAAGACCTCCCTGATCTCCTTGTAGCGGTGCAGGTGCATGTCCACGGTGATCAGGCGATCGGTCCCCGCACTTTCGATGAACTTTGCTATGACCTTGATGCTGAGGGGCTCCCCTCTGTGAAAGCGCGAATCCTGGCGGGCGTACGCGAGGTAGGGTATGACGGCGGTCACGGACCTGCACCCGACCCCTTTCAGGGCATCTACTAGCAAAGAGTACTCGATGAATAGGGCGTCGGGGTTCATGCCCAGCGACTGGACGACCGCCACATCCTCCCCAGAGACGTTGCCCAGCACTTTGACGTACTGCTCACCGTCCGGGAAGCGCCTTATGTTGATCTCGACGAGGGCAAGACCGACCGTCTTGGCTATGGACCTTGCCAGAACCTCGCTTGATGATCCATAGGTAACCAGCAATTGTGTCACCTAGTAGCCTTCGAGCATCGTCTGGTACAACTTCAGGAGCTCCTCCCTCGACGGCTTCCTCGGGTTCTTCACAATGAACCGCGGGTAGTTCTTGAGGAGGGCGCTCACCATCGGCTCGAGGTCTTTCTCGCCAAGGTCGAGGCCCTCTAGGCTCAGAGGCAACCCCACAGTCTCCATCATGTCTATCATGCGAAGGGCTATAGCATAGCCGACCCCGCTCGTTGAAAGGCCCTGAGTGTCGAGACCCAAACCGGCAGCGATCACCTCAACCTTGTCTGGGATGGATGGCGAGTTGAACTCGATCACGTAGGGTTCTGCCACACCAACCGAGGCGCCGTGGGGCAGCTTGCACCTCGTGGCGTACGTGTACGCTACGCCGTGCGCGAGGCAGAGCCCCGTGTTGGCAAACGCCATGCCGGCCATCACGGAGGCAAGGGCGAGCCCGTTCCTAGCCTCTACGTCTTCGCCGTTGCAGTAGGCCCTCTCCAGGTAGTCGTCCACGAGGCTGGTCGCCTCGAAGGCCAGCGACGCGGTTATCGGGTTCGAGTCCACGGACATTATGGATTCGACCGCGTGGCATAGGGCATCGATGCCAGCCGAGGCCGTGGCTTGTGGCGAGGCTGTGACGGAGAGAGCCGGGTCGATTATGGTTAGGGTCGGATAGAGGAAGTAGTGGTTTAGGGCGAGCTTCAGACCCTTGTCAATGACGACGGAGATTGGCGTCACCTCAGAGCCTGTGCCAGCGATCGTCGGCACGGTCACTATGGGCGGACCCTTCTTCGCAATGGGCTCGCCCTTGAAGTATGCTATGGGATCCTTCTCGTTTGCGGTCAGGAGCGCCGCCATCTTTGCCATGTCCAGACTGCTCCCTCCGCCGAGACCAACTACTAGATCAGGCGGGTTCCTTCTCACGGTCTTTGCGAGGTCGGCCAGCACGGGCGCGTCCGGCTCTGGGGAGACCTCGTTGAACTCTGCGAGCGCCCCGACAGAGGATAGCGCCTCGCGCACCCTCGGACAGGCGTCGGTCTTGCAGACGGTCTTGCCAGTGATGAGGAGCGCCCTCTTGAGCTCGAAGCGCTTCAGCTCGTCCTTGAGCTTTTCAAAGGAGCCCAAGCCGAAGACGATCCTCGTCGGCACTTGGTAAGAGTAGGTCTTCAATAATGGATGATGGATCTTTGTCTCCATAACGCAACCTCAATACGAATACGTATTTAAAACTCTATAAACCTATCAGAATTCAGTGGCCGAAGATGATAACTCGAGAGGACGTTTGGCGGGTTCTGGAGGATTATGATACAAGGAGCCTGACGATAGGGACCCTGGGGAGCCACTCCGCGCTCGACATCGCGGACGGCGCCAAGGACGAGGGGTTCAGGACGGTGGTGGTCTGCCAGCAGGGCAGGGAGCTTCCGTACAAGATCTACAGGAGGGTGGTGGACGAGACCATAATCCTGGACAAGTTCGCCCAGATAGCGGGCGACGATGTTCAGAATCAGCTGAGGGACAGGAACACCATCTTCGTCCCCCACAGGGCCTTCTCCACCTACGTGCCGTACGGCGAGATTGAGAACAAGTTTCTGATCCCCATGTTCGGGAACAGGCATATCCTCAGATCAGAGGAGAGGACGGCCGAGAAGAACCAGTACTACCTCCTGGAGAAGGCGGGGATCAGGCAGCCAAAGAAGTTCAGCTCGCCGTCAGAGATCGACAGGCTGGTGATAGTGAAGGTCCAGGAGGCGAAGAGGAAGATAGAGAGGGCCTTCTTCACGGCCACCAGCAAGACTGACTTCAACAAGAAGGCGAAGGAGAGGATCTCCAAGGGGCTGATAACGAGGGAGGACCTCAAGAGAGCTGTCATAGAGGAGTTCGTCGTCGGGACCTACTTCAACTTCAACTACTTCTACTCGCCCCTGAGCGGCGACGTGGAGTTCATGGGGATAGACCGAAGGCTCCAGACGAACCTGCACGACTTCGTCTCGCTACCCGCCAAGCAGCAGCTGGAGGCTGACATCGTTCTCCAGAACATCGAGATAGGCCACATGGGGGCGACGGTTAGGGAGTCCATGCTGGAGCAGGTCTTCGAAATAGGGATCAAGTTCGCCCACGTCACAAAGAGGGAGTATCCGCCTGGGATAATAGGACCGTTCGCCCTACAGGGTGCGATTACGAAGGATCAGGAGATAGTGATATTCGACGTCTCGCCCCGCGTTCCAGGGAGCCCGGTGATCGGCACGACGAGCCCCTACACCAGGTACGCCTACGGGATACCCATGAGCGTCGGCAGGAGGATCGCCAGGGAGGTGCGGGAGGCGGCGGAGGCGGACAGGCTGAGGGAGATAGTGACATGAAACCCACCGTGGCGACGATCAGCTCCCACTCGGCACTCCAGATACTGAAGGGGGCCAAGGATGAGGGGCTGAGGACGGCGCTGCTCTGTCTGAAGGGCAGGGAGGATCTGTACAGAAGGTTCGGGCTGGCTGACACAATAATAAAGATGGACACGGTTGAGGGCCTTCTGGACGGCAGAGTTCAGAAGAGGTTGCTTGACGAGGGCGCGATTCTCATACCGCACGGGACTTTGATATCAGGGGGGAAACTGGAGGAGTTCGAGAAGGGCTTCAAGCCGCCGGTCTTTGGCAACAGGCGCATCTTCAGGTGGGAGTACGACAGGGAGCTGAAGGACAGGATCCTCAAGGAGGCAGGTGTCAACGTCCCGAAGAGGTTCAAGTCCCACGCTGATATCGACCGTCCTGTCATAGTAAAGCTCCCTGGCGCAGAGGGGGGCAGGGGCTACTTTATCGCGAAGGACCCAAAAGACTTCGAGCGGAAGATGAAGGGAGTCTCGGAGAAGGGTCTGATCAAGAAGGGGGAGGCAGAGAAGGCGTTCATCCAGGAGTACGTCGTGGGCGTCACGCTCTACCCGCACTACTTCTACTCGCCCATCTCGGAGAGGGTGGAGCTCTTGGGCTGCGATAGGAGGTACGAGACCAGCATAGACGGGCTTGGCAGGATAGGCGCTAGGGACCAGCTGGACCTCGGCCTCATACCGACGTTCAGGGTGATAGGGAACATCCCCATGGTGCTGAGGGAGTCACTGCTCACGGACATATTCGAGGTGGGGGACGGATTCGTCTCCGCTGCCAAGAAGTTCGTTCCGCCGGGTATGATCGGTCCGTTCTGTCTTGAGATGATCTGCGACGAGGAGGGAAGACTCTACACCTTCGAATTCTCGGGCAGGATCGTGGCAGGGACGAACCTCTTCGTAGGCGGGTCCCCATACAGCGACCTGCTCTATGAGGAGCCCATGAGCATGGGAAGGAGGATCGCCAGGGAGATAAGGACCGCCTCGGAGAAGGGGCTGCTGGCGAGGGTAACAACCTAGGTGCGGACGATGTACCACCTCAGGTGCTCCAAGAAGGACGTGGCGCAGAGGGTTTTAGTGTGCGGGGATCCGGGCAGGGTCACGAAGATCGCCGGGCTCATGGAGCGCGCGAAGCTCGTTAACGAGAACAGGGGGCTCTTGGTTTACACGGGACTCTACAACGGGGAGAGGGTCACCGTGGCCACGACCGGCATGGGGGCGCCATCGGCAGCCATAGTTCTGGAGGAGCTTGCGATGCTTGGGGCGAGGGCGGTGATAAGGGTCGGGACCACCGGAGGGATAAGGAAGGATGTGCTTCTGGGGGACCTCATAGTGCCGACAGAGGCGATACCCCTCGACGGCGCCACCAAGGCGTACATGAGGGAGGGAGGGGTGCCCAAGGCCGACGTGGATATCGTGGACGCTCTGAGGAAGAGGCTGGAGAGGGAGGGGTTGAGGCACCACGTGGGGCCGGTATGCACCAGCGACACCTTCTATCTCGAGGAGGAGAGGGACGCGAGGAAGTGGTCCTCCAAGAGAGTGCTCAGCTTCGAGATGGAGTGCTCTGTGATATTTGCGATAGGGAGCCTGAGGGGGTACAGGGCTGGCGCGGTGCTGGCGGTGACCGGAAGGATCTATGGCAAGGGGGACAGGGTCCTCGACGACAGGACGACCGGCGGGAGCATAGAGAACAACATAGTCTCCGCGCTCGACGTGATCTCTGCCATAGGCATAGATGGCAAATGAGGGCAACCCGACACTCTAAAAAATAGAGGACCGCTAGAATTCTTAGTTCTTCACAATATTTTTTGGCATCCTCGGCGCAACATGGAAAATTGATACGCGTAAATAAAAAATCTATTGGGCGAATTTCAGCAGATTACACGACCAAAAAGTCTACTTTCTCCGCTTACATCAAATTCCATCACCAACGGCATCATGGCAGTTTGATTTGGGCGAGTGAATGGAAGGTTAAATGTCACTTTGGCGCATATAGTCACGCCGCAGTTGAGACCGAGGCGAGCCTGTAGCGGCACCAAAACGGAACCGGCGGACGGACCAACTCTTCACAGGGAAGGGAAGTCCAAAGAGACTGTGGAGGTGCAACGAACAGGATGCAAGATGGGACGATCCAGGGCGTCAGGATAAAATCGGACGCCGCGACCGCGGAAAATCGATGCATGGGAAGGCAGGAAGGCGAGACCCCACCATGGGGGGATTCAAAATTCCGGCCATCTCCTCAAAATCGGCCACAACTGCGGTCTCTATTTTGGGCCCCCCAATTTTCTGAAGTCTTCTCCATCAAGCATAATAACAGCTTTAGGTCATACTGAGTCGCGGTGAATTGGTTGGTCTCGAGGCCCAAGAAGAGCATAAAACACTACCTTGAGCTGGAGGGAAGGCTCAACTCGATTATAGAGAAGATCAACTACGGGGTCTCGCTGGTGATAGTCGAGGGCAGCCATGACGATGCGGCGCTGAGGAAGGTCGGCCTGAAGACGCCCGTCATAGGATTCAGTAGGTCAGGCCTGCCAGTATTCGCCTTTGTGGACGAGATAGTGAGGGACTACAAGGGGCTTACCGTTCTCGTGCTCCTTGACTTCGACGAGGAGGGCGCAAGGATGGCGGAGAGGATAATGAGGGAGCTGGAGGAGAAGGGAGTAAAGGTAGAGCGTTTCTTTCGAAGAACGCTCGGAGAGCTGCTGGTGAGGGAGGGTATTCGGAGGCTTGAAGAGATACGCCTCCTAAAACTGAGGGCCTCCTATTAGATCTTGGTCTGGCTACGAGAGGATAGTATTAATAATATCCAACACGAACCACTCTAATGGGGATTTCCTTTGGTTCAGGTAGGATTCGAGCCGAAGTTGGCCTTCATCTGTCCCCTCTGCAACAAAGAGGTGGAGATACTCTACGAGCGCGGGAAGGGATCGTGGATCTCCGACCACGCGGGCTGCCTTAATTTTTCTGTCATACGCAACGTGCCCATGGCTATGGAGGTGGGGCGTGAGGGGCCGCTGGTCTTCATAGCGCTGGAGTCGGACTTCTCCGTAAAGGAGGCGATCGAGGGGCTGAGGGCGCTCTCCAAGGAGGAGGGCGAACAGTCAAAGAGGCAGAAACTCGAGACGGGGATAAAGAGGCTCGAGTCCAGGCTGGGCTTTGCGGAGAAGAACCTTTCCCGTACGATGGAAGCGCTGAAGTCCGGGGCGTTCGGTCTCAAAGTGATATCTGGAAGGGAGATCTGCGCGGTGGCGTGGAAGTCCGGGGAGAGGTACTTCGGTGTCGCGGAGACGGAGGATCGCCCCCTGAAGGAGGCGGAGGCGGTCTTGGCGACCAACAGCCCGGAGGAGGCGCAGAGGTTCGTCCTCCACTGGCTACACTACTGGGAGCAGGGCAGGATCATTCCATGAGGAAAAAATAAAAACCCAAGGGTAAAATAAGGAGTCAGAAGAGGACGGAAGGAAAGGCTCTTGCAGGGAAAATATACCATCAGAGAGTTCAGGCCTGAAGATCTGGAGGCCGTTGTCAACATAAACAAGGTATGCCTCCCCGAGAACTACTCGCCGACCTTCTTTCTGGAGCACCACTACGAGGATCCGAGGGTCTTCCTGGTGGCAGAGGCGGACGGGGAGGCGGTGGGCTACAACATGTGCAGGATAGAGTTCGGTATGTCAAACCTGAGGACGGCCTTTGCGAGGAAGGGGCACGTGATCTCCATAGCGGTCTTGCAGGACCATAGGGGGATGGGAATAGGGCGCAGGCTCATGGAGGTCGGGATGCAGAGGGTCAAGGAGGGGGGAGCCACTGAGATGTACCTTGAGGTCAGGGTCAGCAACAATCAGGCCATAGAACTGTACAGGAAGCTCGGGTTCAAGGTGGCCAAGATCGCTGAAGGGTACTACAGGGACGGGGAGAACGCCTACATGATGGTGGTGGACCTATCGGGTCTGAACGTGCCGGGCTCTGCGTCCAATTAGCCTTTATAAAATCCTTCTAGGGCTTCGGCTGCTTTCGCAGATAGATCCAATAGAATACCAATAGACCAAGCGGGAAGTAGAAGACCAGGACCTCGAAGATGTCCTTGAATATGGGATTCCCCGTGAGCCTTTGGTATATCAGAAACGCGTCCACCAGTGCCAGCAGTAGTGCCGCGATTGCCACGCTTCTGGAGTCGCCGCCTGCCATAAGCTCAAACTCCCCAAAGGTGATATAAAAGTATGCCCAGTTTGATGACTCACAGAGTGAAAAAGCCTCAGAGAAAACAATATATAGAAGTGCTTCTTGTCTTTTTCAAGATAATTAGTTTTGGATCAGGAGGATTTATACCATGGCGCAACAGAGTTTACCAGTTTTAGTGTTGAAAGAGGGCGCATCCAGGACAACTGGAAGGGACGCCCAGAGAGCAAACATAATGGCGGCCGTGACCCTTGCTGAGACCATAAGGTCTTCATTGGGTCCAAAGGGGATGGACAAGATGCTCGTCACCAGCTTCGGCGACGTCACCATAAGCAATGACGGCGCGACCATCGTCAAGGAGATGGATGTCCAGCACCCAGCCGCAAAGATGCTGGTCGAGGTCGCAAAGACCCAGGATGCGGAGGTAGGCGACGGGACCACCTCTGCCATGATCCTCGCGGGCGCGCTTCTAAAGAAGGCCGAGGACCTGCTCGATCAGGACGTTCATCCGACGGTCATTATCGAGGGTTACAAGAAGTCCATGGAGAGGTCCCTGGAGACGGTGGACAAGGTCGCCATCAAGGTAGACCCGCTGGACAAGAAGAGGCTGATGGAGGTGGCGATAACCACGCTGAGCGGAAAGAGCGTCGTGGCAGGCCACTACGAGAGGCTCGCGGAGCTTGTCGTGGATGCGGTGAAACAGGTGGCGGAGAAGGTTGGAGACAAGTACAAGGTCGACCTTGACAACATAAAGCTCGAGAAGAAGAAGGGAGAGTCCCTCGACGCGACGCAGCTGATAAGCGGCGTCGTGCTTGACAAGGAGATGGTCCACCCAGGGATGCCCAAGAGGATCGAGGACGCAAAGATAGCCATACTGGACTGCGCGCTTGAGATAGAGAAGACTGAGATAACAGCAAAGATCAATATAACCACCCCCGAGCAGATGAAGAGCTTCCTGGACGAGGAGTCGGCGATGCTGAAGTCGCTCGTGGACAAGGTGGCGGAATCAGGGGCCAACGTCGTGGTCGTGCAGAAGGGGATAGACGACATCGCACAGCACTACCTGGCCAAGAGGGGGATCGCCGCCATCAGGAGGGCGAAGAGGTCGGACATAGAGAACCTTGCGAAGGCCTGCGGTGCCAGGATAGTAACAACGCTCGAGGACCTCTCAGCGAAGGATCTGGGTTTTGCTAAGCTCGTCGAGGAGAGGAGGGTCGGCAAGGACATCATGGTGTTTGTGGAGGGTTGCAAGAACCCGAGGGCGGTCACGATACTCGTGCGTGGTGGAACGGACAGGATGGTTGACGAGGCGGAGCGTTCGCTACATGATGCGAAGTGCGTCGTGAGGAACGTCGTGCAGGAGCCATGGCTGGTCCCAGGCGGCGGGGCCTCCGAGGAGGAGGTAGCCACGAGGCTGAGGGAGTTTGGAAAGTCCTTCAGCGGCAGGGAACAGCTGGCGGTCTTCAAGTTCGCCGAGGCGATGGAGGAGATACCGCTCACCCTGGCGGAGAACTCTGGCCTTGACCCGGTGGACATACTGGTCGAGCTGAGGTCAGCCCACGCAAAGGGCAAGAAGGAGTTTGGTGTCGACGTAGGCACCGGAAGGGTCACCGACATGACCGCGGTAAGCGTCGTCGAGTCGGCAAGCGTCAAGAAGCAGGCGATAAAGTCAGCAACCGAAGCGGCCATAACCCTCCTCAAGATAGACGATGTCATTGCAGCCAGTGCGCCCAAGAGGGGAGCTGCGCCGGAAGGCGGTCCGGAAGGCATGCCACCGGGCATGGGCGGCATGGGCGGCATGGGCGGCATGGGCGGCATGTAAAGTGAGCGGGGAAGTACAGAAGGAGAGCAAGCACATACTCGGTCCGTCGGTGATGACTAGGTTCGAGAGAGCCCGGGTTCTTGGAGCCCGGTCGCTCCAGATCTCCATGGGGGCTCCGCCGCTGATCGAGAGTACCGCGGCCACGCCCATAGAGATAGCAGACCAGGAACTCAAGGAGGGCGTGCTACCCATGACGATAAGGCGGAGGCTGCCCGACGGGAGGCACCAAGACATCCCGTTGAAGTGGCTCATCAAGAACGAGTAGACGCGACGTCCGTTTCCTTTCTTTTCTCTTTGTTTTCTTTTCGTAATTTTATAAGTGCGGACTATTTTCTCGAGTTCCTGACCCTCTTTGAGATCAGCGCGGCCGCCACAGCGGCCCCGACGCCGTTGTCAATGTTGACCACCACCAAGCCCGCGCTACAGGACTGAAGCATGGATATGAGGGCACCCTCGCCCTTTCCGCCAACACCATACCCCGCCGAGGAGGGTATACCTATAACCGGCACCCCCACAAGGCTACTCACTATTGACGGGAGGGCACCCTCCATGCCCGCGACGACCACTATTGCGTCGACGTCCGCCTCAAGGCTCTTCTTGATTGCCGGGAACAATCTGTGCATCCCCGCTATGCCTATATCGTAAAAGGTCAGAATGTGGCACCCCATCTCCTCCATGACTATCCTAGCCTCCTCTGCAACACTTATGTCCGCTGTCCCTGCCGTCAGCAAAGCAACCGCCCCTGCCTTCTCTGTGTCTTCTTTGGCTCTGGAGGCGCTCTTTACAACCATTATCCTGCCCTTCTTACTGTGTAGGATGTTTGCCTTGCCACGGAAGGTTTTTTTTATCTCGGAGGCTTGGGCGTCGTTTATCCTCGTGATAATTATGTGGCCGGTCTCTGCGTAGTAGGCTTTCGTTATCCTGAGAAGGTCCTCCAGCGATTTCCCTTCAGCCAATACCATCTCCGGGACGTCCTTCCTCGCCTCGCGGGAGACGTCAAGACACGCGCCTTCGACCTCCCTTACAGCGGAGAGTCTGAGCTTTGCTGTGGCCTCCTCTATGCCGATCTTTCCCTCCTTCAACAACTTTAGGAATTCACGGAGGTCCACTATAAGACACCGCACCTAGAATCAGTATATCATCAATTGATATAATGAAATTGGCGCATGTATTTGAATATAGTGCTAGCAGACGGCTAAAGAGGATGAGCCGCAGAGGGTCATCCATGATGTGGCCCAACAGGTAAGGCAGAAATACAGGTAGAGGAGAGAGTAGTATCCGAGGATGACTAGGTTGGAACTCTCGAAGAATATTGAGGTCGAAGACGTGAAGGATCTGGCAAGGCTCGTGGCCTCGACCGTCTCCATGGGGCAACCGATTTACGTCATACACTTCCAGCATAAGGGAAGGCACTTCTACGGCGTGCTGGGCGTCTACAACCATTATTACGAGAAGCAGGGTCTGCCGCTCTTCTACTACCACGCCACCGAGAAGCCGTGCAACGGCAGGTACGTCCTCGTGAAGATGGACGAGAGGGAGGAGATTATGTTCGGGGACGGCGTGAAACCGGGCTGGATAGCGGTCCCGATAATAAACCTCAAGGAAAAGCCGGAGTTCGTCGATGTCTAGTCCGCAAGGCTTACCTTCACCCACTCGCCCTGCCTGACCTTCCTCAACGCATCCAGATCTGATGTTATTTTGCCGATGATGTTTACCGGGCTGTAGGGCTGGGACTCGCCGAAGAATATGCAGAAGGCCTTGCCAGGGGGCCAGTAGGCTATGTCCCCAGCCTGAACGGTCGGCTTGGGCTTCTCGGGACCTAATGAGGCGGGCGTCTCGAAGTATACCTCCTCCTTCCACAGAAAGGACTTGGAGGTGAACGGCATAGCTCCGACGAGCTTCTCTACGGTTCTCGGAGCGAGGATCCTGACGAGCTCGCCCCTCGCTTCCACGCTCTGAAAAGAGATTCGGAGGGCTGCCTTTTCAAGCAGTGGCATCTTCTGGCACCGCTATGCGGCGGGGACGTAGATGTCGACGCGGCGCCCTCTCTTCATAAGCTTCATGGTTCCCTGCTTGGCCATGGACTCCAGGATGTCCTTTGAGACGCTGTACTTCAGGTTGTACTTCGAGTAGAGCTGGTAGGGGGTCACGAACTTCATCTTCGGGACCTCCTTCTTGATCTGGTCGAGGACCTTTGGATCGACGACCGAGGTGGTGGTCGACTTCGTGATCTCCTTCTTCTTCTCGGCCTCCTTTTTCTTCTCCTCGGCCTCCTTCAGCGCCTTTGACAATTTGGGTGCCGTCTTCTTTGCTCCGCCCATAACTCACACCTGTAACGAGAAGCTAAAATGCGGTTGAAATAAAAAGGTTTTGGTTTAGACGGGCTTGCTGAAGCTTCTCTCCAGCCGGGACCTGTGTATGGAGTTCATAGTGCAGAAGGGTATGATCTTGCCGTCGGGCAGGGCGTAGTGGATGGTGCAACGCCTCACCCTCTCGAGGTCGAAGTTGTACGGGTCCATGAAGTGCATGATGCCTATGAGGACGACCTTCCGCATGAACTCCCCCAGTGAGTCGTAGTCGCCGTGGAGCAGGACCGAGGAGACGAGGCTGCCCAGCAGACCCAGCTTCACGTGCCTCGTGGCGCCCAGCAGCCGCATCCTTGCCCTCATGGTCGAGCCCTTCGAGGCGTCCTCATAGACCTTCTCCATGGCCGATATGAACTTCTCCACGTTGGCGTACCTGGTGATGGGAACGAGCTTGTCCCCCTCAGGCATGATCATTGTGGCCATGCCGCACTCCTGGTGGTTGGTGAACTCTTGGTACCGCCTGCCCTTCAGCGCGCCCACGGCCCTGGAAATGGGGAGGATGACCGGAATGGGATAGAAGTCGCTGGCCCTTATCTCGCCTCCGGTCTGGGCCTCCGCCAGCCTGACGACGTCGGGTACGGTTATCCTCATCTCCCTCAGCTTCCTCTTGTCGATCCTTCCTGCCATGGACACGGGCTGGAAGTTCACGCCCCTTATAACGTCGCAGTTCTTCGCAGCGAACCTGATTATGGAGCCTATCTGGTCGTCGTTGACGCCCCTTACCACGGTGGGAACGAGGACCACGCTGTCCATACCGACGGATCTGCAGTTCTCCAGAGCCCTCAGCTTCGTATCCAAGAGGTCGAGCCCCCTCGCCGCTATGTAGGGACCCGGCGTCATCCCATCGAACTGGAGGTAGAGGGTGCTGAGACCCGCGTCGAGGAGCCGCTTCAGGAACGCGAGGTCCTTGGATACCCTGATACCGTTGGTGTTGACCTCTATGTGGTCGAAGCCCGCCTTCTTCGCCATAGCCACAAGCTCTGGGAGGTCGTCCCTTATGGTCGGCTCGCCGCCAGAGAACTGTATGGAGTTCGGCGGGACAGGGAGATTGCTCCGGAGGTTCTTGAGCATCGACCAGATCTCGTCCTGGGTTGGCTCATAGAGATAGCCCGCGGTGGCCGCGTTGGCGAAGCATATCGGGCATTTGAGGTTGCACCTGTTAGTTACATCAATAATAGAGAGGACCGTATGCGACTTGTGCTCGGGGCATATGCCACAGTCGTACGGGCACCCCTTGGAGGTCTGGGTCCGGGGATTCTTTACCCCCTCGCCTATGCACTCGTACTCCTCGGCCCTCTTGAAGAGCTCGTAATCGCTCCAGTAGACATCCTCAAACCTGCCGTGCTTCGGGCAGGTCTTCCCTATGTAGACCACGCCCCCGTCCTCGTAGATCTCAGCGTCGATGACGTTCATGCACTCAGGACAAAGGCTCTGGGTAGTCTTGATCGTCTGCATAATCCCCACGACCGCCATAGTCAGCATTTATTTATATTTGAATGTTTTCATATGGTTCATACGGTGAATTGGTTGACCGAAGACTCAGTCATGGCGAGGCTCGCGGAGATCGGCCTGACCAACACAGAGGCGAAGGTGTACGTCACGCTGCTCAAGGGGGAGACTGACGCGAAGCGGCTGAGCGAGCGATCGGGCGTTCCCTACTCCAAGATCCATACCGTTCTGTCGAGGCTGATCCGCAAGTCCCTGGTGGCGGATCGCGGCGGCAGGCCCTCCGTCTAC
>Ga0233423_10000956_pt1 | contig 14756 bp, 5 predicted proteins | sample Watercolumn_Mata_FD_180713 | JGI IMG/M metagenome (GOLD analysis project Ga0233423, IMG submission 180713) | Freshwater microbial communities from Lake Matano, South Sulawesi, Indonesia - Watercolumn_Matano_2014_112_MG | ecosystem: Environmental > Aquatic > Freshwater > Lake | place: Indonesia...
CCCCGGCATGCGCATGATCTCGCCTGTGATCGGGATGACGAAACCTGCCCCTGCCGCCACCTCGATTTCGCGCACCACGATGCGGAAATCCTGGGGCCTTCCCAGTAGTTTGGGATTATCGGAAAGCGACATCTGTGTCTTCGCCATGCACACAGGGAGCTTGTCCAAACCGAGCTTTTTGATCTTTTCCAGATCCTCCCTGGCCCTGGCCGTGTAGTCGACCCCCTCTGCCCCGTAGATGTTCAGGGCGATAGTTTCCACCTTTTTGGGCACGTCCCAGTTCCAGTCGTATGTGGGTTTGTATCTGTTTTTGCAGTTGCGCGCGATGTCGCACACGATCTCTGCAAGCTCCATGGAGCCTTCCCCGCCTTTTGACCACACGTCCGCAACGGATGCAGGGACGCCGAGTTCCCTGCACCGCGCCTTGACGATCCCGATTTCCTCCTCTGTGTCCTCTGCGAATTTGTTGATCGCAACCGCGGCACGGATGTTGAATGCATGAATGTTTTCAATGTGCTTTTCCAGATTGCCTAGGCCCTTTTTGAGGGCTTCCGAGTCTGGCTGATGAACGGATTTAATGTCCGCCCCTCCGTGGTATTTCAGCGCCTTCAGGGTTGCGACCAGGACAACCGCTTTGGGGGACAATCCCGAATAACCGCATTTGATGTCGAAGAACTTCTCCGCCCCCAGGTCGAAGGCGAATCCGGCCTCGGTCACCACATAGTCGGATAAGGAAAGCCCCATCTTGGTCGCAATGACGCTGTTGGTCCCCTGGGCAATGTTGGCGAAAGGTCCGCCGTGTATGATCGCCGGATTCCCCTCGATCGTCTGGACCAGATTGGGCATGACCGCGTCCTTGAGCAGCGCGGTCATCGCGCCGCTGGCGTTCAGGTCCCGGGCATAGACCGGGTTACGGTCATAGGTGAATCCGACGAAGATGTTGCCCAGCTTCTTTTTCAGGTCCATGAGGTTTTCGGCAAGGCAGAGTATGGCCATGACCTCGGAGGCGGCCGTGATGTCGAATCCCGTCTCGCGGGGTACGCCGGAGAGGGTGCCGCCGAGGCCGACGATGATCTTCCTCAGCGACCGGTCGTTCATGTCCATGACCCTTCTCCAGTGCACGGTGCGGGGATCGATACCCAGATTGTACTTTTTGTTCTGGATGTTGTTGTCGATCAGGGCCGCAAGCAGGTTGTGCGCCTTTTCGACTGCGGAGAAATCCCCGGTGAAATGAAGATTGATATCCTCCATGGGCAACACCTGGGCGCGCCCGCTGCCCGTGGCTCCGCCCTTGATGCCGAATATGGGCCCCATGGAGGGTTCCCTCAGCACGGCCGTGGTCCGTTTTCCGATACGGTTCATGCCCTGGGTCAGGCCGATCGAGATGGTCGTCTTCCCCTCGCCGGCCGGCGTGGGGGAGATGGCTGAGACCAGGATCAGGTTGTTCTTGTCGAGTTTTTCTGCGTTGATGTATTTCAGCGGGACCTTGGCCTTGTAATTGCCGTAGAGAATCAGATCGTTTTCCGCAATGTGCAGTTGCGCGGCGATTTCTTTGATGTTCTTCATGAGGCAGGATTCCCTTGAATGCATTGTTGATTTCAATCAATGCAACGGTTTGTCCTCTGGCGATGGGTCTTTTCCTTGCGAAGCATTCAGGCACATTTCCTGAAAGCGGGATGGAGGAAAACAGAATGTAATGTTCGCGCCCATTCCGGTCATTTAGCCTCTATCGCTTTCTGCATGGCCTTCAATGAGACGGCCTTCCGTGGCCTTGGGACGATCCTTTTCAGCTGTTTCATTGAGGAGGAAACCGGCAGGATCCGGCATTGACCAGCCTCGTCAAAGACAAAGTCCAATTGATCGCCCGCATGGAGATTCAACCGTTTCCGGACTTCCTTAGGAACAGTCAAAAGACCTTTATTTGTCATTGTGGAATACATTTCATCCCCCTTGATACAAAAAGTCCTTATATAAAAGTAAGGAAATCCTTTGATAGGAATCAAGGGAAATCGGCTTTCGAGTCACCTCCGGGAGGTGATGATTTCCCGCTTCTATCTGCCGGGGAGCTTCCATGAACTGAGACGTACCTTCAAGGTGTGTCGCAGTTCATGCGAACAGAGGATGCCTGGAGAAAGGACCTGAATATGAAGTTGACTCCATGGTAAAACTTTAATAACTTGCATTCAACTCAATCACCTCCAGGAGGACTTTCCCATCCGAGATCTGTATCAGTCGGTTGTTCAAGAGCGGATGGTGATGGATACTCCCGTAGGTGAAAAAAGAGAGAGGCGCCAATGGGCAAGCGGATTTGGTTCAGCGCCGTTCTTTTATGTATGGTTCATGCTTACATCTCCGGGGCGCAGCCGCAGCAGCCCGTATTGCAGCACCTCGCAACCGGGTTAAAATCCCACGGAAAGATTGACTATCCGCTTTCATCCCGCGATGCGGCCATGCTCGATTCCGTCCAGCACCGGACCTTCCTCTTTTTTCTCAATGAACACGACCCCCAGTGGGGGATTGTCAAGGACCGTTCAGCAGAGTGGGCGCCTGCCAGCATTGCTGCAACAGGCTTCGGCATTGCGGCCTTCGCGATTGGCGCGGAAAGGCAATGGATTTCCCGGCAGGATGCTGCGGGCATCACCCTGAACATACTCGATTTCTTCTTCAATTCCGTACAAAGTCCGGAACCGGACGCGACCGGCTACAGGGGGTTCTATTATCATTTCCTTTCCATGGATTCCGGCACTAGAACCTGGGAATGCGAACTATCGAGCGTGGACACCGGCCTTCTCATGATGGGGATCCTGTTCGCAAGAAATTACTACGATGATGACAATCCTCAGGATAACCGCATCCGCCTCCTGGCGGATTCCCTGCTGCGGCGTGTGGATTGGGATTTCATGGAAATGCCGGGCACCGGCGTGGACGCATACACGATTTCCATGGCCTGGCATCCGGGAAAGGGCCTCCACGAATACGGATGGAGCGGATACAACGAGGCCCTGTTCCTGTACATCCTCGCAGCAGGCAGCGGCATGAAGAACGCGGAGCGGAGTTACACGGCCTGGCTCGCATCCTACAAGTGGCTCACACCCTACGAAGGGCTTTCGCATGTCGCCTTTCCGCCGCTGTTCGGCCATCAATTTTCTCAGGCGTTCATCGATTTCCGCGGCATGGCAGATGCGTACATGAAAGAGAAGGAAATCGACTATTTCGAGAATTCCCGCCGCGCGACATACGTACAGAGGCGGTACGCAATGGACAATCCCAAGGGCTGGGCAGGCTACGATTCGCTTTGCTGGGGCATCTCCGCAAGCGACGGGCCCACGGACAAATATAATTTTGACGGAAAACAATTCCTGGGATATGCAGGAAGGGGGACAAGCGGGCCGGACTTCAATTATTTCGACGACGGCACGATCGCGCCATACGCATCAATCTCATCCATACCGTTCGCGCCGGAAATCGTACTGCAGACGATACGGTCCATGAGTGAAAGGTACGGGGAAAAAATTTTGGGGAAATACGGTTTTGTCGATGCATTCAATCCCACGGCCGGCTGGTACGACGACGACTACCTGGGCATCGACCAGGGGCCCCTGCTGATCATGATCGAAAACTTCAGAACCGGCCTGGTCTGGGACTTTGTGATGAAGGATCCCATCATCCAGAAAGGGCTGAGCAGGCTCGGGTTCGCATCCTTTTCAAAATAGCGGATTTAAAGCCGCTTCCGCGGAAGTCCGTTTCCGATCCGGCCCGGGCGGGGATCTTTGGGATGTGAGACGGGCGGCTGAATGCGGCCCGAAATCCGGTACATCAGGAAAGAACGGGATAAACATGCGTCATCACAGCCGAAATAGTATCTCTCTTTTTATCCTTCTGGTGTTTACATCATCGGTCCTTTTCGCCCAGATCCGGTCGATCGATGCGTTCCAGAGCACCGAAGGCTGGACCTTCGTCAAATCCGACGGCGTCAACATGGGCGCATCCGCGGAAAAAGGACGGACCGGAAACGCGATCCGTTTTGAATACGATTTCACCAGGGGCACGGGTTACGGCGGAATACAAAAGCGTTTCCCCATGGACCTTCCGGAAAATTTTGAATTCACCTTCTTTCTCAGGGCCCGGTCTCCGGCCAACAACTTCGAGATCAAATTCATCGACAGCACGGGTAGCAATGTCTGGTGGGTCAACAACCACAACTACGATTTTCCGGAGGACTGGAGAAAGATCCGCGTCAAGAAGAGGCATATCGGGTTTGCCTGGGGGCCGGCGGCGGATCAGCGTCTGAAGCGGATCGACAGGATCGAATTCACCATCGCATCGTTCGTGGGGGGCAAGGGCGCCGTCTGGATCGACGATTTGAACTTCGAGCCGCTTCCGCCCGAAACGCAGAATTTCCCGGAACCTTCGGCGACAGCCTCCTCTTTCCTGGAAAACCATCCGCCCGGCTTCATGCTCGATAGCTCCGGAGAAACCTGCTGGCAAAGCAGCGGCAGGGAAGAGCAGGAAATCCTCGTGGATTTCAAAGTGCGCAGGGAATTCGGCGGCCTGCAGATCAACTGGATGAAGGGCAGGCGCGCCCCGCGGTTCGACGTCTTCCTGTCCGACGACGGCCGGAACTGGGACAAGGCCTACTCGGTACGTCACAATCGCAGCGATGTCAGCTTCATCCGGCTGCCCGAAGCTGAGGCGAAGCACCTGAAGATGGATCTCATGGATCCGGATTCTCCGGAAGGATTCGGCATCCAGGAGCTGAAATTCCTGGATCTGCAGAATTCCATGACGATGAACGACTTTCTGATGTACGCCGCAAAGCATTCCCCTTCGGGCGATTATCCAAGATCCCTTTCGGAGCAGGCCTCCTGCTGGACCGTCACAGGAGTCAGCGGCGACGTCAAGGAAGCCCTGATCAACGAAGACGGAATGGTCGAAGCGGAAAAGGGCCGGTTTTCCATTGAACCCATGATCCGCACCGGAGATTCGCTTTACCACTGGGGGAATGTACGATCCGTGCAGTCCATGGGAAGTTCCGGGGATGAAAGCGGATTTGCGTTTGAGCCGGCAGTCGCCTGGAGATGCGGTGGGCTGAAATTCACGGTACGGGCTGCTTCCATCGGAGAGGCAAACACGAACTCCGCACTGGCCGTCCGCTATGCTTTCGAAAATCTGATGGAACGGCCGATGGCATTTGATTTTTACCTGCTCATCCGCCCCTTCCAGGTCAATCCCTGGTACCAATTGCTGAACCTGGCCGGCGGCGCAGGAAAAATCCACTCCATCCGCGAGGAAGGAGGGGGATTCATTGCCGTGGATGACAAACGGGTGCTGCCTCAGAGAATGCCCGATTCCTTCGGAGCCTGCGGTTTCGACGAGGGGAATGTCGCCGGTTTATTGCGCGAGGGTCGAATCCCCGCTCAAAAATCCGCGGTGGATCGAAACGGCCTTGCAAGCGGGATTCTCAGGTATTCCATCCGCCTGAATCCCCGTGAACAGGACGCATTCTTCGTGACCGTGCCGTTCTACGATTCCGGACCCGCCGGACCGGGCCCCGGCGCGGAACGCATTGACGAGGAAATGAAGAAAGCAGCCGACTTCTGGTCCCAAAAGACCGGCCATATCCGGTTTCATCTTCCGGAATCTGCAGACAGAATCATCGGCACCTACAGGTCCAGCCTCGCGTACATACTCGTCAACCGCGACAGGGCCGGCATCCAGCCCGGCTCGCGTTCCTATGAAAGGAGCTGGATACGGGACGGCGCCCTGACCTCGTCTGCGCTGCTGAAATCCGGCGTCACGGAAGAGGTGAGGGAGTTCATCGACTGGTATGCCGCTCATCAATACGAAAACGGAAAAGTCCCGTGCGTGGTGGATTCCAGGGGGCCTGACCCGGTCCCGGAAAACGACAGCCACGGGGAAATGATATTTCTGATCAAGGAGTATTTTAATTTCACCCGGGATACCGCCTTTCTGCGTTCCAAGAACAAAAACGTACTCAAGGCTGTGGAATACATCGGATCGCTGATCGCCGAAAGGTCGACGGATCATTACAGATTCGGAAACGACAGCCTGCGGGCCTGTTACGGGCTGGTCCCGGAATCCATCAGCCATGAGGGCTATTCGGCCAAACCGATGCATTCGTACTGGGACGATTTCTTCACACTGAAAGGCCTGAAGGACGCTGCCGAGATCCAGAAAATACTCGGCGAAGGCAGCTCCCATGAGAGGATCGGGAAAATCCGCGACGTCTTCGCGGAAAACCTGTACCGTTCCCTGGGACTCGCCATGAAAACCAAGGGCATCGACTACATCCCCGGATGCGTCGAGCTGGGCGATTTCGACGCGACATCCACGACCATCGCGCTGTCGCCCTGCAACGAATTGAACCGCCTGCCCCGGCCACAGCTCATGCGGACCTTCGACAGGTATTTCGAATTCTTCGAAAACCGGAGGGACGGAAAAATCGAGTGGATAAACTACACACCCTATGAGAACAGGCTCATCGGTTCATTCGTCCTGCTGGACCGTCCGGACAGGGCGCATGCACTGATCGAATTCTTCCTGAAGGACCGGCGGCCGCAGGGCTGGAATCACTGGGCCGAGGTGGTTTGGAAAGACCCCCGCCTGCCGCGTTTCATCGGAGACATGCCCCACACCTGGGTCGGCAGCGATTTCATCAACGCCATCCGGTCCATGTTCGTGTACGAGAATGAATCCGACACGTCGCTCGTCCTGGGGGCCGCGCTCTGCCGGGACTGGATCGATTCGCCCGCCGGGATGTCCGTTGAGCATCTTCCGACCTATTACGGCGACCTGTCGTACTCCATCAGGAGGGAGAAGGGGAGATACCTCTTTTCCATTTACGGCGAGGCGGAGCTTCCGGCAGGCGGGATCAGGATCAGAAACTTCAACGGATCCAGGCTGCCGGCAAAGGTGACCGTCAACGGGGAGGCGATCAAAGCGTTCAACCGCTCGGAAATCCGGATCCGCGAGTTTCCCTCAGAAGTTGCGATATATTATTAGACTTTTATTTGAGCCGCCCCGGGGAGGGCTGTCCGCTTCCGTCCGTTCTTGAATCTGACAGCGAGCGCATTCCCCGCGGCTTGCCGCGGGGTTAGCGAGCGAATGCAAATGTCTTCTTCCTTACAGATCGAAGATTCCCCGCCGCTTGCGACGGGGAGCTTCAATTGCCGTTTTGATGATCATTGCCGGATGTCCGATTGCAGTTCAATCCGATTCGCCCTGCTGCCGGTCCCTCTTTTTGCATTCCATCATCTTAAATTGCACATCATTTTATCAATAGCATTCGGTTCACCCTACTGCAAAACGATGTGGATATTTTTAAAAAATACAAGCCGGAAGCGTGAGGGTTGCCGTTCCACCGGATGGAATGGACTCCGGCGCTTTGACGGGATTCCAACGGGGTGTCCACCAGCCTGCCGTTCAGATCATAAACGGCAAGCGTTACAAAGCTTTCCTCCGGCAAATCAAATGTGATCATCGTGCTTTGATTGAAGGGATTCGGCGTGTTCTGAAAGTATTTGAGCGACCGGGGCGCCTGCCCCCCTTGAGCGGCGACGGATGTGGACCAGCGGCCCTGACTCAGGAAAATGTTGTCAAGAAACACGTCTTCCGATGACCCGCCGAGATCAAATCCCAGCCGTGCCTGGGAATCCGTCGGATCCTGCATGACGAATGAATAAGAGAATGTCTGTCTCTCCGTGGTCAATACGATCGGATTGCTGCCGCTGTACACGGTCCACGGGTCCGAATTTTTTCCGACCAGGGGCGATATCTGCCGCGGCGCCTCCGCAAAGGCGTCGAAGGATACGGTATATTCCTTGCCTTTTTCGATCATCAATCCCGATTGTCCGAAATAAACATCCCAGGGATTCACTCCGCCGTTCTCGATGGATACGTAGACTTCTTGGTACCATTCGGATGCGTTTGCCACTGCAGGCGGGAAGGAATTAAAAACCCATTCGTCCATTCTTGAAGAAAAATCGGGGTTTTTCAGCTGATTCTGATCATCCTGTTCGGGTATGGTCAGCTGCATGTCGTCAAAGACATATCGGCCGGTGTGGCCGCCCATATCGATATTGAAAGAGCCCGTTGCGTTTCCCGGCGCCTGGAAGCTGAAATCGCACTGCGACCAGGCGTTCGTCAGCTGGAACGTCATGCTTCCGTATAATAAGTAGGTGGACGAGTTGATCACCGCAGCGGTGATTGAACTGTTGGTCTCCGATCTCGCCCAGAAGCCGGCATGATAGGTTTGTCCGGACTTGAGTGACAGATTCGTCTGGGACAATTGGACGTCCCAGGCATTGACTCCCGGTTTTTTGACATCCACGGCGAGGGCGCGGTCCCCGGTATGCGCATGCTGATACAGGGTGGAAACGGTGAAAACCGCCTCAGCCGGGTAATTGCCGACCTTGTTCCAGTATTTTGCGCCTTTTTCAAACCCGCTGTTTTTTAGCAGATTGTTCGATGCCTTCACGGGATATCGCATAAACTGCGGTCCAAAAAGGGTCACCAGGGTCAGGTCGACAGTGCCTGAATAAAACCCCCAATCCACTGCAATCCGTGGCGTTCCCTGACCGGATGTGATTTTCGCGGTATTGGGGACGCTCCACAAATATTGGACATCCTCGTAGGAAGGGGCATAATAGGAGAGCGCCTTGCTGCCCTGCAGGACATCGTCCGGTCCGAAGATGGAGACGTCCTGCACATTCTGAAAAACCCTCACATAATCGACTTCCATCACGCCCGGAAAGACCGTCGTGGCATCCGGATTTCCGACCCACCCGCCTCCAACGCCCATGCCTAAGATAAGATAGAAAGGCTGATCAAACGGCCAGGCTTCAAATCCGGCGTATTCGTTGTTAAAGGTGAAATAATTTTGATCATCCACATAAAAATCGATTTTTTCGGGCGTCCATTGAACTTTATAAACATGAAACTCGGTTTCGGAATCGGGGACCTGAATGCTGCCGCCCGCCGGGTTCATGGTGCCTGTAAAGTAACTGTATTTGTATGTATGACAGGTGCCGAAAATTTTGTCCTGGTTGGTCGGATGTTCCATGATGTCGATCTCTCCGCACCACGGCCACCAACCGTACAGGCCGTTCTGAGACAGCATCCAGAATGCGGGCACGAAACCGGTGGTTCGCGGGAGCTTGATGCGGGCCTCGATGCGGCCGTACCGCCAATAGTAGGCGTTCTGTGTCTTGAGCAGGGCCGACGTGTAATTGAACCCCTGGTAGGACTCTTTCAGCGCGATAATCTGCAGTTTGCCGTCCACGATTTTCGCATTGGCGGCGCGGTCGGTATAATAATGGAGCGTCTCGAAAGTCGGCCCCACCTCAAAACTCCACGACGTCCTGTCTATGGCGGGATCTTCAAACTCATCCGCCCAGACAATTTCAGGACCTTGCGCCCGTATATCTGCCGCATACAGGGTCAACAAAAGGAGGCAAAGCAATGCCATGATCGCCTTTTGATGCATTTTGTCTTTCATGAGACACCTCCGATCAGCCGGTGCAGGAATCTGTATGGTTCGAAAACGGAAGAAAACAAAAATGATCGCTGAATCCCCCGCAGGTTGCTGCCGTGAAGTTTCAATGCGAAACAGTGCAAGAGATTGAATGATCAATCGTAAATATAAAAAAGAAATTGTTTGTAAAAATGTAATCAAACAGGATCCGAAAAACAACAGGAATTTGGGGACAACAAAATCGGCTGTCATCAACGAAAATTTGTTCTGCAGATCGAAGATTCCTCCGGAACGGGTGCAATGGAGTTTCAATAAAAAGTTGACTCGATGGGAAAACTTTAATACCTTGCATCGTCAAGAGGGTGCCTTTCAGGGAAAAACCTGAGAAGCATTGAAGCCCGCCACTGTTGGGGAAGGTGCCACAACCACAGGAGCCTTCATGAACGGACCGAAAAGCAACGGCAGCAGGATAAAACCCGAAGACCGGATCAGGTTCTCCCAGCTGGCTGCATACGGCGCGGGCGGCATCATCCCCATCGCGCTTTTCAACATTGCGGGCATACTCACCGGGCTGATGGGCAACATCAGCCTGGGACTCTCCGCTTTCTGGCTGGGCGTCATTTTGATCATCCCCCGGCTGTGGGACGCGGTTTCGGATCCCATCATGGGCCATCTTTCAGACAACACCCGTTCGCGCCTGGGGCGCAGAAGGCCCTATCTCCTGATCGGCGGCATTCTGGTCGCGGTCTTTTTCGTGGTCCTGTGGTGGATCCCGAAAGGCGAAGCCGTGCGGCTCCGGTTCGCGACAGAGTCGGCATTCCACTGGTTCCAGCTTGCCTACATCCTTTTCTCCCTGCTGCTGTTCTACACAGCCACCACCATTTTCGAGATCCCGCACGGGGCGCTCGGCATGGAGATGACCACGGATCCCCATGAGCGCACACGCCTGTTCAGCGCCAAGAGCTTTGTCGGAAACCTGTTTGCCATGAGCACGCCATGGCTTTTCGCTTTAGCCAACATGGAAATATTCAGGGGCACGGGAGGTAACGAGGCGGACGGCATGCGCTATGTCTCGCTGCTCATCGCCGCCCTGCTGATCCCGCTCTCTTTCTGGTGGTTTTTCACCCTGCGCGAGCCCGGATTCCGGAAGGCTGCAGCGCATGAGAAGACTCCCTTCTGGAAGGACATGAAAAACACGGTGCGCAACAGGAACTTCATCCTGCTGACCCTGACCGTATTCACCCTGGCCATGGGGTTCAACTTCGTGCAGCTGCTCGGGTCCTATATCCCCATTTTTTACGTATTCGGCGGAGACAAGGTGGCAGGCGCCAAACTGCTCGGAATCAACGGCACAGTCTGGGCAATCACAGGCCTGCTTGCCGTGTTCCCCCTCAACTGGGTCAGCCCAAAAATCGGAAAACGCAACACACTCGCAGGAGCCATCCTGCTCATGTGCCTGGCGCAGCTGTCGAAAATCGTGTGCTACAATCCCCGGTATCCCTTTCTGATCATCATCCCCACCATGCTGCTGTCTGCAGGCATGCTCTTTTTCTTCACACTGGGATCCTCCATGGTGGGGGATATCTGCGACGAGGAGGAGCTGAAGTCCGGTTACCGCGTGGAGGGAAGCTATTACTCGGTTTTCTGGTGGTTCATCAAGATGGGCACTGCGCTGGCCAGTTTCGTGGGCGGCGCGCTGATCGTGTTCACCCTATTCGACGAAGTACAGGTCACCAGGGTGGACCGCCTGCAGGGCAGCGTACGGGAGCTTCGCAGCGAGGTTCTTTTCTGGAAAAGCGGGGACCTGGAAGGCGGCGCTTCGGAACGGATGGTAAAGATCAAAAAGCGGATTTCCGATGCAATAGCCGAGGCCAAGGAATATGCAGGCCAGCTGGAAATGAAGACCCTGAAGGCGCAGAACGCAAAAGACCCTGGGGATCAGGGCAGCATGAGAGAAGTATGGTCCAAAGCTGCGTCAATGGCGAAATCTGCTGCAGGCGGACTGGAAATGCTTCAGTCGCGCTTGGAGGGCACGGATTCTCCCGGGTTGGAAGAGCTTGCAGGGGAAGCGGCCAACCTGATCCTTCAATACAGAGTCGAAAAAGCCGGGGTGAACGCTTCCGAGCTTATGTCGCATCTGGAAAACAAATCCAAAAAATTACTAAAAAGCAAAGATCATTATCAGAAATTGATGCAAAATGCATCTGCGATAAATGAAAGGCTTGGGGACATCCGGGCAGCTGTTTCCCGGGATTTCATTGATCAAGGCTTCAACGATGTGGAAAATAAAATCCGCGGGCTCACGCGCCAGACTCCGTACACGCTGCTGATGATGCGGCTTGTCGAAATCGGGCTTCCGTTGCTCCTGAGCATTGTTTCCAGCCTTTTCCTTCTCCGCTACACGCTGACAGAGAAACGCTGCCATGAAATCAAGGAACGGCTAATGCTGAAGAACAGGGAACAGCCTGCTGGGACATAGAAATGACGCTCTCGAATCCTCCCGGGCTTCGCTTTGATTTTCTTAAAACCGGTTCGGTCAAGAGCATCGAGGCAGGCCCCATACGCATCAGCCTTCAATCCGCATCTCCTTTCTCAAGATCCGGGCCGAACCTCTTTCTGAGGAAGAGGGGGGAAGCCTTCGCGCATGTCCCCCTCCTGGGACCGGATAACAACAGCTGTTTCAGCATCCTTGGGGACGCTTTCATAGCCCAGGGCAGCTGGCAGGGCCTTGATTATACCTGCATGCTGGAGCTTTCGAAAAAAAGCCTGACCTGGCAGTGGCGTGTCGACATCCGGAATGTTTCCGTAGGCTGCGTGGAGCTGGATCTCATCCATGTGCAGGATGTTGGACTCAAGCAGGCTTCAGCCGTACCGGTCAATGAATATTACGTGAGCCAGTATATCGAAAGGCGCATCCTGGAGCATGAGAAATACGGCTCGGTGCTGTGCTGCAGGCAGAACATGGAGGAGCAGGCAGGCCATCCCTGGCTGATGATTGCATGCAAAAACGGCGCGGAATCCGCAAGCACGGACGGAATGCTTTTCTACGGCAGGACGTTCCGGGAAACGGGTATCCCGGAAGGCCTGCTTGCCGGCCGTCTGGCTGGAGAATATGCGGGGGAATCTTCCGTACTCGCGCTGCAGGAAAAGCCGTTCAGGCTCTGTGCAGGGGAGGTTCATCAAAGCGTCTTTGTGGCAACCTATCTGCCCGATCACGCACAGGCGACTTCTGAGGAAGACTTGAAACTGATGTCCGGCGTTTTGAAGGAATTCGGTGATGAAGTTTCCATTCCGCGTCCGCAGGACTGTATCGCCCCGGCCCGGAATCTGTTCAACGCAGCAGAGTTTCTGCCTGTAGAAGATCTGAACGGCCCGGAACTTGACCGGTTTTTCGGAAAGCGCAGACGCCATCCGGAGACTGAAAACGGCAGCCTGCTGTCCTTTTTCAACGGGGAATGCGGTCATGTCGTTCTGCGCGCCAAGGAAACAATGGCGGACCGGCCGCACGGCCATATCCTGCAGGCAAAGGCCGGACTGGTGCCGGATGAGAATATCCTTTCCACAACCTGCTACGTCTGCGGGGTATTCAATTCGCATGTCGCACAGGGCAATACCAATTTCAATGTCCTGCTTTCCATTTGCACAAGCCCGTTCAACCTCGATTCCGGAACAGGACAGAGGATTTTTGTCCGGATCCGAGGCAAATGGCATCTGCTCGGCGCGCCCTCGGCTTTCGAGATGGGCCTGAACTACTGCAGGTGGATATACAAACACGGAGATCATTGCTTCCAGGTACGCACCTGGACGTCGAAGACATCCGACCGCGTCAACACGGACTTCAAAATCCTTGCCGGCGGCCCAGTAAATCTTTTGATCACCCATCATTTCGAGGATTCAAACGGTTGGAAAGTGCACCCGGACGGAAATACCGGCGGATATCTCGCTAGGCCTGAAAAAGGGAGCATGATAAAAGACAAGTTCCCGGATGCGCAGTTCCGGTTCATTGTGAACACAATCCAATCCGGATGCAAGACCCGCGGGCAGGAGGCACTTGATGTCGATGGGAAAAGCAGGGGAGGCTCCTGGTTCGTGCTCGACGTTCCTGAAACATCCGATTTCTGCATGAGCATCATAGGCGAACTTCGTTCAGCAGCCCCATCAGACAGAATCGCAAACGCGGATGAAGAGCGGCAATCGGACTGCTCAGGCGGCCTGTCCACATGGAAAAACCTGTCGTCGAACCTTTCCCTGAAAGGGGATCAGGAAGACATCTCCGCGATCCGGGAAATCCTGCCGTGGTTCGGCATGAACGCGCTCACACATTACCTGACTCCGTACGGACTGGAGCAGTTCAGCGGGGCAGCATGGGGCACTCGCGACGTGGCCCAGGGACCGTTCGACCTGCTATTGGCAATGGAAAAATACGACGCAGCCAGGCAGGTTCTGCGCATCGTTTTCTCGAACCAGAATCCGGACGGCGGATGGCCTCAGTGGTGGATGTTTGACAGCTATTCCGCTATACGGGCCGCAGACGCACATGGGGACATTGTGTACTGGTGCCTGATCGCATTGTCGAATTACATCAAGGCAACCGGGGATTTCCAAATCCTTGAGGAAACGCTGCCTTATTATCACGAAAAGGGTTCCGAATACGCTGAAAAGACACTACTCCGTGAGCACGTCGAAAGACTGATCAGGAGGATTATCGGTTCATTCATCCCTGGTACCGCATTCGTCCCATTCGGAGGCGGGGACTGGAACGATTCCCTGCAGCCTGTCAGCCAGGAAATGGCCAGCCGCATGATTTCAAGCTGGACAGTTGAAATGAACTTTCAGGCCTTCATGCAGATCAGCATGATTTACCAGAAGGCAGGTGAAACAGCCAAAGCTGAGGGACTAAAAGCGATCTGCGAAAGGATCAGGACGGATTTCAACAAACATCTGGTCCGGGACGATGTGGTAGCCGGGTACGGCCTGATCAATGATAATGGACGCATCAGCCTGCTGCTTCACCCGCAGGACGACAGGACAGGCGTTCGTTACAGCCTGCTGCCCATGAATAGAGGGATCATCAGCGGGATATTCACGGAAGATCAGGCACGCAACCACCAGGATATCATCGAGAAATTTCTGAAAGGCCCGGACGGAACCCGCTTGATGGACCGTCCCCTTAAGTACAGAGGAGGTATTCAAACCCTTTTCCGCAGGGCTGAAACCAGCACGTACTTCGGCCGAGAGATCGGCCTCATGTACATGCACGAAC
>Ga0233423_10000957_pt1 | contig 14747 bp, 12 predicted proteins | sample Watercolumn_Mata_FD_180713 | JGI IMG/M metagenome (GOLD analysis project Ga0233423, IMG submission 180713) | Freshwater microbial communities from Lake Matano, South Sulawesi, Indonesia - Watercolumn_Matano_2014_112_MG | ecosystem: Environmental > Aquatic > Freshwater > Lake | place: Indonesia...
ATATTTACTATTTATTGTAGCCAACTCTTTTCCGGTTTTTCCCTCGCCTCCGGATAATGTTGGCTACAATAAATAGTAAATATTTCTCCGACATTAACAGACCCACATTAGTCACAATAAATATCGCTACTAAAGATCTGGGAATATACCCGGGGCGCAGAAAAAAGATCAAGCCAATAAGAAACAGCGATCCCCACAGGATTGTTGTCAAAACAATTTTGGTTTCAGTGGTAAACGAGGTAAAACGCTGGTAGGTATAGGCACCCTGGCAACTGAAAATCAAGACCCACACTGCCACCGATACAGTCATGATAGTTAATTGTAACGGATCCAGGACAATTTCCGACCCTATCTGCCATCCGGGGGTCATCCGCCGGAGAAGCTTCCATAGATAATACGCCGCCACAAAACTAATCAGCGTAGTGAGGGCGTCCGCAACCTGGGCTATTATCTTATGGTAAACCGGCCGCCACAAAATCTTTCCTCCTCACTTTTCACTTACCATTTTAAATTAAAATGATTCGTGAGACCTTTTCAGGTACCTTTTAATATTACCACAAAGAATGTAGTATATGAACATCTTTATTAACTTATTCATACAATATATAGAATCTGTTAATAACTGTGGACTCTTAATTAATATGGTAATAAATATATTTGCGAGTGATTTGGAGTCGATATTTTTAGCTTTGTCAAAATATATCTTTGCGATATTCTTATCTTTATTGATCAAGTTTATTAGAGCCAAATTTCTATAATAATGAGCCTTGTTTTTCTCAGGAATATGGACTTTTGAGAATTTGGTATTTTGGTAATGGGATGCGAATATCTGATAATGTTTTTCTAACTTTCCTAAGTCTCCACTATTTTTAAGAATGAAGGCTTTCCTTGCCAACATAATTCTCTCAATTTGTGAAAGTTCAGAAATGTTGGATCCGCTGGAGAAAGCCCTGCGCCAATAATATAGCGGCAGAGGAATATTTCTGAGTTTGCCCACCTGGCACAATCTGAGAGTCAGTTCCAAATCCTCAGCTCCGGGAATTCTGTCGTCAAATAAACCGACCTGAAACAGCTTGTCCCGCCGCCATATTTGAGCCCCGGAACTCATAGGAAAAGTTATGGGCAACAGCGATCTTATCTCCTCATCCTCGATAGGGAAAGCCTGATAAAATAAAAAATTGCCCTCATTATCTATGCCTTGCACGTGTGTCCCGCAAACCGCCAGATCCTTATCGCTTCTCATGATTTCCACTTGCTTTTCGATGCGCCACCGGTCAGAGATGTCATCGGCGTCCATCCGGGCGATAAATTCACCCCGTGCCGCTCTAATCCCGTCATTTAAGGACCGGCACCTCCCCTCATTGGTGGCGTGGTCAATCAGGATATCTCTAGTTCTGAGACATCTTTTGATAATTTCCCGGGAGCCATCAGTGGAGCTATCGTTGACTACAATCAATTCCAGGTTTTCATAGGTTTGGTCCAGGATGCTACCGATTGCTTGTTCCACATACCGCCTGCCATTATAGCAAGGCATTACTACACTCACCAGGGGATAGTCTTTCACCTTAAACTCCTTCTTGCAGCCTTATCTCTCTTAGCATGCCGCCGTAAAACCAAAATAACGAGGCGATTTGAAGCTTTTGATGGGATGCCAGATAGAAAGTCAGCATTCCCACGGTTAATAAAAAGTATGTATAAGCAATATTGCCGATGAAATCGTTTCCGTGACGACGATATAATATGAAGACCACGCGGATCAGAATAATAAAAATAACCAGCAATGCGGCGGATAATAGCACTCCCTTGAAGAGCAAATTATCCAAATAATAATTATGCACTGTCAATCCGGTTGGATCCCCCTGGGCAGGTAAAATGTCTACTTCTATTCCTTCCCCGACTCCCAGCAAAATTTTATCCTTAAGCAACGCCCAGGCTTCCTCGTATGCTACCTTGCGGGCCTCGATGTTCCGTTCCTCAACCAACCTGCCGAAAAAGGGGTTATCCTCCAATTCTCCCTGCAACGAACTTGAACCCACTCCGGAAAAGTAAATCCCCAAAAATACTAGCGCCATGCAACCGAATGCCGCCATAACTTTCTTGTTTATTCGGTGTCGAAACATATAGCCAGCAGCAATTATAGCTCCAGTAGATAATATCACACTTCTTGTTGTGCCCATAAGAATTAAACAAGGGAGCGTAATTAACATCATCTTCCTATAGTTCCGCCATTTATTGCTGTCAGTCCATGTCAGATATATAACAAAAATAATCATTATAACTAAGGCTGTTTCGGTTGGTTCTAACAGGGGGCCCATCAATCTATGAAATCCAGCATAGACCATCGATTCATATTTCTCGCCTAGATCAAAATAAAAAACATTCTCACTGGCTCCTACCAAAGCGCCAAACGTCCCCAATATAGCAGGAAAGATATTTATTCCCATTAGTAGTTCTAATACAGCTATTAATATAAAGTATAAAGCTAAGATTAAAATATATTTTCTTAATTTCAAATAATTATTCTTGATATCTTCATTTATAACAAACATTTTGCCCAAAAAGTAAAACATCATCGGGGCGGCAACATTCTTCAAAATTACTCCAATATTGGATGTAAATTCCGTGACATAAAGACTCATAACAAATATAGAAATTATATATATGATAAAACCTATATCAAATAAGTCAGATTTTCCCAGTTTAAATTCCTTATAAAAATAACCTATAGTATAAGCTAAGACGATAACAGTGATATTGGGCAAATATTTCTCACCATCCCCAAAGGCGAACCCAAATGAATAGATAAACACATTTTGCGAAAGAATAACAATTAAACAGAATATGATGCCGGAAATCGGCTTTTTATAACAATATATCAGGAATAATAATAATAAAATACCGTTAATTATATTAATAATCATATCGCTCAAATCCGAATTAATATCATTATTCTCATTTAACCTAGTTTGAGTATTTTATAGAGGTTCTCACAAAATTCTTGTTTTCCAAATCTCTTTGTATTCGCGATTAATGCATCCCGGTTAAAACGAGCGGTCATTAACCTATCTATTGCTAGTGTAAGGCTTTTTTCATCCTGGTTATAAAAAAATATTGCCGTGGCCAAATCTTTATTCTCTTCCGTGTATGGAACCATGGTGGTCTTGACTCCACCAGACCCGTAACATATCGCCGGTTTACCGCAGGCATTTGCCTCTAGTGGCACAATTCCATAGTCCTCTTTCTGGGGTAAAATTACGGCAATACAATGCTGATACAGGGATAGAAGTTCTTCATTTGTGACAGTGCCGAGAAATTCTACATTCGGACAGGCCAGCTTCTTCAATTCATTTGATAAAGTGCCGCCCCCTACAACCTTAAGGGGTAATTTTAGCTCATTAAAGGTCTTGATTACCAAATCGACCTTTTTATAAGGTTCTAATCGTGATACTATTAAAAAATAATCACTGCTACCATTCCCGGGACAAAATTTAGAATAATCAATGGGGGGGGGTAAGATGGCCGATTCTCTATGATAATATTTTTTAATCCTCTCACTTGTTTCATTGGTCATAGCAATAAAACGGTATATTTTTTGGGCGGCATGATAGTCCCATTTTTTAAACAGCGGTAACAATGGCCTAACCAGGCGAATTTTTATTCCGGCTTTTAAGTCTGTGGCATAGGATTCAGGATTCCAAACCAACCTAAATGGAGTGTAACAATAGCAAAAATGTTTTACTCCGATTTTTGAGACATGCTTGGCGCAAAATGTTGAAGAGCTTAAAATTATATCGCAGGGTTTTATTTCCATCCGTTGCATAAAATAATTTGCCAATGGAAACAGAAGCTTGAGATGATCTTCGCTGGTTACCAATTTTTGCAGGGGACTGGTGACAATCTTTTTATTCTTGAAAAATGAATAGGTTTTTTCGGGTAGATAAGCTGAGGTATAGATCGGCGCCTCCGGAAACATCTCACAAAAGACCTGGAGAACTTGTTCCGCGCCGCCGCGATTAATCAGCGCATCATGAACGAGGGCGATATTCATTATCAAACCCTGCCTTTTTCAACTTGCAGATCTGATTCCACCATTTCTTCCACCAACTGCTGGAATGTAGTCTTAGGGCTCCATTTCAATTCCTTCTTGGCTTTACTAAAATCGCCAAGTAAAATATCAACCTCTGCGGGGCGGAAAAATAAAGGATCCACCACCACGTAGTCCCGATAATCCATGCCGGCAATATTAAACGCCAATTCGCAGAACTCCCTCACGCTATGGGTCTCGCCGGTGGCAATCACATAATCATCGGGGTTTGGTTGTTGGAGCATGAGCCACATTGCTTCCACATAATCCCGCGCGTGGCCCCAGTCGCGTTTGGCATTAAGATTTCCCAGTCTTAGTTTATCTATTTTTCCGTATTTAATCTTGGCGATATGAGAGGTTATTTTTCTGGTGACAAATTCATACCCCCGGCGGGGAGACTCATGATTATACAGAATCCCGCTTAAAGCGAATACATTATATGCCTCACGATAATTCATAGTCAGATGAAAGCCGGTCACCTTGGAAATGCCATATGATGATCTTGGGTGGAACGGAGTGTTCTCAGATTGTGGGACCTCCATAACTTTCCCAAACATCTCGCTGGAGCCGGCAAAATAAAATTTACACTCCGGACATATTTGTTTTGTGCTTGACAGAACATAATGAGTGCCGTTAATGTTGATATTTAGCGTAGAGAATTCATCATCAAAAGAATAAGTTACATAACTCTGGGCCGCCAGATGATAACATTCATCCGGTTGAATGGTTGATATTGCTTTATAAATACTGGGATAATTCTCGAGGGAGGCGGCATGGAAGTGAATGTCTTTCATCAAATGCCGGATTCGCCACATGCGATGTTCTGGATCCTCCAGGGCGACACGACGGACCAGGCCATGAACTTCATACCCCTTGTTGAGAAGAAATTCACTCAAATATGAACCATCTTGCCCGGTTATTCCGGTGATTAATGCTTTCTTCATTACATCATACCTACCTTAACATTCAAATTATTTCTTCAATTCAAAAAGAAAATAGGGGGCGTTATAAATGCCATAAGAAGCTAGCAACCTAGATCCGGCAAATTTATTCCCTCTGATTTTCAGGTCATAACCGCGAGCCGTTATTTCTGGCATAATCGGTTTTCCGGTGCCGTCTGCCTCCTTGCTCAGAAAATTATCATGATGTGGAACCACAAAAAGATGTGTCACTTTTAAGTCTGCCAGCATATCAATCCAATACACAACAGATTTCAGGGTACATTCGCTCCAGCTATGAATATTTACGGCCAGATTAATGGGAATATCAGTAAGATGGTCGATTTCATAAAGCGGTAAAGATTCAGCTTTAGCATTAAACTTCCGAAAATTAATATAGAAATCACATAGGAAACTTGATTCCGGGACGGCATCAAGGCAATAAACATAGCTTTGTGGAAAAACGCTGGTAAATCGATACGCAAAGCGTCCATAACCGGCGCCAATATCCATTACCACCGGATTGTCTTCCGGTTGTAGACCCAAGGCGCGGCGCAGGAAAGTAATTTCCAAAATTGAATCTAATAAATCCCTGCTTATTATATACTTATCAAACTTAAAGGTTATAGCTCCAAACAGGCTATCTTCAGACAGCTTATCCAACAGTCGCCAATCATCCACTGCTTCAACATATGCTGCCGTGACCAGATATTTTATACGGGTTGAGCCGAATCTTAACTGAGATAGATAAAATCCCTCCGATCTAAAATTTTGTAGGTCAAATTGTGTGGCGAATTCTTTCCACACCGAGTGTTCGAATAAATTTAGATCATTATATCTTGATTTAAGATCTAATAATTTAGAATTATTGTTATTTAGATATTCTTTTATATCTTCTGGTATAACATCATTATTTTTTCGAAAAAGTTGGCCTCTCCTATTAAAGTAATAGTTTAATAATTTTCTCGCCATCTGTCTTATCATTGTTGTCAGCCCTTTATTGATGTTTTTCTTTATCTTTTCTTTTATACTTTAATTTCCCGTCATTATTTCATAAATTATTTCTCTAAAGCGTTTATGTAGAACTTCCTTGGTATGATGTTTTTTAATGAATAGCCTGGATTTCTTCCCCGCCTCATCTATCTCAGCCCTTCTCTCGTACCAATATTGCAGTGCTTCTTGCAGTTCAACCACAGAATCTGGAGCCACATAACGGCAGAAATCCGCATGGAAATCCACACCCGACTCCCTGGTGGTAATAATGGGAAGGCCGCAGGAGGCCATTTCCAATAGAGAAGAAGGCTGTGCATCCTCCAGCGTGGGATAGACCCCTACATGGGAGGCCCCGAGGAACTTAATGATGCGAGGATCCTGGGCCGGAATAAGGTCCAGATGCAAAAACAAGCCGGGGGCGGGACTACCTTCTTTTAATCCCTTAAACATGCGATCCGTTGTGGGAGTGGGGACGCCGAAGATATGCAACTCTGCCGCCTGCCCTCGAAACCACTCCTTCCAGGCCGCGGTCAAGGCCGGCAGCCCTTTACGAATACCGAGGCCGGAAGCCCAGACCACGAAAGTAAATTTTTCCCGGCGCCGCCTTCCCGGAACCCAGACGTCATCATCGCAGAAGTTATTATACCTTTTGATTTTTCCCGCCGGGATGCCGTTAGCCAGAAAATTGTTTATGCCCTGCTCATTCTCAGCGATGAGCAAATAGTCCGCCTGATTATAAGCCTTTATATAAGTGGGTATTTTTATATAGTAATCGGCAAATCCTTCAAAAGGCAGCCGCCACCTTTGCATGGATTCAAGCAGACGTTTTAAGGCGACCGGAGCATAGGTATTGCAAGTGAAAATTGCCGTTAAGGCATTTTTCTTGATTCTATTAAATATCTTGGGAAGGGCGGTGATTAATACTATCAGGAGGTCTGAGTTCAGGAGTTGGTCCGAATAAACTCTATCCTCCGCGCCTGCGAATTCAGCGGTAAATCCCACCTGGTTCAAACAGGCGAAAACTTCTTGCTGCATGCGGCCGGACCCGATCTTGTGATGACTATGCTCGGGATCCTGCCAAGTCCTGCTAAAGATTAGCGCCGCAGACATTCCCCGGGCGAAAGGATCTTCCAATCTATTATTTCCGATGATCCCTTTGTATGGCGTTTTCAGGTGTCTGCCTGGCCACTGTTGTCTTTTAAGTACTTTTACATAAATATTTAATAGTGTTTGAATGCATCTATTAGGATAAATTCTTAGAATAATTTTTTTGATTATTTCTTTTATCATTTTCTTTATATCATTTAAAGACATGAACAGCCCCGTTCATCGCTTTTCTGTTTTAAGTTTTCGATAAAATATCTGATGTTATAACACATGTATTGTTGAATTTGTAGAGATACGAAAGCAAATGCTTCCGGCATTAAATATTATCGCACACAACATAAAATATCATTTTTTTGCCAATGGCAGATTCTTTGTTGTTATTTCATAAAATGCCGCTATATTTATCAGAATGTAGTAAACAATCTTATTCAACCATGATTTCGGAAAGAAGCCTTCATCAACAAGTCCAATTTTAGATAATACGTTATATAAGCGACCTCGAATACGGTAGGGGTTAAATTTAATTACCTCTGAAAAGCCAATTTTCTTAAAATATTTTATTATAGAATCAGTTGAAAAGAAATGTATATGTCCCTCAGGAACAATATAATTATCTAAGGAACTTTTGATATTTAATCTCCATCTTACGTAAAAACCATCAAAATTTAAAGTTGTATAATAAAACACTCCACCTGGTTTTAAGCTCTGATAAATCGCCATAAGCGCTTCCATTGGAGATGAGCAATGTTCCAATACTTCAATTGCTACAACAATATCATAACTATTCATTGGTAATTGATTTAGATCACTATAGACCTTGATTCCTTTAGATCTTGCAAACTCCCGGGAGAAATCCGACACTTCATATCCTTCGGCATGATATCCCTGTTTATTCGCCTGCAAAATTAAATCTCCTAAACCACACCCAAAATCTAAGAGCTTTGCTGGAGATGGAGTAATATTCTTAATAAGGTTAACGGTTTCGCTTGGATGAAAAGTTTTTTCGTTATCATTTTCTTTGGCGAAATCCGTAAGATAATCTACATACGGATCGAACCCTTTTCCGGCATAATAATTTTCATCGTAAAGATCCCTGATTGCCTTTTCCCCAAGCCTTGGGTTCAAGTACAATAAACCACAAGAACGACATCTTACTAATCTAAACGGATAATTCGTTATTGATCCTCTCTTGATATAAAGAAATTCCTCATCTTTTGCACCACATAAATCGCAAGGAAAATCCTCGATTAACTTATTGATTTCTTTCATTTCTCATATCCATGAACATATCGGAATTATATTTGTTTGCATATACTTCTATTTGCATTGATGACAAGAAGTACATACGTAATACTGCTTATAACCAAACCCCAGGAGACTCCGGCGAGTCCCCAATAGTATGCTCCGCCCAGATAGCAGAATACGGTCATGATTGCTGCCGATACTTTCGCCAAAGTATATTTCCTCATTTTATTATAACCAAATCCTACCGTAGTTAGACATTGACCAATTGTGTAAAGGCCGATTCCCATAAAAATTACCGGCAGTAATGGATAATGGGAGGCAAACGCGGCACTGCCCAATTTGGTTAACAATATTTTCCCGAATAGAAGCAAAAATGCGGCTCCGCAGATGGTTATCAGGCTGCAACAAATCGCATTGAGCCAGATTATCTTCATGCCCAGGGCCAATCTCCGGGCATCATTGATATCGGCAAATTTCTCCAAGATAATGGGCCCGATGAAGGCCGAGATCGGCACCTGCACCGCGTTGAATATCGTGTTGGCCACCATGGACATGAAGCAAAAGATGCCCACTGCATCCAATCCCATGACCATCTGCACGGCCCAGCGCTCGCCGTTGGTTTGCAGCCACGCCAGGATGCCGAATCCCACGAAGGGAATCCCGAAATAGACCAGCAGTTGCAGGAAATCTTTGGGTATTTTTTCCGTACGATCCGCTACATTTACTATTTGATCTCCAACTTCCCATTGGACAATCCTTACCTTGCCCAGGAAAGAGAAAAAGAATACCACCATAAAAACTGACAATACTATAGTAGCGTTCAAAGCAATTAGATAGAAAATACCTAGCAAGAGAATCAATTGCATGAACTTTTCCCCCGAGGCAAACAATGCTACCAATTTCCTCATTCGCATAGTATTTAGAAGTCCTAACAATGGCACTGAACTTGAATAAAAGAGAATATAACCGCAAGCGATTAAACAAAATATTAAATCATTCAGATCAACCCTTATGAATAACTTTAAAATAATTAATAAAACGATACATATGGAAATCAGCAAAAATATTAGTTTATATATTAACCTAATAACTGTTTTCAGAAAAAATGGCTTTTTGTCATCATAAGTAAAAGTATAATAATATCTTTGGCAAAAATAATCTAGAGACGCATAAATAATGGCATTTGCCAATGGGACAATCGATAATACCAGGGCATATTTCCCATATTCGATAGTGCCAATGGTGGCGATTATTTTGATAATGGCAAATCCTAAGACCAAGGAAGCCCCGTTAGAAAAAAGCAACCAGAGTATTTCGCTCAGGTGTCTTCTATTAAGACCTTGGAGAATAGGGAGAAATATTTCAATATATTTTTCGAAAAATAAACCTGCTCTTAACATAGAAGGGTAGGTGATGGCCTGGATCTCCTGGACACCTAAACGTCTGCCAGAATCCCCATCCAGCGGAGCAGGCCAGTCATGCGGTTAGTCCAACTGTGGTCCGTTCGGCAGCGTTCCCGGCCGGCCCGGCCAATGGCCAGGGCTTCTTCGGGCTGTTCGAGGAAATATCTGATCTGGTAAGCGCAATCGAATTCGTTGCGGTAGCAGGCGATCTCTTTACCGATATGATAGAAATAAGTCAACTCCGGGTCATAGGTGGTTAAATAAAGATTGCCGATGGAGGGAATGTCAAAATCCCGGCCCTTGATGCAGGTCATTTCCGGTGAAAAGCCGGTGAATCCGAGGCCGAGATTGATCAGGGAACGTCGGTAGATTTCGATTTCATCCTTAACCCAGCCGTTGGGCCAGCCCTTCCCAAAACACTCCACCGGGATGCCCATCTTGAGCAACTTTCTGATAAAATCGCCGCGGTAACCAAAGGCTCCACCCACAAAGGTGACCCCGAGGTCGGGTTTGGTGTTTATGGGAGGAAAATTTTCCAGATCCGTGGCCTGGGGAAAATAGTAGGCGGCCGCACCCCGGGCCATATACCAGCGGATGGCATCAAAGGAGTTCGTCAGATGGACGTCACAGGAGCCAATCAGGGGTTCCTGGCCACCCTGATATCCGGACCACGGCTTCCGGTGGAAAGAATGTTTTTCGTCAAGCCACCACAAGCAGACGGGAACACCGAGGGCGCGGATCCGTTTAAGGGTTTCGGGTTCGAAATCGGTATAAGAACCATGAAAGAAACAGATATCTAACGGCCTTTCGGCATGGGCCCGGGTGACGGCGGTGAGCAAATCCTTTTGTAGACGTCGCCGCCATTCTTGGAAATCGGGGAGATCCTGCATGCTAAAGAGGGGAGTACGGGAATCGGCATCAACCAGGCTGAAAGCCAGCAAGTCCTCGATGCCCCGTTTATATCCCAGGTAATGATTAAAGGTACTGAAGATGACGGCATCAAAATTTCGCCGGTATTCGGACTGAAACCAATGAAAAGGCATATTCCCGCGATCCACTGCGAATAAGCGGACCTCCTTGGGAGTGCGAACCGGATCGCTCTGCCGTTGCCAAACCTGATCCAGCAGCTTACGGGATCGGGCCAGATATCCGGGGGGAGCAAAGGCATCCGGCATAAGGGCATAGGACTTCTTGCTTTCTTCGATATACTGCTGTTCTTGCTGATACCGCCGCAGAAAAAGCAGGGCTGAGTGGGCATAAACAGGGCGCAGCCTGGTCAGCAACTGGCGATAAAAACGCATAATTAAGCACCTTAAGAAGACTTGTGAGGGACAGTCCCTCACAAAGCAAATTTATTGGTAATTGGTAAGCGCCAATCTTTCCCGAAGGCGCGGGCCGTAATCTTAACCCCGGGGGGGCTTTGCCTGCGTTTATACTCGTTGCGGTCCACCAAGGTGATCACTTGCCGGACAGTTTCCTCTGCAAATCCTTGCATTACGATATCATCCAGGCTATAACTTTCTTCCACGTAAAGATTAAGAATAGGGTCTAAAACATCGTATTCGGGTAAAGAATCGGAATCCTTTTGATCAGGCTTAAGTTCTGCGGAAGGGGCTTTTTCCAAGACTCTTTGGGGTATCAAGTCATATCCGCTAATCCGGTTGCGATACCGGCATAAATCGTAAACCAACATTTTAGGCACATCCTTGACAACCGCAAAGCCACCTGCCGTATCACCATATAGAGTGGAGTAACCCACCCCAACTTCGCTTTTATTCCCCGTCGTTAATACCAGCAGCCCCAACTGGTTGGACAAAGCCATTAGCAAGGTGCCGCGGATGCGAGGCTGGAGGTTTTCTTCCGTTAGACCTCCGATTTCTCCGGGACAGACAGATTGCAGCATATTCAAAAATGCCTGAAAAGTATGCTCAATAGGGACGACCAGATATCTAATGCCGAGATTGTCCACCAATTGTTTAGCATCTTCCAAACTATGGCCGGAAGAATAACCCGAAGGCATCGCAACCCCGATCACATTTTCCGCCCCCAGGGCATCAACCGCGATGGTCGCCGTAAGTGAGCTATCTACCCCTCCAGATAGTCCCAATATCACTTGCTTAAAGCCATTTTTACGAACGTAATCATGAAGGCCTAATACCAGTGCTTGATAGACTTCCGCTTCCCTTTCCAGTATGGGGGCAATCGAAGGTCTCACATATTTCTTCTGCTCGTGTTTTAATTCTGATAACTTGCTGCATTGTAGCGAGTTCTCTTCCACTGCAATCTTACGCCGGCGAGGGTCGTATAGGCGGCCTCGGAAAACAGTTCTCAGGTTTAAATCAGACACAAGAAAATCTTCTTCAAATTGCTTGGCACGGGCAATTACTTCCCCGCTAGGTCCACAGATGAGGCTTTGTCCGTCGAACACAAGCTCATCCTGTCCGCCCACCAGATTGCAATAAGCAACAAAGGCAGTGTTATCCGTGGCCCGGGTAGATAACATCCGCTCCCGCATCAATCCTTTTCCGAGGTGATAAGGTGAGCAGGAAATGTTGACTAACAATCCTGCCCCCCCCAGGCTCGATTGCTTTTCCGGCGGACCATTGGGGTACCAAATATCCTCACAAATGCTCACGCCAAAGATTGTGTCATTTAAATTAAATACCTGATTGCATTTACCGGACTGGAAATAGCGATTTTCGTCGAATACTCCATAATTGGGCAGATATTGCTTATAAACTACTCCCTCCAAATTCCCATTATGAAGAATTGCGGCAGCGTTATATAAATCATCTTTGGCGTAGATACCTCCCACAATAGCAGTCAACCCCCGGCTGGCCGGCACAATCTCCTGCAATGATCGCATCGCCGTTTCGACAAAATCAGGTTTCAGCAGTAAATCTTCAGGCGGATATCCGGTTATTGCCATTTCAGGAAAGATAACAATATCAACCCCTGACTGACGGGCTTTCTCTAAATAAAAGGTAATTTTATTACAATTACCAATTAGATCGCCTACAGTCATATTTACCTGGGCTAGCCCCAACCTGATAGTCATTTACTTGATCCCCTGTGATGTATTAGCGAATAATTGTCGTAAGTTGGCTTACTCTACATCGCCGGAACATTGCGAAGAACTAAATTTGTTTTTTCCACACCAATAACCAAAATAGCAATGATTTTGTCTGTCCCGTTATTCTTAATTTGAGTTACAATTTTTTTCCTATAACTATTATATTGTCTCTAAGACCCTTAAAAATATATTTAATTAGTTCTCATCCAGAAAGTCGTGATTTCATATTGGTGTTTTAGCGTCGGCAGGCCATTTCTAGCCGATGCTCTGGTTCATCAAAATCTATGACAGCGAATTTGCCAGTTAGCTGCTTCTTTGGGCCTAATTTTCCCCTCTTCCGGGCAGACCTCTCCCCTGGCCGGGAAGCCCTGGATGGGTCCGCCTTATCGCGCCTGAAGCAACATCCCCAAAACCAAGACATTGTAAGACACCACGGCGCTCCAGACATACTGCCGGAAGCCCGGCCAACCCTGCCAGTTGCAGCGATCCAGGCCAAAGGCCCGTTTCAGCCTGGAAATATTGGCTTCGATGCCGGCCCGAAAGTTCCGCAGCTTTTTGTATACCCACAAGCTCTTGACCATCGCCAAAACCCCCAGGCCTCTCTTCTTGGCGAACATGACGTCTCTGACTCCCTGGCCTTGGGCCAGCCGCAGATTATCCCCGGAGGCAAAGGCGCCGTCCGCCGCGGTCTTCAGAGGCGGACGGCCATAGATCGCCTCCTGCCGGCTGAGCAAATCCGGGAACATGGCAGCATCCGCGGGATTCCCCCGGGCGATGACACAGTCCAGGATCAGGCCGGAGCGGCCGCCGCTCAGAAAAACCTTATGGCCGTACTGGGTGTCCCGGCTGCCCTTGACAATCACATCGGTGTGGCACTCAAAGAAGGAGACCACCTTCTCGCCGGCTGGCACCTTCTCCCCACGGATCACCCGGCGCTCGGTCTGCGACAGCACCCGTTTCAGCAGCGATACCGCCCTTTCCAGTTGTGCCAGTATCTGGTGGGCGGCGATGGTCTCATTAAGGTCCGCGCCCACAAACCCCTGGAGTTCAGCAATGGCCTGCCGGGCATACCCCTGCACCCGGAGGGCCAGGGACAACAACTCCCGGTACGCCTGGTGCCGCACCTGCTCCTTACGGGCGTTGAGAATCTGCAACCCCCGTTTCTTGGCGGCCCGTTGATGATCGGCAAAGTTGTACCACGGTGCCGGCTTCAGGGCCTTGCCGGCCTGGAGCAGGCGGGTGATCACCCGGATGCCGTCCAGCAACAAGGAGGAGTCGGTGGGATGATGGATCTGGCTCTCCACCACCGTGGAATCCACCCGCACGACCCGCCCCTTCTCCACCTTTCGCCGGGCCGCATGTTCCAGGAGCGTCCGGTTTACGGCTTCCCAGGTCTCGGCGACAATGGCTTTGATGTTATCCTGCAAAGCAGAGCCGCAGGGATATTGCCCCCTGCCCAGCCGGGCAAAAGACCGGAAGGCCATGGAGTCTTCCAGATGAAAAGCCAATTCCTCGTAGGTCAATTCCCGGTATTGTTTCAAAATGGCGCAGCGCAGCACCTGTTCGGCCGTCATGCCGTCGCGCCCGGTGTCCGTGCGCTGGTATTTCACCAGATCCTGAAAAACCAAGTCCAGGATACCCGGATTTTGGTCCAGGACCTGGGAAATGGCCTCCAGTTCCCGGGCTATTTTATTCCTCGCCAGAAGATGCAAAAGGTTCCTTTGCGGGTCCCGTTTTTGGCGCATAGACCAACCTCGGAAAGATTTCTTTCTAAATCGAATCAAGCTGTTACTTCAATTAAGATAACACTTTCCGAGCTAAAACGCGATGGAGAAATTACCCTTTATTACATTATCTCAGCCAGATACCCTTTCTGGATGAGAACTAGTTAATAAAAAATTTTG
>Ga0233423_10000958_pt1 | contig 14737 bp, 11 predicted proteins | sample Watercolumn_Mata_FD_180713 | JGI IMG/M metagenome (GOLD analysis project Ga0233423, IMG submission 180713) | Freshwater microbial communities from Lake Matano, South Sulawesi, Indonesia - Watercolumn_Matano_2014_112_MG | ecosystem: Environmental > Aquatic > Freshwater > Lake | place: Indonesia...
TATGCTTGAGCTGAAGTACGGCAAGGGAAGCTTCGACCACATCGGAGCCCCCGAAACCAAGTTCGCGTGCGTCGGCGCGACCTACGCCATGATTGACCGTCTGGCCTATATCGCGTCAGGCTGGAACAGAGCACCGTACTCAATCGTCATCGCCACCGACATCGCAAGGTACGAGCTCAACTCGTCAGGCGAGCCAACCCAAGGCGCAGCCGCAATCGCATTACTCCTAAAAGAAAATCCGCGGCTTCTCGCTTACGAGCCGCAGCTCACAGGGTTCGGAACCGTGGACGACCGCGACTTCTTCAGGCCCGTCGAAAGGACCACGGCCGTCGTCAACGGCCAGTACTCCGTCGGCTGCTACCTGAGGGACATGAGGCTGGCGACGGACCAGTACAGAAAGAACATGCATAATGCGGGCGTCCTCAAGTCTCCCACGGACAGCCTGATGGACAAAATGGACATCGTGTCATTTCACGCTCCGTACCCGAAGATGGTCCAGTACGCCTTCGCCTCGTTCCTCATCCACGACTGGAGGAGCCTCCCAAAATGGGGCAAAATCGCGCAAACGATTGGTCCTGAGCCAAGCAGGCAAAGTCTGAGCGACGTGGAGTTCTACATCTCGGAAGGCTACAAGGACTACCGCAAAAACTTCACGAACACCCCCGAGTTCGCGGCAGAATACGACAGGAAACTCGCTGACTCTTTAAAGGCAATTTGTCTCATCGGCAACTCTTACACTGCCTCAGTGTGGCTGGGCGTGACGAGCCATTTCGAAGCGCGGAGGGAGGACTTGACGGGTAAACGGGTCGGTATCGGCTCCTACGGCAGCGGAAGCTCAGCTATCGTGTGCAGCTTCACCGTGCAGCCTGAGTACAAGCAAGTCCTCGACAAAATCAAGCTCCTCCACAAGCTCAACAAGAGGCAGAAGATAACGTTCGACGTGTACGAGGACCTTCACGAGGGAAAACGGAAGCTAGACCAAAGCGTCATCCCGCCCAAGGAAGAGTTCGCCCTCAACAGCATCGGCGCGACCGAGAACGACGTGGGCTACAGGTACTACAAGTACGTCGAATAAGCACTCTGGACCCTTGCAAGTAAATTTTTTCTCACAGCGGACAAGCCATTGCGTCCTTCGTTAATTTATCAATAACGGGTTAGGGCAAAAATGAAATACAAGGACAGCGTATGCTTGTCCAACTTGTCAATTTGAGGTCGTGGTAAACATGAAAATTACGGATGTGAAGTGCACAATCATCGGGCAGAACCCCGTCGTCCGCGTAACGACCGACGAGGGAATAAGCGGAATCGGCGAAATCGAGTCCCCCAAAACGTACATCAAACCCCACGTGCTGTTCTACAAACCCTACATCGTGGGGCAGGACCCGACAAACGTCAACAGAGTCCTGCTCAAAATCAAGAACCTGGGCAGCTACAAGCCGTGGGGAAGCGCCGTGTCCGCAATCGAGATGGCGCTGTGGGACATCGCGGGCAAAGCCTCGGGGCTCCCCGTCTACAAGCTCCTCGGAGGGAAAATCAGGGACAAGGTCCGCGTCTACAACGGCGGAGTCCGGTTCCCCATGAAGGGGACTACGCCCGAGGACTACGCGGACAACATGCGGAAGATGAAGGACGCCAAGGAGGGCTTCACGATCATCAAGCAGGCCGTCGGCTTCCACGGCGGGATGCACCGCGCGATGCCCGACTTCTTCTACGGCGAGGTCGAAGACGGCTCACCGTACATTAGCCGCGGTCTGCTAACAGAGAAGGGGTTCAAGTACGCCGTCGCATGCGTCAAAGCCATGAAGGACGTTCTGGGAGACGAGGTCGGGCTCGCACTCGACTGCGGACCAGGCTGGATGGTGCCCTCAGCCATAAAGTTCGCGAAAGCCATGGAGCCGCTGAACGTGATGTGGCTCGAGGACATGATCACGGGCGACTACACACCATACACTTTAGCAGACGTGTACCGCGAGGTCACCCGTTCCACGAGCACAAGCATCCACACGGGCGAGCAGATCTACCTCAGGCAGAACTTCAAGGACATCATCGAGAAGCACGCCGTCAACATCATCGGACCAGACCCCTGCGACATAGGCGGCATCTCCGAGCTCAAGTGGACCGCCGAATACGCTGACCTCCACGGAATCCTCGTGGCGCCCCACGGAATCGTCAACGGCCTGTTCGGCCTCGCAGCCCAAGTCCAAATGTGCGCGACGCTGCCCAAGAACTACATCGCGTTCGAGTACCCGATTGGGCAACCAGAGTGGTGGTACGACATCGTCAAGGGGCTCTCGAACCCCATCGTCAAGGACGGCTTCATAGAGGTCTGGGACAAGCCGGGCATGGGCGTCGAGTTCAACGAGAAGGCCGCGAGGAAGCACCTGCCCGAAGGGGACGAAGACTTCTTCGACTAAAAAATGGGAAAGCCGAAAAAAAGCCACGTAACCGCGTAAGACATAAAAGACTTCCCTTGCTAAACTGCATGACTCAACATGACCAGTAAAGAAGCGTCTTCCAGCGGGGGCGGGGACGGGCAGTACACCGTTTCGATCGTCAGGGGAGACAACGTCGTGGACCGCGTGACCAAAGCCATCGAGCTCGTCGGCGGCGTGGGAAGGTTCGTCAAGAAGGGCGACAAGGTCCTCGTCAAGGTCAACCTCGTCGACGGTAGCCCCTACGAGACGGGCGAAACGGTTCACCCCGAGACCGTCCGCACCATAGTCAAGATGGCGAAGGCGGCGGGAGCCTCGCAAGTCCTCGCCGGAGACGCAATCACCTCGTGGGACATGACCCTTTACGACGCCGTCGCAGCAATCGTCAGGGAAGAGGGCGGCGAATGGGTCAACCTCGATAGGAGTCCACGTGCCGAGGTCACCGTCAAGAACCCCGTTTTCTTCGAGAAGCTCAAGGTCGCGAAAGAGCTCGTCGAATGCGACGTGCTGATCAACGCGGGGGTGCTGAAGACCCACCACATAGTCGGCGCGACCGTCGCCGTCAAGAACATGTACGGCGTCCTCGACATGCAGGACCGCATGAACTACCACCACCTCGACAGGATCGAGGAAGTCATCGTGGACCTGAACCTCGTCAAGCCAGCCAGCCTAATCGTCGTCGACGGGGGCTACTCGACCCACCACCAGCCCGCGTTCGAGGTCCACAAAATGGACCTAGCCATGGCGGGAGACAACGCGGTTCTGGTTGACGCCGTCGCCGCGAAGGTCATGGGAGCGGACCCGAAGGCTTTGCGGTACCTGAGGTGGGCGGAGGAGCGCGGCTTAGGCTCAGCCGACATCGAGAAGCACCGAATCTTGGGGTTGACGATTGAGGAGGCTTTCCGGAAGAAGACGGTGAACAACGTGGACTTCGTCAACAGGGAAAGCCGGAACGTCAAAATAGTCAACGGAGGAGCCTGCACAGGATGCTACGGACGCCTCTCCACCATGCTGCTGCAGCATCACGACATCAACTCCGCGAAGGCGAAGCTCTACGTGCTCATGGGTCCGCAAGCCAAACAGCCAGCCCCAATGGAGGAAGGCGCAGCCTGCATACTCTGCGGCAACTGCCTCGCCCCTACCTTTTACAATAATCTAAAGGGAACCTTCGTCCCCGGCTGCCCACCCAGCCTCGAAGACTTCAAACAGGCGTTGGGAAAGTATTTAGCTCCCCGGAAACGGCTTTCACGCCGCGAATGGCAAAAAATCCTCAAGAAAATGGAGAAAAGAGGGTTCAAAGGTCCGCACGGTCCGCCGCCGTTTCTTCCCCCCAGACCCAGAGGAGAAGGAGGACACGCGCCGCCTTCCTAGCGTCGTGTGCGCATTTTTGTGGATTGAAACCTTAAATACCGTGTCTCAACATCAAGGTTGTACCTCAACGGGTGTGGTGTTGATGTCCCGCCAATTTCGAAGCGTCCCCGCAGGACCTCATTCAAGAAAACCTTATTGTACAGGTTAGTCGTTGACCCAGTTGCGCTTCTGGTAACCTACTTCTCGACGGGGCAAATCGCAGGCTCAATCGCAGCCGTAATCATCATCGAAGCCTTCTCCACCGCCTTCTACTACGTACTCGACAGAAAAATGTAGCCACAAAAACCCGTGCACTACACAGTGAAGCACACACGGATTTGCGCCCCAAAACAACAGAAAAAGTGCGCCGCAAATCAGACAGGTCTTGGACCGTAAGTTGATAATCATAATTGAAAATCGATTGATAATCAAATCAGACGGGGTCGAGGATGGTCAGCTTTTCTGACCCGCCTATTTACAGCCTCCCTCTAGACCTACTGGATAACACTCAAACGCAAAATTCTGTTGACACTCAAAACAGGTCAGACGCAAACCAACAACAGGCTAAATGAACCTACGGAGGCGCGTTTCTTCGGAGCTTTTTGCTCATCCTGACGAAGGCTAGGAAGTTGTCTTTGCTCATCTCGTAGGGTAGGCTCCCCTCGGAACCAAGGATGAAGCCGCCTCCCGGGGAACCAATCCTGAGCCTGTCAACGACGTGCCGCCTCAACTCCTCGACGCCCATGAAGCCGATGTGCTTGCTCAAGCCGCCCTGAAGACAGAGCTCGTCGCCGAACCGCTCCTTCAGAGCCGCGAGGTCCATGTTGTCAGACGGACCGATGGGGTTCAAAGCGTCCAGCCCAGCGTCCACGAGCAGGGGAACGATGGCGTTGATGTTGCCGTGGCTGTGCATGTTCACGAAGGCTCCGTGCCTGTGCGCCAGCTCGATGGCTTTCCTGTGCCAGGGGAAGATGAGCTCCTCGTAGAGCTTCGGGTTCATGAACGTCGCTTTGTTGTAACCCAAGTCGTCGACCCAGCTAATCATCTTCGCACCCCGCTCCAGAAGGTTCCTCTCCGCCCGCAGATTAAACTCGCCAACCCTCGCTATCAGCTTCTCGAAGAGGCGCCTGTTGACATACAGGTCTTTAAGCACAACTTCGAGCGGTCCGCGCAGGAAGTACCAGACTCCCGAAAAGAACCCGTTTATGCTGCAGACAGGAAAGAACCCTTTTTCAGCGATGTACTTAATGGACTCCTCAAGCCCCTCATACCTTTCAGGGTCGTCAGGGTCGGGCAGAACCAGACCGTCCAAGTCGTCCTCGGAACCGACAGGGTACTTCACGTACTCCCTGACCCAAGTGGTCTTGGACGAACCCATCCGCCAAACCGCGCCCGTCTCCCACTCGTCCAAAAACCAACCGGAACCAGCCTCCGTCCTGCTTTTAACCCGGAACCCACCGCTGCCAACGCCTACCAAGAACTCGTCCAAGAACTCAGCCTCCCTCAAAACCCCACGGAATTGCTCAACCACTTTTTCAGACGCCGAAGGCTTGGCAATCATGGAACCTTTCCCAACGTTTGTGCCTGCCCCTTTCATGAGAGGCGTAAACTTCGCCCTCGCCATCTCGTTCGTGAACTCGATGACCTGTGGCACCACGGGAGGCTCCTCGTGACGTAAAGCCGCAAGCACGCACTCGAACCTGTTCACCACGACCAGCCACCGCCAGAACGCTGAGGGCATCTTAACGTTTTCATGTCCATATCTACGCGAAAACAATTAAAATTTTCGACGCCATTTTTCCAGTTCTCAATATTTTTCAGGCTCAACCCATTTTTCCCAATAATATAACTTTTTTGTATAACCAAAGTTAACGCCAATTACGTTTTTTTTACTTTCGCGATAAAATGACCGTAGTAAATTTTTACGTTATATTCTTGAAAAACCTTATATTCACGGTGAGTTAACTAAAATCAGCTCATCGAATTTACGGAAAAGAAAGGAGAAAAAAAGGAAAAATGTCGAGAAACGTATCGCAGGTTGTAAGCAGAACGGCAGAGAAAACAATCGACGAAATAGCCAGAGAATCGATCCCCCAAATATGCGTGATAGGCGCTGGGGGAGCAGGATGCAACATCGTCTCGTGGATGAAGGAAAAGGGAGTCGCAGGAACACGAATCTACGCGCTGAACACCGACGCCAAACACTTGAGCATTACCAATGCTGACCAAAGGGTCCTCATAGGTTTCAGAACGTGCGGAGGACTCGGAACCGGAGGCTTCACGGAGCAAGGCACCAAAGCCGCAGAAGAAAGCGCAGGAGACATCGAAAAGCTCATCGCAGGCTCAGGACTAGTCTTCATTACCGCAGGGCTGGGAGGAGGAACGGGCACAGGCGCATCGCCAGTCATCGCCCGAATCGCGAAGGAGCTCGGAGTCCTAACCCTAGGCGTGGTCACCATCCCATTCCAGGTCGAGAGGACGCGGATGGAGAAGGCCAAGGAAGGACTAGCCAGGCTGGTTGAGCAGTGCGACGCAGTGGTTGTGATAGACAACTCTAGGCTGAGAAAAATCGCTGGGGCGCTGCCGCTGTCGGAAGCATTCGCCGTTGCCAACGAGCTGATAGCCAGCTTCATAAAGAACATTTCAGAAACAATCGCGATTCCAAGCCTCGTGAACTTGGACTTTGCCGACCTGAAAACGATCATGACGGGCGCCAAAATATGCGCCATCGGAATCGGCGAAGGACAGGGAGACACGATGGTCGAAGACGCCATCGAGAAGGCTCTGGGAAGCCAGCTACTCGACGTCAGCGACCTGAAGAAGAGCGAAGGCGGGCTTGTCCACTTGGAAGGCGGCGACGACATGACCCTGGAAGACGTCACGAAGGCAGGCGAAATCGTCATAAGCAGAATCTCGCCCAACGCAAGGGTCTCTTGGGGCGCAAGGGTCAACAGCAAACTGGAAGGCACGATGCGAGCCACCATCGTCCTAGGCGGAGTCCAAAGCCCGTTCCTAGAAGCAGCCATGGCACCAGTATCACTGACGCAACCAACAGGTCCAGCGATGCAAGCAGAAGTCGTGAAGAAAGAACCCAAAAAGAAAGGGTTCTTCGGGTTCTAGACGGGGGATAACCAAGGCTCTTTGGAGATGAATGGTGTGTCCTCCGAAATAGTCGTCGGCGCCATCATTATCTTCGCGGCGTTCGCAGTGGTGCTCATCCTCTACATAGCGGCAAAAGCCTTCAAATCGCCCAACATCTTCTACGCGCCGCAAGAAGCGACCCCTGCACTAGCATCGCAACTCACGTGCCCAAAGTGCCGCTCAAGGAGACTGAAGGTCACGGGCAGCTACAATCTGGGCTGCGAGGTCTGCGGCTTCACGTTCAGCGTCGGCGTGATGCGGAAAAGAGAAACAGAGTAAACGTCGCTGCGTGCGAAGAACGGTGTGATGCTGAGAACAACCCTCAACATCCCCGCCCAACATTTTTTTAGAAATTTCTGAACCAGAACTTTTTCTAGGACTTCAGTCCTCTCTTTCGTCTTTCCTTCACTGTCTTGCTGATAGCCATCTTGACCTGTTTAACTGATGTTCCTAGATAGTTCTCGGGGTCAAGCGCCGTTTCAATTTCTTTTTTACTGAGAAGACGGCGTATAGTCTCATCTTTCAGAAGCATGTCCCTGAAGGGCGTTTCCTCATCCTCGCTCTTTATCGCCAGCTGGCGCTCAAGCTCGTGAGCTTCCTGCCTGTTCATCCCTTTCTTTACTAAGGCAATCATGACGGCTTCGGACATCACGCGCCCCTCCGTTATGCCGATATTCTTTTTCATCCTTTCCGTGTCGACCTCTAGGTTGGACAGTACGTTGACCATCAGAAGCAGCATGTAGTCGATGAGGATGCACGACTCGGGAAGCACGAACCTTTCAGTGGACGACTGCGTCAAATCCCGCTCCTGCCACGTCGGAACGTCCTCCAGAGCTGGCACAACCAAGCCCCTCATGACCCTCGCCAAGCCACAGATTCTTTCGCAGAGCTCGGGGTTACGTTTCTGGGGCATCGTCGAGCTGCCGACCTGCTTCCGCTTCTCGAAGGGCTCAAAAACCTCCCCAATCTCGGTCCTCTGCAGCTCCCGAACCTCAGCTGCGAACTTGTCCAAGCTGGAAGCCAACAAAGCCAGAAGACAAACGAATTCGGCGTGCCTGTCCCTCTGAACAATCTGCGTCGAAACCTCTGCAGCTTTGATGCCGAGCTTCTTCATCACGAGGTCCTGAATTTCGACGGCATTCGGACCCAGACCCGCCTGAGTTCCCACCGCTCCGCTCATCTTGCCGACGACTAGACGTTTTTCGCACTCGTCCAGCCTCTCGATATGCCTAGAAACTTCCCTCATCCAAACGGACAGCTTCAGCCCGAACGTGATGGGTAAAGCGTGCCGTCCATGGGTCCTGCCCACCATAATCGTGCCCTTGTGGCAGTCAGCTGCCTTAAGAAGGACAAGCTCAAGCTCGTCCAACCTGTTTCTAATCACCTTTAACGCTTCTTGTAGCTGTAGTGCCCTCGCGGAGTCCACGATGTCGTAGCTCGTCGCCCCAAAGTGGACGTAGGCGCCGCTTGGACCGCAAACCTCGGCGAAGGCTCTCACGAGTGACATGACGTCGTGCTTGATTTCCTTCTCGATCTCCTTCACTCTGCTGAGCTTCACGTACTTCGTTGACGCCATGCTGACGATTTTCTCCGCGTCCACAACAGGTATGTCGCCGACCTGGCCGTGAGCCCAAGCCAGCGCCGCCTCCACGTCAAGCAACTTTTGAACGTAATTTTCTTCCTCGAAAATACGGAGCATCTCAGGCGTCCCGTACCGGCCTGTGTCAATCGGAAGGATGGGCAACCGCATCGCCTCACGTCATAATTCGGAAGCGGTAAATAAATATCTTCCACTTCACAATTGTCCAGCAAATACTGCATTAATAGAATTAGGTTGTTGCCGCCTTCGAGGAAAACGTGTTGAAAAAAACAGCCATAGTGTACTCACCGAAGTTCCTGAACCACCAAGTAAGTCGCGATAACCCGGAGTCCCCGAGAAGGCTGAAAGCAATAGTCGAAGGAATAAGACAAAGCCAGCTACTGGTACACGGGAACTGCGCATTCGTAAAACCTAGTCCAGCCAGTCTTGTGGACTTGAAAAGCGTTCACAGCCCAGAATACATTGAGCACGTCAAGCGCCTTTCTGAGTCAGGCGGCGGCGTACTCGATAAAGAAACCGACACGAGGGTTTCGAGGCAGAGTTATGAGGTTGCCCGGCTTGCAGCTGGCGGAGCAATAAAAGCTGTGGACGGGGTGATGGGGGGCGAGTTCAGGAACGCGTTTGTTCTAGCAAGGCCTCCCGGGCACCACGCAGGCTCCGATTACGGCATGGGATTCTGCGTCTTCAACAACGTCGCGTTGGCTGCGGACAATCTGGTGAGGAGGCATGGTCTTCAGCGGGTCCTCATTTTGGACATTGACTCTCACAACGGGAACGGGACCCAGGAAATCTTCTACAGCAACTCAAAGGTCCTTTACGTGAGCCTGCACGAAGACCCAACCGAGTTCCCCGAAGTAGGATTCATGGACGAAACAGGCGAAGGAGAAGGACTCGGCTTCACCATCAACATCCCTTTCCCGTTCGGCACGGGAGACGCGGTGTACTGGAAAGCCATGAAGACCGTGGCGTTGCCGATTGCGAAGCAGTTCAGACCACAGTTTGTTCTGGTGTCCGCAGGGTTCGACGGCCACTACAGAGACGCCGTCGGAGAGCTGTCGCTGTCAAAGCAAATCTACCTAATGATTTTTCAGGCAATCCTCAAATTCGCAAAAAACGCATGTAAGGGCAGGGTCGTAGCTGTGCTGGAAGGTGGCTACTGCCTCAGCGTTCTAAGAAAGGTCGTCCCAGCCGTCATTGGACAGATGGCTGGGCAAGGAAGCATGCTTCGCGAGAGAGCTCCTCCGCTGGATTTGAACGTTCAAAGACGGGCAGAAAAAATATTAAAAGGCGTGAAAAGGGTTCAATCCGAGTTCTGGACCCTGTGACACAATTTGGACCATGGCTGTCGTTTCGTTACTCGATGACCTCAATGGCGTTTTCTGGGCATTGGCTTTCGCAGGCTCTGCACACGAGGCACTCGTCGACGTTGACCGCTGACGACTTGCCGTCCTTGAGTTCGTAGACGCCCACTGGGCACACGTCGACGCACGTCCCGCAGCCCGTGCACTTGTCCATGTTGATTTTGATCTTGACCAACTGTGTTTCACCTTCCGAAATTCTAATGACATGGCTCTCTGATGAATAAAAGCTTTTTGGGACTAATTGCGGCAGACATGGTTTAGGTTAAAATGAAAAGGAAATAATAATTTAGCCGGAATATGAAGACATATAATCATAGTAACTGCCATTAATCGCGTAATCGTAACAACCTGCCATCAATGGCCCCTTTTTTGGGGCAGCAGCTTTGTAAGAACTGAATCATACGTTTTTTGTAGCCAGCGAACGGACGAGCTTCAGCAGAACAGAATCGTTAGAAAAGATTGCCCTGTCATTTTCTGAATTCGAAACGTGACTGTTGGGTTGAAGGTTTGTCAAAAGGAATTGTTGCTCATCGATGCATAAAAAAATTATTGGCAGCTCAAAATCCGCTTGTTGTATGTTACATGAGTACCTCAGCTCATTCAGCATGTGCTGGTCGTTTGAGTTGTACGGAGCGATAATCCGCACCTTAACTTCCCGTTCAACCAGCTCATCAAAAAACCTGCTGAACTCCCTGTAAAGAAGCACCAACCCGTTCTCGTTAGTGACCAAGTCAACCGTGAGTTTCGCTTTGGAAAGCATCTCGCGGAGTTTCCTGAGGATTTGCTGCCTCCCAATGATGACCCACAACTCCCCCCTTTGCAGGTTTTCGTCCTTTTTCGCCTTCCTGAAGGTCTCATCCAGCGACGAGACCACGGAAACCAGATTTTCGACCATATTTTGGTAGGATTTGAGATACGTCTTGAAAGCCGTTTCGGGGGATACTGGAGAAAACCTTCTCGGCTCCTCAGGAATCTCGACTATAAGGTTGATGCTAATGAGCTTTTTTATGACGCTGTACACTTTGGTTCTTGGGACTCCGCTTAAGACACTTAGGGTCCTTGCGTTCGTGCAGCCTGCCTTGACGAGGGCAACGTATACCTTCGCTTCATATTCAGAGAGTCCTAGATACTCGCACAGTCCCTGCCACGTGTTGTCGTACTGTGGTTGCACCGTCTCCATGGTTTCCCTCCTCATAATGCTGTTTACCCCCCATTATTTATCCCATAATATCATGTGATTTTAAATTTGCTGTAACCGTCACCAGCGGCTCCTTGGCTACAGTAATAGAATGCAGCTTCACTGCTCGAAGAGGGATGAGCAAAAAGTTCTAGTTCGGACATTTATCTCTGGTCGAATAAAACCGTCATAACATTTTATAGACGTCAGTGTGTTTCGGATTTAGAGTCGGAATATAGAAGGTTTTCAGTGAATCTCTTCTTTGAGTCTCAAAATCGTTTCTTCTATCGTGTTTTCCACGCGTTCCTTCATTCGGCTGTACTCGTCCAGCATTTTCCTTCGGGCTTCAGCGGTGATTTCCCTGCGGAGGAACCTTGCTTCAGCCCTCTCAACGTTAATTTTAAGGGTCTCAATTTCTTTCTCCGCCTTTTCGAGGCTTCTCATTCGTTCCACGTAGCGTTCGCTGGCTGCGGCAATCTTGGTGCTCAGCTGCGACAGGTCTTTGTCGAGCCTCGAAATGTGGTCGTCCACGGAGCTTTTCCTCAGGCGATACTTGCGCCTGGAAAGTTTCCCCCTTTCAGTCTGCGCTTCCATGGATTCCAAGTCTGACCTCAACCTTCTCCGTTCCTCATATAGATTTACGAAGTCCTTGAGCAAACCTGAAGAAAAGGGGGCTGCAGCCACGACCATGGGTGTGGTTTTGAGCCTTCTCCGGGTAAAGAACACCGCGCCGAAAAAGGCGACTGCGATTCCAGTCCAGAGAGCTGGTCTAAAGATTGCCCAAAGGATGAAGTACTGGTACTGCAGGCTTATATTCGGCTCAATTACCTGCGTGAAGTTGGCTTCCTCGTATTCGACGCTCACGGAAAAGCCCGATTTCTGGACCAGCGAAGGCGTAATCGAGGCAGCTCGATATTCCGCTCCTTCGGGCAAAGTAACAGTAAGCGTAAACTCTTCGACGTACCAGTCAGAAGGCTTGCTTAGGCTGACGTTCAGGGTGCAGTCTTGCCACCCGCTTTGTTTGATGTAAGCGCTGGAGGGGAGGCTGTATGCGGCTAGGAGGCTCGTTCTGTTCTGTGCAGCTAGGCTGGTTTTCAGGAATATTCTGACGGACACGTAGGCTTCGTGGTTCGTTATTGTCAGGCTGGTCGACCCGTATGTTCCGAAAATGTCTTGGACAGTAATCGCTGTGGCGTTCGGGGGCAGGTAGAAGAAGACAAGACGTAGACTTGCGTTGGAATTGTTGATTACGACGATTTTGTCGGTGGCCGAGATTCCTCCCCAAGAATCGATTTTGATGTTTCTCCGCCAGTCCTCGACTATGTATGTGTAGTTCTCCATGGGCGAACCGTTCTGCCCGATTACGCCAGTACCGATTGTTTGAGCATTTGAAAATAACTCAGCGCTAACAGTCCTGCTGTACATGGTTCCTAGACACAGAACTAGTATTATGAACAGCCCTTCCGTCTTGTGCGTTGAACTTTGTGAGCGCGTTGGTTTTCTCAATCTTCTCAACCTTGATTCGGGAAGCCATGGATTATTTTAGAGGAAATATGTTTGTTTATTGTCTATTAAATTTATTCATTTTAAGCCTTGCCAAGATGTTATGCTGGATTGTATAATTTATCCTTTCAGTTCCTAAATTATTGGCATCTCTATTGGTTGCGTAGAAACTCCATTAACTCAAAATGTGACTAAAAAGGTTTAATCACGTCATAAAATAAGGGTCAACGCTTTTAGAAAAGATTTATTTTCATTCTTTTTTGTTCGGTTTTGTTTCTACCTGTCTTATGTAGTAGTTTTCGCTCTTCTTTGCCCCGAAGCTTCTGACGCCCTTCTCCTTGAGCTGTTTCTTAAGCTTCACGGCGTGGCTGCTTGAGATTTCGCCCTTCTTTTCCAGGTAGTTGATGACTTCGACGGCTTGTTTTTCGTTGTCGCACCTTCTGAGGAAGTCGATGACGTCGGGCTCGTAACCTTCGAACGTGCTGGAGTCTGCCTTCCCCTCGCCTTCAGAATCTGGGCGCTCAGGCTTTATCGACAAACGGTTCTTTTCGCTGGTCATCTCTTCCGCCAGATGAGGAAACATCCTCTTGAAACGTTCTTTCTCCAATTCCAATTTTTGCACTTTGCCTATGGAGAGCTGTATAATTTTCCCTCTTATATCTTGAACGGTGTATTTTCTGAGACTATACAAAACCTCTAAAGCTTTCTGCCTCTCTGACCAAGGCTTTCTTGTCTATGCCGACATCGATGATGTCCCAAGGCAAAGGCTCGTCAACATCCTTCTCCCGCAGGTAAGTTTCTAAACAGATTTCAGTCTCTTTCATGGCACGCCGCCAAGCCCCCAACCCCCCGCCGTAAACTGCAGCAAGCTCGATTGTTCTACCGATTTCCCTTCCGCCCAGGCTTAGGAAGGCTTGGATTTGGGCGTGACGGGGGTCAATCCCTTCGGTCATAAACCTTCTGTCGCCCTTTAACAATTTTTTCAGCTGTTTCATCTTCTCCCTTACTTCTGGCACGGACGCCATTTCCTCCCACTGGAAAGGTGTGTGAGGCTTGGGAACCAGCGGATTAACGCTGAGGTGGACAGCCTTTAACCCATAACCAGCGTCTGCGACGCGCTTTGAAAGGTCAGATATGGCTTCAAAGTCTTTCACGTCTTCCTTGGGCAGTCCGACCATGAAATACAACTTTATTCGATTGACCCCTTGGCTGAGAAGGACTTTGGCGGCACCGACCAAGGCGTCCGCGTCCATACCCTTACACGTGACGTCGAGCATCCTAGGCGAAGCCGCGTCGGGCGCCAATGTGACGCTCCTCTGTTTTCCTTTCACAAGCATCTTTGCCAGCTTTTCGGTGACGCTTTCAGGTCTTATCGAGGGGATTGACAGTTCGAACCCGCGGGAAACGACGAATTCGCACAGTTCCTCAAGGCGCGAGTAATCGAAGACGCTGGCTCCGATGAGCGCAACCTTGCTAGCAGGCGTCAACCTCGTTCCCCCGTCGATAATTTCCTCGACCTTCGCAAGGCTTCTTTCGCGCCTAGGACTGCTGATGTGTTTCAGCAGGCAGAATCGGCACCGTCTGCCGCAGCCTCTGGTCTCCTCTACCGTGAAGGTTTTGCCGAAAATCGTCATGTAAGGGCTGCGGTCGTCGACAAGGGGGACCTGCTGCGCCACGGGGTGAAATGCTTCATTGAGACTGCGCACCCAGACCCTTTCCGTCGGATTCGAGACCTGCGGGACATATAAGCCACCAATGTTTGCGGACTCTTCTATGCGTCCTCGGTCTCCCCCGCAGGCTTTTAATTGGTCAACCAGTTCATCCAGTATGGGCTCAGCCTCGCCTATGACGAAAAGGTCGACGAAGTCCGACATTGGCTCAGGATTAGCGGTTGCGCATGGACCGCCAGCGACCACAATTGGGTCCCCGCCCTTTCTGTCCTCCCTTCTCGGCGGGATGCCTGACCTCCGCAGCATCTGGACGACGTTGGTGTAGTCCTCCTCATACTGGAGGGTGAAGGCTGCGACGTCGAACTTTTTCAGGGGCTGGTTGGACTCAAGGCTCGTCCAAGGTTCTCTCAGCGTAGGCACGAAGAAGCGTTCGCAGAGGACGTCATCGTGCATGTTGAACAAGGCGTAGAGCAGCTTAACCGTCAATCCGCTCATACCTGCCC
>Ga0233423_10000960_pt1 | contig 14731 bp, 9 predicted proteins | sample Watercolumn_Mata_FD_180713 | JGI IMG/M metagenome (GOLD analysis project Ga0233423, IMG submission 180713) | Freshwater microbial communities from Lake Matano, South Sulawesi, Indonesia - Watercolumn_Matano_2014_112_MG | ecosystem: Environmental > Aquatic > Freshwater > Lake | place: Indonesia...
TGGGAATCGCATCACAGGCCCTGCTCGAACTGGGGGAGAAGGAATGGGTCGTGCTTCTGGCCAAGGACGCGGTGGTCAACCAGGCCAAGGACGGCAGGCTCGGTCTGAACGGCGACAAGGGGCCTGTTACCGATCCGGCATCCAACGGCGAACCTCTGTTGTTTGCGGCGGGGGTCACCAGGGATCCTGAACTCAGGAAAGCAGCGGAGCGGATGTTGGATTTCCTCCTGTACCGGGCGCCGAGGACCCGGAACGGCATCATTTTCCACAATCACATCGAGAACATGATTTGGGTGGATTCGTTCTATATGTGCCCGCCCTTTCTCGCTGTTGCCGGGCATCCGGCCGAGGCCGTGAAACAGGTGGAAGGATACAGGGACATCCTGTGGAATCCGGACAAGAAACTTTTCTATCATATCTGGGATGATGACAGGAAAGCCTTTAGCCGCGGGCTTTTCTGGGGAGTGGGAAACGGCTGGGCTGCTGCAGGCATGACGCGGGTCATACAGGCTCTGCCGGAATCCATGAAGGAAGAGAAACGGAAATTGGCCGGATATGTGAAGGAAGTCATAGACGGGTGCCTTGCTGTTCAAAGGGAAGACGGGCTTTTCCACGATATCGTGGATGATCCGTCCACATTCGTGGAGACCAACCTGGCCCAGATGCTGGCCTATTCGATTTACCGGGGCGTGAAAGCCGGCTGGCTGGACGCTTCCTATATCCAGGATGCGGACCGGATGCGCGAGGCGGTTTACATGAAGGTGGACGATTTCGGGCTGGTGCAGGGCGTCTGCGGGGCGCCGAACTTCGACAGGTCCGGCACTGCGACGGAAGGCCAGGCATTTTTCCTGCTCATGGAAGCGGCGTACAAAGATTTTAAATAAATGATGAATTAAGAATTAAGAATTAAGAATGATGAACACCCGCTACACTCGCCGGAATTCTTGTTGTGATGCCCGATGCACATTTTTTCGAGAATGTCCGAAAAAGGAATAAACCCACAATAGTCAATCCGGCGGGATGCCTGATGCTGAATCATCTGAAACTCTACGCGGTCATGCTGCTTGCCTTTTTTGCAATCGACATGGTCTGGTTGGGCCTTGTGGCCCGTCATTTCTACCGCAGGCATCTGGGCTTTCTGATGTCCCCGGATGTGAACTGGATCGCGGCAGTTCTTTTCTACCTCCTGTTCATCGCGGGGATTCTGGTGTTCGTCGTGCTCCCGGGTCTGGATGCGCATTCGCTCAAAAAAACGCTCATGCTGGGGGCGCTTTTCGGCCTGGTCACCTATGCGACATACGATCTCACGAATCTCGCGACAGTCAAAGACTGGCCATTGATTGTCACCCTTGTGGATATGGTATGGGGGACAGTGCTGAGCACGCTGGTCGGCTGCGCCGGTTACCTGGCCGGGACCCGGATTCTGTAGGTGATAAACCGCTAATCCGCGCAGGATTTTACGATCCGGCGATTGGAAAAATCATGGATTCATATAACCCCCGCCCTGAATCCCGGGTGTGAGGGTCGCAACCACAGGCTGCATCACCGAATCCTGTTTAAATCGGGGATTTTCCCACCCGCCTGGTCCGGGATGACGCCACACCCATCATTCACCGCACCCCCCGGGTGTGAGGTTCGCTGCCACAGGCTGCATTGAAGAATCATTGTCAAAGGATGGGATCATGCCGCCCGCATGACCCGGGATGGCACCGCCTCAAAAAGGATTTTAGAATTCAGATTGCAAATTAACGATCTCAGATTTATTAAAAGATCTGAGATCTGCAATCTGCAATCGTTCATCTGAGATCAATAGGATTTCTTCCCACGATCCCCTAACCACGGATGCCGAGTTCTCACGAAGCACGAGGCACGATGCCCGTCTTTTCCCGAACCCCGATTCTCATTCCCCGCAGCCCATGTTCCGCTCTTCCATGCAATAGGACTTGAAATTTGATGCGAACGGCTCCTGATACTGGCCCCACAACCAGGCAAGCAGGGATATGTGCGCGCTCCTGCATGCGTCCATGACGGCCGTATAGGGATGCTCCCCGTTGGCTGCGAATTCGCCGATAATGACAGGCGCAATATCCGCAGTCCTGAGCACATTCAGCCTTGCCTCGATCACGGAGCGGGAGACATCCCAGTATGTCCTGTATGCGTGAATGTCGAATACGATGTTCTTCCTCCCCTCGAGCAGATCGCGTCCTTTGTCGATGAACGGTTCATGGCCCTGGCCCATGGCGGTACCGCAGAGCACGATGATGTTCCCGGCCCCTGTCCCGCGTATGTTGTCCACCATCAAGACCGCATCCTCCAGCCATTGCGCTGAAGATGCCGTATTTTCCTTTTTCCAGTCATAAGGTTCATTCCATACGCCGAACCAGACATCGTCCTGGCCCTTGAACAGCACGGCGATCTCACGCCACCTTTTCTGGATTTCAGTAAAACGCGGGTCCTGCGACGGAACGGCTCCGAGCAGCTGGCAATCCGGGTACGGGACTGACCCATCGGACAATGCGTCGCTGTCGTACCAGAAGGCTGCGAGCAGGGTCACGAATCCCCGGCGCCTGGCCGCCTGCACGATGCGCAGCAGGTCCACGTCGGACATCCGTTTCATGTCGATGCATTCCCGAACGATATCCATCCCGTATGCAAAGGGGCCGTCGAAATCGAGGTCCCAGATGCTCATCTTGTTCGTCCCGCGCAGCTCCCATTCGCACGAGTCCCTCATCAGCCGGGATCCGGACGTATGAAAACCGGTTTCTCCGGAAGGCGTCTGCGAGGCAGGATTGGATTTTTTGCGGCATCCGGCCTGAGGGAGGATCAAAAAGGCCAGGGAAATTATCAAAATGAAATTTTTAATCATGGAAGCTCCGGTTTGAAGCGCTAATGGACCATCCTGTTACCAGCAACGGGCGATTAAACGAAGAACTTCAGCATGATACGCCCCCCAGGCGGGGGATGATAAGCCTCGAGATTAAAATTGAAACGGAGAAAAATGGACGCCGATTTCCGAAAGAATGGGGCATGCCTGGGATTTCTCGATAACGAGACGGATGCGGTCAGCCCGCACCTCAGGGAAGCGGTCCAGTTTTTTCCTGCCCACGGTCGTTCCTTTTGCGATCGTCATCCAGCCCGGCCCGTCCGGAATTTCAATGCGGTACGAGGCGATGCGCTGGCCCAGGGCAACCGGTTCCTCGATGCGGAAGACATTGAAACCGGCTTCTTGATCCAGGGAGATCTCAATCCACGCTTCCCTCGCAGAATCCTCGACTGCCCAGAAGGTCGCAGGATCCCCGTCCACAGCCCTGCCGGGCCCGAAATCCTGTGATCCGCCGCGGACCTGGCTCGCCGTTGCCGGTCTAATGAAAGCCAGGTCTTTTTCGAAAATGACGTCTATGGCGGATCTGAATTCGAGGAGCCTCTCCTCGTCCGCCCGGTCTATCCTCCCCTCCCGGTTGGGCGGCACGTTGAGCAGCAAAATCCCGTTTCTGCCCACGGACTTGAAGTATATGTTGAGCAGCTCGGCCAGGGATTTCGGGGACTCCTCAGGATGCCAGAACCACCCCTTCCGGATGGAAACGTCGCATTCCGCAGGAACCCAGTCCGGCCCTCCCGGTTCGCCCTCGTTCAGATAGCCGGTGTTTTCCGTGCCCATCTTGACCTTGGAACGGTCCATCATGGACCAACAGGTTTCTCCGGCGAACCCCTTTTCGTTCCCGACCCAACGGACGTCCGGCCCCTCATCCGAAAACATCACGGCTGCCGGCTGGAGCTGGCGAACCAGCGCGCGGAACAGGGGGAAATCGTAAACCTGCACCTTTCCGTTCGGACCCTCCCCGCAAGCCCCGTCGAACCACATCTCCGCCACGGAGCCGTAGAGGGTCAGCAGTTCGCGAAGCTGTGCTGCATAGAAGGCATTGTATGCGGGACTGTCCCCGTAGGACGGTTCGTGCCTGTCCCAGGGAGAAAGATAGAGCCCTGCCTGCAGCCCCGTCTTCCGGCAGGCATCCGTGAATTCCCGCACCAAATCCCCTTCCCCCTTCCTCCATGGGCTGCCCTTCACGCTGTGCTCCGTGTACCGGCTCGGCCACAGGCAGAAACCGTCGTGATGCTTGGCCGTGAGGATCAGCCGTCCGAAGCCGGTGCGTGCCGCCAGCTGGGCCCATTGCCCGGCATCGAGTCGCAGCGGATTGAAAAAGGCGGGATCCTCGTTTCCCATGCCCCACTCCCTGTCTGTGAACGTGTTCATGCCGAAATGGAGGAACAGGGAAAGCTCCACGGATTGCCAATAGAGTTGCCGGGCGGTCGGTATCGGCAGGACTGGCGGCGGCGGTTTGACCGCGCCGTGCAGAGAGGGGACAAGCAGGAGTATCATGAAAGGGCGAATCATTTCAGCCTCCTGATGGCAAATCTATAATTTTAATTCAATCACGTCACCGTCGCAGAGCACATGGTCCCGCCCGACAAGCTGTCCGTCCCGCACGCCGCTTCCCCAGATGCGTGCGGAATGGAGCTTCTCGAGAAAATCGTGATGCACCTTGGCGGCGAAATCCGCAACCGTGCTCCCCCTTCTGAGCACGAAGGGCGATTCCATCTCCGGTTTTTTTCCGGGGGGTTTTGAATACACCCGGACGATGCCGAGCGCATCGAACACCCGGAGCTTGAAACGGTCCAGGTTTCTCCCCGTGGCGGCAGACACCGGAAGGACAGGCCATGCATCGCCCAGCTCCGCCGCGAGCGCCCGGGCTTCCGGATCCGTCTGATCATCGTCATTTTTGTTGGCCACGACCAGGGTGGGGAGAAAAACCGGATGGAGGTCCTCTGCACCCGCGGCCTTCAGCGGCTCGGGGAAGATCCGGTGCCCGGAAAGGATACTTGATATTTCATGAACCTGTTCTGAAGGAGACCGGGTGAGATCCACAACAGCCAGAAGCAGGTCCGCGTTCCGGATTAAGTCGAACAGGGCATGTTCGACATGCTCCCTGGACAGGGGAGGCGTATCCACGAGCTGTACCTGGATGTCGTGTACAGGCATCATGCCGGGAGTCGGATTCCAGGTGGTGAAGGGATAATCCGCCACTTCGGGCCTGGCGTGTGTCAGAGCAGCCAGCAGGGAGGATTTCCCCGCGTTCGGCGCTCCTGCCAGGACGGCCTGTCCTGCGCCCTCCCGTTCGACATGGAAGGCGGACTCATGCCTGCCCGCATGCTTGTGAGCCTGTGCCTCGTCCTTGAGCTTGGCGATGCGGCGCCGGATGTCCGCCCTGAGCTTGTCCGTGCCCTTGTGTTTGGGTATGGTCCCGTACAGGATCTCGAGGGTGGATATTTTTTCCTCGGTCGTCTTCGCCTCGCGGTACCGCTTGTCCGCCTCGAAATATTCGGGAGGGAGGTTGGCCGGCATATCAGCTCCGGGAATGTCGGTTCGGTGGAAGTTAATCGCTTTGACGAACAATGTCAAGCCGGGATCGGGGTGTTTGGCCCGGGCGGCCGGATAGAATCTTCTTGATTATTGACTAAACTTTCCTATATTACTTTGGTCTTGATGGGATGCATCCCGGCGACGGGATGCCCACACTGTGATACTCATAATCGAAAGGGACAGCCTATGAATCGACTCATCGGCCTTCTGGTCATCCTGTCCGCCTGCACGGCTGTTTTTGCAGGGGACCAGGACTTCGTCCTGGTTAATGAAACCGGATTGACCATCGATCAGTTCTATTGTTCCCCGACGACCACAAAGGATTGGGAGGAGGATGTGCTCGGGGTGGACGTGCTGAAAGACGGGGAAAAAGTAGAGATCAAATTCTCGCGCGATGAGGAAGCCTGCGATTGGGATCTGATGATCGTGGACGAGGAAGGCGATAAAATCTACTGGACTGAGATCAACCTTTGCAAGGCCGAGATGATCACGCTCTACTACGAGAAGGGCAAACCCACGGCGCTGATCAAGAACGTGGACGAGGACGAGGAGGCAGAGGACGAGGAGGAAGAGGAGGACGAGGAGGACGACGAGAGTTATTGATGGGACGATACGCGAATCGTTCCATCCTGCAGAGCCGACTTTGTTCAAGGGTATTTCGTGACGCCGGGATCTTTTTTCGTTTCCCGGCGTTTTTTTAGATATTCTCATTATCGGAGGCTTGATGAAAAAGGCTCATGGTATCAACAGGCGCGATTTTATCCGCCAGACCGCCGTTGCGGCGGGCGCATTGTCCCTTGGAAGAAACCTGTTCGCGGGTGCGGACAAGAGCATGGTCCTGGAGGTGCACAGGCCCGGAATCATCGGCCGGGAGAACCGCCCCGATTTTACCGGGGTGCTCGAAATGCTCGACCGGGGCATGCAGGACTTCACAGGCGAAAAGACGCGGGCCGGGCAGTGGAAACGCTTCGTGTCCCCGGAGGATGTCGTCGGACTCAAGGTCAACGGATTGGGCGGGCCTTTCATGGCCACCAAGCACGAGTTGATCCGCGCGGTCATCGTTTCCCTCACCGACGCCGGCATCAAGCCGGGGAACATCATCGTTTTCGACCGTTACAGGGATCATCTCAAGGCGGTCGTCCAGCAGTCCCGCCTGGAGGACCTCGGGGTCAGGGTCATTTCAAGCGAAGACAAAGAGGGCGGATTCGACGAAAAAGAAACCGTTTACGGTTCCGCATCCACGCATCTCACGAAGATATTGACCGAGAAGATCACGGCCATGATCAATATGCCCATCGTCAAGGATCACCAAATTTCCGGGACCACGGTTTCCCTCAAGAACCTGTCACACGGATTGACGGACAAGCCGTGGGAGTTCCACGCCAATCACTGCGATCCGTACATCGCGCATGTCAATGCCATGCCGGAAATCGTCAAAAAGCACAGGCTGGTCATCATGGACGGCCTTCTCGGATGCTGCGACGGTGGGCCTGGCCACAGGCCTGAGGGCGTGGTGAAATACGAGTCCCTGCTGTTCGCAACGGACCGCGTGGCCATCGATACGGTGGCCACGGAAAAGATCGAGGCTGCCAGGAAGCAGAAGGGCTTCCCATCCCTGGCCGCAGCAGGCCGCCCGCCCCAATATCTGTTGACCGCAGAGAAAGTCGGGCTCGGGCATCACGACCGGACGGGGATCGATCACAGGATCATCGAATAGAACTGGTCTGCAAAGATGGATTTGCATGCTGCCCCCGGCTGGAACGCCGGGGGCTTTTTGGGGTGGCCCCGCTGTTGCACCTCAAGCTCCATTTTCCCTATAGGGACTTCACTCCGACATGAGGGCTCAGCCCTGCGAAGAGAATGGGCGCTGGGCATAACGAGGCGCGATCGAGAACCCCCTCGATCCCTTTCCCCGCCATTCCCCGCAACCTCCCCGGGATCGGTCCCCCTTGGCAGGGGGACAAAAGCCGAGGGGCTGATCGGTATAGGAATCGATCCTGCATCAGGTTTGTCAGCCGGGGAAGTATATCCCGTATATTATTGCTGCTTCGCCTGAGTCCGGATTTTCAGCGATGTACCTTTCAATCCCGGTGACGATGCGGTCAGGGTGATCGTTCCGGGTTCGGACGCCGACTGGACGATGATTTGCGCCAGCCCGTTGAACAGGTTCCGCCTCCAGCGGGCTGCAGGGAAAACCACCTGCACCGCGCCGGGGTCCTGGTTCGGCTCGTCCCATTGATGCCTTTTCCTGAACCGTTTCCCGGTGAGCGCATAGGAATTTTTTCCGGGATGGACATGCTCCGGCTTGAGACGTATTGCCGGCAGGAGCCCGGTTTGCGGGATGTCAGATGCCAGAAGATTTCCATTCACGTAAATCGATTGTTGCGTTGCGATGCTCTTCGCCAGAAGCGTCACTTCCGCTTCTGCCGCGAGTTCGGGCAGATCGAAGCTGCCGCGAACCACGATCAGTGAATCTGTATAAGCCCTCCAATCCGCAGGCTGGTTCCTGAACGCCGGCTCCCATGATGAATCGTCCCAGTTTTCCGCTGTCTCGGGCCGATTCTCCGGGTTATCCACAACGCATTCCTTCAGGTTTTCGATCTTGACGGTTTTAACGGTTTCGAAGTAACGGTCCGCCTCGTGGCTCGAGGGATCGCCGTTTCCGACTCCGATGATTTTTCCAGGCCCCTCCAGCTGAAATTGGATTTCGTTGCCCGCAGTTGGAATAAACAATCCCTTTGAGTCTTTCGCCTGCACGGTGATGACCGAAACATCCCGGCCGTCCGCCTTCAGGCTGTTCCTGTCCGGGGCCAATACGAGGGCTGAAGGATTCCCGGTCGTCCGGATCTCTTTTGTCATCATTTTCCTGCCCGCCCTGTAGCCGGTTGCTGTCAGAACACCCGGCTGGTAAATCACGGACCACTCGAGATGCCCATTGACCGGCATGTCCTTTCTCCCGAGGCTTTTGCCGTTGAGGGACAGCTCCACCTGTTCGCAGTTGCTGTAAACGGTTAATTTCAATTCCCTGCCTTCATGCCCCGGCCAGTCCCAGTGCGGGGCCACGCGCAGAACCGGCTCATCCTGCCACCAGGAACGCAGGTAGAAGTAGATGTCCTTGGGGAACCCGCAAAGATCGAGTATGCCGAACTGGCTGCTCACTGCAGGCCATCCGTAGGGGTTCGATTCGCCGCGATAGTCGAAACCGGTCCAGTAGAACAGGCCAGCGAGGAACGGCCGCTCCAGATAATATTTCCAGCCCGATTCGGTTCCCACGTTTTCAGGCATGCGCCGGGTGGGGGCCATATGCGCCTTCGCGTCGTCTGTCACGTAAACCCCTCGCGTGCCGATCGTATTGCTCTCCTCAGTGCCAACCGCTGACTGCCAGGGGAATTTGGCGTGATGGGCATCGATGTCGCCCTGCACCATGTAGTTGTAACCCATGACCTCCACCACGGTGCCGATGCCGCCGTCCCATCCGCCGCTGGAAGCTGCAGTGACAGCCCGCGAGGAGTCGAGGCGCTGGGCAAAGGCCTGCATGGTGGACGCGATACGCGCACCCTTGATGTTGCCTTCGATGGCCCATTCCTCGTTGCCGAGGGACCAGAGTATCACGCTGGGGTGGTTCCGGTCGCGCTTCATCAGGCGCTCGAGGCAGGAGAGATGCTCATCGTTGATGCCCATCAGCCTGTTCTCGTCGAGGACGAGCATCCCCAGGCGGTCGCAGGCGTCCAGCAGTTCGGGCGCTGGCGGATTGTGCGACGTGCGTATGGCATTGCTCCCCATCTGCTTCAGCCGCAGGATGCGGAATTCCTGCAGGGCGTCCGGGATTGCGGTCCCGACTCCGGCATGATCCTGATGATTGTTGGTCCCCTTGATCTTCAGTTGTTTTCCGTTCAGGAAAAAGCCCTTGTCCGGATCGAAACGGACAGTCCGGATGCCGAAGGAAGTTTCGTAGACATCAACCGTTTTTCCCCCGGCGCGGATGACGGTCTTCAGACGGTAGAGATCCGGCGTGTCGACGGACCACATTTTGGGATGAACCACAGGGAAAATCATGCGGAATTCCCTTTCCGCACCCGGATCGAGGCGCAGTCCGGACTGAATGCCGGAGGCGGCTACGTCGCCGTCCGGACCGGCGATCGATTCTTCAATACTGAAGACCGCGGTTTCCTTCGAATCATTCGCAACCGTGGTCCGGATCGTGATGCGCGCTGCACCGTCTTTCATATCCGTGGTTACGAAAGTCCCGTGGCGGGCGACATGGAGAGGCGAAGTCTTGACCAGCCAGACATGCCGGTAGATCCCCGCTCCCTCGAAATACCATCCCTCCTCCATGGTCGCATCCACGCGCACGGCCAGGAAATTTTCACCTCCGTAATTCAGGTAATCGGTGATGTCATAGGCGAAATCCGTATACCCGCTGTGCTCGTTGCCCAGGTAGAAACCGTTCGCCCAGACAATGGAATTCCTTTGAACACCGTCGAATTCGATCGAGACGCGTTTCCCGAGATCCGATTCCGGGATGAAAAATGTCTTCCGGTACCAGCCGATGCTGTTTTCGGGGAAATTCCGCCCGATGGACTTGTATCCGTGGCTGTGTCCGCCGCGCGCATCGAAGGGGAGCTCCACGCACCAGTCATGGGGCAGGTCCAGGATGCGCCAGCCGCGGTCGTCGAAACCCGGCACTGCGGGCCCGTCTCCGTACCCTGCCTTTGCAAACCAGGAGAAATAGCCTGTGCCGTTGCCGAAATCCCTGCCGGCATCGAATGCGTGTCCCAGGGCGAAACGCCATCCGGCATCCATGCGGATGCGTTCCCGGTCTCCGGATTCCCGGCAGATGCCGGCAATGGGCAGGAGGGCAATCAGCCACAGGCTCATTTTTCTAATGTTCATGATGGGTCTCCCAAATGAAAACTTTGAATCTGGCATCGGGCGCATTCCCCGCTGCTTGCCTCGGGGTAAGCGGGCGGATAGTAAGGTCTTTTGCCTGCAGATCCAAGATTCCCCGCCGCTTGCGGCAGTGGCCTTTCATTGTTCATCCCGCAGGATGATGGGGGTTTCTGCATGGCATCCAATCCTGTTTGCATGAAAAATCGGATGAGTCCCGGTATACGGACCGGGGGATTGCAGGGGTTATAAGCGAACCGTCCCTGCCGGGAGTCTTTTCGCGGGGCGGATGGAAAAATATCCTTATATTTCCTTTTCGTATATCCTGTACCGGCGAAGCGGTTTGGCGTCCAATTTCCGGATGGCGTTGTTCATCGGGTGATTGTCTTCCAGGACATAGTTGATCTCCATGCGCATAGCGGGCGAGAAAAGCGATTCATAGAGGGCGCGGTACAGGAGGCTGTCAATGCCCTTGCCCTGGTATTCAGGGACAACGCCGAGAGCAAACATGCGGTAGGCGCGCAGGCGGGGGAGGCCGAACAGCAGCTTCATCCATCCGAAGGGCAGGAGGCGGCCGTTCATGCCCTTGAGCAGAATATTTGCGTCCGGTATGGCGATCGCGAATCCGATGGACTTCCCCCGCGCATCCTCGGCGAAGAGCACGCCCCTGGGCTGGATGATCGCCTTGAGGTCTCGCGCCATGGCCTGAACCTCTTCAGGCGTCACGGGCGAATACCCCCAGTTGCCCGCCAGGCTGACGTTCGAAAGCTCCATGATGGTTTCGACCTCGCGTTCGTACTGGCGCATGTCGACCCTGCGCACCCGCACGCCGTAGCGGTGCGCGACCGCGTCGGTCAAGCGGAGGATCCGGTCTGGCACGCGATAGCCGTCGCTTCCCGAAATGGAATAGCACAGCAGGTCTTTGACTTTTTGCAGCCCGTAATCGGTCATGTGATCGATGTAATACGGGGGATTGTAGGGTGCCATGACGACGGGCTGCGGTGTAAAACCCTCCACCACCAGGCCCCATTCCTGGGATACGAATGTCCACGGGCCCCGCATGGCCTTCATGCCGCGTCCCTTCAGCCATCCGGCAGCGGCGTCAAGCAGCAGGCGGGATGCGGCCCCGTCCCTGGGGCATTCGTAATATCCGAAAAGGCCGACCAGCTGTTTCCAATATGCGACAGCCATGTTGTCAATGAATGCCGCGATGCGTCCGTTGACCCTGCCTTCCGATTCAAGGAGAAACAACCCGTATTCGCAATGATTGAGAAGGGGGTTGCGTTTCGGATCGAACTGGCCGCGTTGTTCGCTCCGCAGGGGCGGCACCCAGACCGGATCCCCGCGGTAGAAGTGGTAGGGCATGTCGATGAAGGCGTCAAGATCCTTGTCTGTTTGCACGGTCCTCAAATTCATGGCATCATCCGTATGCTGGGTCTTGTTTTGAAGATTCCCTCGAGCCCCGGCTGCGAGGCCGGCCCTCTCGTTCGTTCCGGGACCGAGGCTCCCGGGCAGTGGTCTGCCGGGGGATATTCGATTTTGATGGAAAGAGGCATGGATGTTCACCCGCTGACACCGCGGCTTGACTCCGGGCAAGCGTCCGCTGGCGGATTCATGAGATCCGAAAATCCTGCGGACTAGTTTTTCTTCATCTTCTCCGCCCAGGCCTCATACCGGGATTCCGGTACAACCAGAGACAATGCGCCGTAACCGGCCGGATTGGAGAGAGGCGTGGATTCGATCACCAGGGGCGGCCTCAGGATGGAATTGCCTCTGAGGTACCCGTCCGCAATTTCCGCGATGCGCCGGACATGCCAGGGATTGTTGAGAGCAACGCTTTCGCCGACCCCGATGATGCGCAGGCCGAAGAGCTGCGCAGACGCGATCGCCGCAAAGGCGGTGGTCCTGGCCGCGAGCTCCGCGATGAAGACGGCGAGGCCGTCGGATTTTTGCCCCGCCAGATCCATGATTGTTTTTGAATCCGCCTTGCCGCTTTTCAACTCGGTCTTTTCGAGCAGGCCGGCAAGATCCGCACCGCCAGAGAGAACGGATGCACCGGCCCGGACGCTCTCCGGAAGGGGCCTGTTTTTAAAAGCGAGAAGAACTTCCGCGGTTTTCTGCATCCCCCCGCCTGAGGCGTAATTTTCCGCGCAGGTGGTTTTATGCCCCTGCGTGCAGCCGCATTCCTGCCAGAGCCATTCCGGAATGAATCCCGCGGGGATGTGCCCGATTTCGGTCAGGGCAAAATATTCCGGGATGCCGAATCCGAAACCGGTCCCCAGGATGAAATATCCTGTCTCCCGGGGCTCGATGCCGCGCATGGCCTTGTAGTAGATGCCCTGAGCCGTGGCAGCGGCATTGCCGTCATTTGCCCCCCGAACCTTTTCCGAAGCCTCCGAGACAAGGATGCCGATTTTCCCGTTTCCCAGGTCCGTGGCGAAACGTGGAGGCGAGTTGCTCCCCATCATGTAGATTTTTCCGTCCTCGATCCAAGTTTTTCCGCACAGGCTGTACCCCTTTTTGACATATGAAGCCTTGCCGGTCTTCGCCTTCGAGGCTTTCAGAAAATCGGCTTCCGACCGGGCCAGATACGCCTGCACCCTTTTTCCCATGGGGATGTCCGACATGACGGTGTCGAGAAGCACCTCAGGTTCGCCGTCTGGAAGCGTTCGGGATGTGATTTTGTATGGGCTTGAAAAGGACTTGGAATCTTCGTAGATGAAATTGCCGTCATCATCCGCGAGGACGAAACCGATCTTGGTGCCCCCGAGGTCCACGCCCAGTATGTTTGCCATGATGGATCCCTCATTGATACCGCAAGCATAATATAACGATAGATTCTAACGAATGGACGCGGGAAAAGCAAGCATTTTCTGCGACAGGAGGGGCCATGCGGCACACCAGCAAGGTGCGCCGCAATCCCATGGCTGCTGCGTATGTCAGAACTCGAATTCCAGGCCGATGACCGGCATCAGGCTCCACTGGTAAATGGCGCCTTGAGCGTTCTTCACTTCGTCCCAAAAAAAGGATGCCACGTTTTTCCTGTTGTAGGCATTCCAAACGCTGACATATGCAATGAGGTTGGAACGGCTGAAATGGAATCTGCGGTCGAAACGCAGGTTCAGCGAGTGATAGGCGGGGTAACGCGCCTGATTGATCCGTCCCTGGTCCAGAACGGCACGGTTCAACGCAGTCGACCTTTCGGCATCGAAGGGGGTATAGGGCGTCACGCCCGCAAAAATCCACCTTGCGCTGAATTCCCAGTTTCGGCCCGGCTTGTATCCTCCCTCCACGCTGAAGATGAAGCGGTTGTCGTATACGCGGTCCCTCCAGACTCCCAGGCCGTCCCTGTACCGTGTTTGGAAAATCGAGGCGCCTGCCATTCCGTAAAAGTCCCTGGCCAGTCTTTTCTGTATCATCAATTCAATGCCCTGGGAAAAGGCCTGTCCGCCGTCCGTCAGGCTGCCGTGATTGGCAAAGAATCCGTAGCGGAAGGACAGCTCATCCAGGAGGGACAGGGAGGGCTCGTCCGGGTCCATCGGGAGGCTGCTGTACGTTTTGCGATACCATTCGAGGGTGAGCCGCGTGCTTTCCGTGAGCAGGTGTTCGATCCCGAAAACGACATGGACGGCAGACGGATCCTTGAGATTCCGGTTGTCCTGGGCCTGTCCCAGCAGGATCAGGGGGAGGCCCTGGTGGAAAAGGCCTGTTGATCCATTCAGGGATGTACGGCTGTTGAGCCGCCACGAGAAAGACAGCCGCGGTGAAACACGGGTTTCCCGTGAGAAATCGTCATGATCCACGCGGATGCCGAATTGGGTTGTGATGCGGGCATGCGGCCTGTACAGCAGGATGGCGAAACATCCAAGCCGGTGCGCGCGGAAGTCCTGCTTCACCTGCAATGCAGGCACCGGCTCTCCGGAGAAGTCCGGGTAGGATCCGTAAAGATTGTCGTACCGGTTGATCCCGGACTCCGCTTCGAACCCGAATTCAAGCGAATGCATCCCGTTGATTCGGAAATGGTTCACGTTCCGCATCCGGAACGCGCCTTCTTTCGAACGGTTGCGGATGAGCGGGAGATTCGAGCCTGTTTTCAAAAAATCTTCCCTGAATTCCTGAGCGGTCCAGGAAACGGAGGTATTGGAATATCCGGTCCGGTTCCAGAGCGCCCGCCAATTCACGCCTGTGGTTCTTTCGTAAATATCCTGCGTTCCGTAGTAAATCATGTCGCTTTCCACCGCCGCTTTTTCATCCGGGTCATTGTGGTCGTCGGCCCAGACGCCGAGTAAGGTCAGCCTATGTGATCCGGAAAGGTCCCAGTTGATCTTCCACTGGTAATCGCCCCAATGCGGGGGCACGGTGGATCCAATGTCCACGATTTTCCCGATCAGGTCGAAATAGCTCCTCCTGGCGGAGACGAGCCAG
>Ga0233423_10000961_pt1 | contig 14728 bp, 13 predicted proteins | sample Watercolumn_Mata_FD_180713 | JGI IMG/M metagenome (GOLD analysis project Ga0233423, IMG submission 180713) | Freshwater microbial communities from Lake Matano, South Sulawesi, Indonesia - Watercolumn_Matano_2014_112_MG | ecosystem: Environmental > Aquatic > Freshwater > Lake | place: Indonesia...
GGTGACTCCAATGTCAATCTTGGTCTTGTCAACCGATATTTTCGGCTGAGGAAACGACACGGTGATCAGAAAGCAACTGAGGAAGAGGGTGAATACAGCTCTCGTACCGTAGATGCAAATTCTCATGTTCACCGGTTCCTCTTCTTCGCAGGTGCGGACTCCTGCATGAGCTTCTCCATGGTGGTTGCCTCGAAGTCTGAGGGAATGCGGAAAAGAGACTCGCCGACAGACCTCCTCTGAAAACCTGTCGCCTCAAACACAACTCGTTGTCCGCCGAACTCATCTACAACGGTGATCTTGAGAGGAAAATAGCCGAGACCGAGCATCTCCTGTTGCCAGGGAGGCACGCCAAGGAGGAATGATGCAAGACTGAATGCGAATGTCCCGCGGACTCCGAGTTTCGTTGTCGCCCAAATAGTGTAGTCAGTCTCCTGGAACTTCAAGTTGAAGACATCGCACAAGATTCCTGCTACTTCTTCCGTCGTATCTGATTTCGTGAGACCCGCAGAAGAAGTCCCCTTTGTCGATCTATCCCGCACATCTGGGATAGAAAGCGGAACGTACCGATCACGAAAGGGCATCACAATGTATTGCTTCTTGGCTGCATAATCGACGAGATAGTATGAGGCGCCGGCGGGGTGCAGGGTCGCGTCGATCCGTATCTTGTCCGTCTTCACGTAAAATTCAATGAACTGCAACTCATCTTCCGTTTGAGTGCGCGCCTGAATGACTCCTTCAAAGGCAGCACTTCCTCCACCGGCCTGCCCCCATGCCGTGGAAAGGGAAATGATGGACCAGCTCACGCTACAGATCGCCAGGTACATAATTCTTGATCTCATCTCGAGTGCCTTTCTTCAGAAGATGGCTGGGAATGTTTCCACCATGAGCTGCTGAGGGCCATCTGTCGCAGCAGAGGCGCACCACGCATGCGTTCGTCGCCGAGGTCCTTCCAAAGCGCCTGAAGGACAGCTTGCACTTGTCTGAGCCCAACCTTCTCAGCCCATGCAATCGGTCCCGCCGGGAATCGTGCTCCAATCGTCATTGCCGTGTCCAGGTCCTGAGGCGAAGCAATTTCCTCCTGCAGAGCGAACGCTGCCTCGTTGACCATCTGGCAAAGGATTCGCGGAAAGACCAAACCGATTCGATCTTGCACTAACTCAATTTCTTTGCCGACAGAGCGGAAGAATGTCTGCACGATGCGGACGGTTTCTGCCGGGGAGAATACAGTCGGGGCAATCTCGATCAACGGTGCGCCGGACAGTGTCGGAAGCGCACCGCAACCTACAAGGCGGTATGTGTGTTTGATCCAGCTTGCCTGCTCCGTTGCAGATACCGTCACAGAAGAGCTCACGATCGCCGTTGTCGCCGGCAAAACCTTGTCAAGCAACTCCAGATTTCGTCGCTTCTGTTCAAGATCGACGTTTGTAAGCTCAAGTGCAAATGAAGTGTTGACAGGAGGTCGGGATTGTCTTTGAATCGCCTTTGACTCAAACGGCATTTTCCCTGAGTTCATTTGAGGGCAGTGAAACAGCACGCGGTAGCCCCGACCGCTGCAGAGCAGAGCGTATTCCTCCACCATCGGGGCTTCACCTACGATGTAAACAACGGCCGACGCGTCAGCTGGCTTTGTGATCCTCGTTTGCTTCTTTTTGACTGTCAACTTCTTTGATTTCATTGGTAGTTTCTGTCAGCTCTTTTCGTCAGGATACTTAAAGAATCCCTGACCTGCTTTTCGACCTGTTGCCCCTGCAGTCACTTTGTGCTTCAAAATTGGGTGTGGCCGAAACCTTGGTTCGCCAGCGAAGTTTGAAAAGAGTGCTTCGCGTGTCGCAAGGATCGAGTCCAGTCCGGCTTCATCCATTGTCTCAAACGGGCCTTGTGGGAAGCCGCCAACAGCCTTCATGATCCTGTCGATCTGCCCGGCATCGGCTATCTTCTCTCCGATAATTCTCAATGGCTCATCAAAAAAAGGCTGGGAGAGCCGGTCGACAAGGAATCCAGGGGAATCGCCTGTCACAACTGTTGGATTCCCGATGAATCTGGCAAATTCTACGCATCGTCGGACGGTCTCTTCGTTTGTCTCCTCCCCGCGAACAATTTCTATGAGCCTTGCAGTCCGGATCGGTCCGATGAAATGGAGCCCAACCACCTTCTCGGGATGACGTGTGGCCGATGCAATTGCCGTGATGGAGAGGGTCGAAGTCGTCGAGGCAAGAATGGTCGATGGTTTCGTATCCGCCTCAAGGTGTTTGAAAAGATCTTTCTTGAGTCGAATGTCTTCGATGGCACACTCAAGGACGATCTCTGAGCTGTTGAGCTCGATGAGACGAGTGCGGGCGTGAATCCGTTCCAGGGCAGCGGCGGCGTTCTCCTGGGTCACAGTTCCTGCAGCAACTTCGCGCATGAGGTTTGTCTTGATGCGCTCAAGTGCCTGCCTCAGAATTGTGCCGTTGATATCGTAAAAGGCTACCTCGATGCCTGCCAGGGCGGCAACGTGCGCCATCCCGGCTCCCATCGCTCCGGCGCCGACGATCCCAAGGTGCTTGACCATAGAGAGGTGCAGTTGTGATGAAGATCTGCACAGAACGTACTGAATACGACTTAGAAAAACAACCTGCGGTTGTACGGCAATTTAGAATCTGAGCCACTTTTTCCGTATTATCTGTGCGAAATGCAAGCCGAACATCACTCATCGCCAGCGCCGTCCAAAGAAGAAGAAATTCTCCACGCGATCGGCACGTTGGCCGCCGATGCCGGAATGTCACCGCCGCTCGTCGTGAAGGCATTCAAGGCGGATGCAAAGAGGACCGCTCACTCGCGCCGGGCGCTGACAAATCTCCACCGATTTCTCCTCACTGGATTCTCTTCCGCATGGATTCGTGACCTCAACGAACACAAGCTCCTCCGTCAGCTGCTGCTGGAGCTTTTTTCTCAATCACAATTCCTGGCCGATATTCTCGTCAGGAATCCAGAGCTCTTTCGTTGGCTTACGTCAACAACAGTGCTGAAGACGACGGCAACATCAAGTCAGTATTCGGCCGAGGCTTCCGGAGCGAGTGCGCTCTTTCAGCGGATGGAGAAGAAGCTCGATTCGCTCAAGCGCTTTCATCGACGGGAGTTCCTCCGGATCGGGGCCCGGCAGATATTCAAAGAAGCGGACGTTCAGACAACATCGGCAGAACTCTCCTCGCTGGCGGACTCCATCGTTGAGACGGTGCTCGACCTCGCCTATTATCAGATTGCGGAAGGAACTTCCACCCCTGTGCCGAAGGGTCTTGCAGTCATCGGATTAGGCAAGCTGGGCGGCGGTGAATTGAATTTCAGCTCTGATATCGATCTCATGTTCGTGTACGACGAAGACGGTCCATTGTCGCCGCCGGTTGGGAGGAGTGCCACGCTTCACGAGTACTATTCGCGGATTTCGGAATTTGTTGTTCGCCGGTTGAGCGAGCACACGTCGGAAGGACACCTTTATAGAGTGGACATGAGACTGCGGCCGGACGGGACATCTGGACCGCTTGCGATGTCCCGTGCTGCTTACATGGCATACTACGAAGCCCGCGGTGAATTGTGGGAGCGTCAGATGCTTATCAAGGCGCGCGTCATCGCGGGTGATCGTGCCGTAGGTGAGCGGTGGCGAAAGGATGTCAGGCCGTTTGTGTACCATAGGACTCATCTAACAAGTCCGATCGATGAGATCGCGAACATCAAGACGCGCATAGAATCTGCACTCGATTCAGGGACGAATATCAAGCTCGGGAGCGGAGGTATCCGTGATATCGAGTTTACCGTTCAGGCGCTGCAGCTTCTGAATGGCGGAAGCGACGCTCGCCTTCAGACGGCGAGTACGTTGCAGGCGCTAGAAAGCCTCGCTGCTGCGGGCCACCTCGAGCCGACAGAAGGTTCTGAGCTCGGTGGCGCGTATACGTTCCTCAGAACCGTGGAAGACCGACTGCAGCTGCTTCATGGATTGCAGGAACACAGCCTGCCAGAGTCTCCTGAGGAGAAGCGGATCCTGGCCCGGCAGCTCGGGTACGTCTCCGCTGCTTCGTTTGAAAAGGATTTGCATCGGCACCAACGGGCGATTCGTTCGATCTTCGTGTCTGTCTTCGGTGTTGCCTCATCAGGAAAAAGCATTTCCCTTGGACCGACGGCGATTGCCACGCAGCGCGAACTGAGGAGCGCCGGATTCACTGATCCGGCCTCGGCTGCTCAGCACCTGCACGCTCTTACCACTCAGATTCCAGCGCTCGGGATGCAGAACCAACTCTGCGTTTTGCTGAAAGCGGTCCGCCGCTGGGGGGCGCCCGACAAGTGTCTTGAGCATTTGCGCCTTCTGGCTGAATCTGTACCCATCAAGCGGGCGTTGGCACAGGCCGCTGGAAGTGAGTCAGCTCTCGACCTGATTCTTCTTATCTGCTCGAGGAGTTCCAGGTATGTTCTGCTTCTTGCGCGCGAGCCTTTGTTGTTCGAAGCCCTCGTGGGTCGGTCAGAGGATGTGCTCGGTGCAGGTCGTGGATGGTCCTTCCTGATGCAGAGTGATCTGGCGCGATATAAGCAGTACAACGAGTTCAAAAGTGTGATCCGATTGCTTTCCGGGGAGATAGACATTCGAAAGTGTACTAGGGAACTGAGTGATCTGGCAGAGGAGGTCCTCCGTTCGGTTGTTGAGCGGGAGATCCAGTCCTCGCCTGACCTCGGCCGATCCCCGGTTGCGTTTCTGGGTCTGGGGAAACTTGGTGGGCAGGAGATCTCGCTTGGCGCAGACCTCGACCTTCTCATGGTATATCAGGAGCAAGGGGACGGGTCTGGAGCCCGAGCAGTCAACGGATTGGGCAGGAAGATCCGGATGGAGCTGGAGCGCGTGTACGCAATTGATTTTCGGCTGCGGCCGGAAGGGAAAAACGCCCCGCTCGCGACTGAATTTGGATATTACTCCGGATACCTGACGAACCGCGCTTCACTTTGGGAGCGACAGGCGCTCATTAGAGCGAGGTTTCTGGCTGGTGATGAGGCATTTGGCAGAAGGGTCCTGAAGACTCTCCGACATTACGCCTTTCGGAGCGGGCTCCCGCCGGGCGGGAAAAAGGAAATCAGGACGATGAGGCAACGCATGGCCGAGGAGCGATCGAAACGTACACCGCTCGCAGATCTGAAAGTCGGGGTCGGTGGCCTAGTTGATCTTGAGTTCCTCGTTCAGTCTCTACAGCTTCGCTTCGGCGGAGAAGTCGAAGATACAATGTGCCAGAATACATTCGAGGCTGTCGAGATCCTCGCTGGTTCCGCAAAGCTCAGGAAGCCAGTTGCCGCCAAGATCGTGTCGCATCTCGAATGGATGCGTAGACTTGAACTCGCCATTCGACTCAATTCCGAGACACAGGATTTCGTGCTCCCCGGCGAACCGGATCGTCTCCAGCCTATCGCCGCAACGATGGGGTTGAGCTCCTCGAAGCGGTTGCTTGATGTCGCAATGAAGATTCGAAAAGAGAACAGAAGCCTCTTCTTGAAAACTCTAGCATCCATTCCGCGATGAAGCTCCAGTGGCGCTCACCCAATACACAAGATTGGGCAATGACGGTGTCGGTCGTCATTGTCGCCTTCGTCACGTACATGACGACGATGTGTCGTTCCGTCTCCTTTATCGATGCGGGCGAACTCGCGGCAGTTGCCTGCGTGCTGGGGATTGCTCATCCGACTGGATATCCTCTGTTCACACTGGTCGCCCATGTCGCGCAATGGTTCTCGATTGGGAATGTTCAGGTTGTTGTTTTGAACGGCTTGTCCGCCCTTGTCGTTGCGCTCTCGGTGGGAGTTTTTTCCTGCATCTCATTAGTGATCGGGCGGAGGGCAGGACTTCGTGACCACTCCCTGGTCCGGTCAGCGGCAGGGATTGCTTCTCTTGTGCTTGCCTTCAGCACGACAGTGTGGGCACAATCTGTCACGGTCGAAGTGTATGCTCTCCACGTTTTGCTTATCCTCCTGACTATCCTCCTTTTCCTTAAGAGTTCCGAGCCCCGTACGTCTGTCACAGAAGAAATTCCGCGACTGCAAATTGCCGGAGCGTTCCTGTTTGGATTGAGTTTCGCAAACCATCTTACGTCGCTCCTTCTCATACCGGCTCTCGTACTGCTGCACATCAGGCTTTATGGACTCAACCGCGGATCAATGACACGAGGGTTGAAGCTGTCGCCGTTTTTTGCACTCGGGTTGAGCGTATATCTGTATCTCCCGATTCGCGCTCTTGCTCATCCTCCGGTGCAATGGGGGTATCCGGCAACGCTGGAGCGGTTTGCCTGGCACGTTGGAGGCAAGCAGTATCGCAGTTGGATGTTCTCAGGTTTTGAGAGCGCCTCGAAACAGCTTTCATACTTTCTTGATCATCTCCCGTCGGAGTTCAACTGGCTCGTACTTGCGGCTGCACTGTATGGTCTTGTGAAGCTCTTCCGGGCGGAACGAACGATGTTCTGGTTTTTCGCTGTATCGTTCGTCGGGTGCGTTGCGTATTCGATCAACTACGACATCCATGACATAGACTCGTACTTTCTTCTGGCGTATCTGTCATGCGGTGTATTCGTGTTCTATGGTCTTGCGGCGGGGCTTGAGATGGCCTGGCGGCGGTGGAAAGGAATAGCAAAGGTTGCGGCTGTCATCGTGTTGATGTCTGCTCCGACTCTGCAATTCATCAACAATCGCGCGTCGGTGAACGAATCTGATAATTTCTTCACGGAAGATTATTTTCGCACTACGATGTCGGGCATTGAACCGAACGGTCTCATCATCACGTATCAGTGGGACTACTTTGTCTCTCCTTCGCTCTACTTCCAGCTTGTGCACCATGAACGTCCGGACGTCGCGATCATCGACAAAGAACTCCTGCGGAGGTCGTGGTACTTTGTCTATCTTGAGCGTCGCTTTCCATGGTTGATCGAGCGTTCGAAAGAGAAGATCGATGCGTTTCTTGTTCAGCTGGACAAGTTCGAGCACGATCGGCCGTATGACCCGGCTGTGATTGAAGCAACGTACGTTGAGATGATCAATGATTTGATTCGTAGGTCAGCAGCGGACCGACCTGTGTACGTCGGACCTGAGATTGAAGCGGAGTTCGGTTCCGACCTGATGAGGATCCCAAGCGGTTTGATGTTTCGATTGGCTCAGAATGCCGAAAGCGTCAGGATTAAAAGGCCCGACGTCTCCTATCGGAAGTCGGCTCTGGAAACAAGGCTCACGAAGGGAATGAAAAGTCTTTATGCCAGGATGCTCACGACGACAGGAATGCTGTTTTTGAGCCAAAATCGACACTCTGATGCGCTCTATTGTGCAGAGCACGCTTTGCTGATAGATCCCACTTTCCAACCCGCCAAATCACTGCTCCAAAACGCCACATTGGGGATCCAAGGGGGGAAGCCCTAAATCGCGTAACGTGTTGATTTTTCTGGTGTTTGCCGTTGACTGTTAGGTAATTTTTGTTAAATTAGTAATCTAAAGTTCCACGCGTTTCCCCTAGATTCTCTAGGCTGCAATCGTCTTTTTGTTTCAGTTTTTTTCGAAGAACGATATGCAGTGGGGGCACGTCTGTCCGCTGGCGTAGCTCAGTTGGTAGAGCAGCTGACTTGTAATCAGCAGGTCGACGGTTCAAATCCGCCCGCCAGCTCAAGGCGCACGAATGTCAACATGTGTGTGACGACGTTCGTCCGTGGTGAAAATTGTTGTCGCGAGAATCATCTTGCTCAAGGATGAGTTCTCGGAGGAACTTGGGCAGGTAGCGAAGTGGTTAAACGCATCAGACTGTAAATCTGACGGCTCACGCCTTCGGAGGTTCGAATCCTTCCCTGCCCACGAACCGATTGCGGAATGTGGATTACGGAATGCAGAATTGAGATGCTCAACAGTGTTCAATCTGCAATCATCAATCCAAAATCCACGGTCAAATGCGGGAGTAACTCAGTTGGTAGAGTCACAGCCTTCCAAGCTGTTGGTCGCGGGTTCGAGTCCCGTCTCCCGCTCTCATAGCGAAGTAGCTGCATCGGGAAGTTCGAGTTACTGCGTCTACATTCTATCGAGCGAGAAGGATGGTTCGTTCTACGTTGGTTCAACAGAGCACTTGGAGGAACGGATAGCGTTTCATAGCAGTCCAAGGGCACGTTGGACGAAAAGGCATCAACCGTGGAAACTGATTCATGTGGAAGAGTTTGAGACGCGGGGCGATGCTGTGAGACGAGAGAAGTATCTAAAGTCACTCAAGGGTATCGGAAAGCACCTCGACGATATCCTGAAAGGGAAACGGTAATTGGCAGAGTCATCCCGCCGAAGGCGGGATTGGTCGCGGGTTCGAGTCCCGTCTCCCGCTCTCTTGGCAAAGCAACTACATCGGGAAGATTGAGTTACAGCGTCTACATTCTGTCGAGCGAGAAGGATGGTTCGTTCTACGTTGGTTCAACAGAGCACTTGGAGGTGCGGATAGCGTTTCATAACAGTCCAAGGGCACGTTGGACGAAAAGGCATCAACCGTGGAAACTGATTCATGTGGAAGAGTTTGAGACGCGGGGCGATGCTGTGAGACGAGAGAAGTATCTAAAGTCACTCAAGGGCATCGGAAAGCACCTTGACGATATCCTGCAAGGGAAACGGTAATTGGTAGAGTCATCCCGCCAAGGCGGGATTGGTCGCGGGTTCCCTGCCCGGCTGCCGTCAGGCAGGCGGGGAGTCCCGTCTCCCGCTCGAAGCTGGGTGAGAGTTCAGTGATTGTAGATTGGCGATTTCGGATTGCGGACTGTGGTGGCGTGAAGGAGCTCATGGATTGCAGATTGATGATTTCGGAACGAAGCTGTGCCAGTCATCGATCCGCAATCTGCAATCCGAAATCAAATTGCTTGCGTAGCTCAGTTGGTAGAGCACTTCCTTGGTAAGGAAGAGGTCACCGGTTCAATCCCGGTCGCAAGCTCACTGCAACAACGAACAGGCTTTTTGATCATTAGCGGAGTACATCATCGTGAGAGATATCATCACTTTAGAATGCTCGACCTGCAAACGGCGCAACTACAGCACCACGAAGAACAAGAAGAAGCAATCCGGACGTGTGGAGTACAAGAAGTACTGCCCCTGGTGTAACAAGCGAACACCCCACAAAGAAACGAAGTAATGAAGACGGATGGCGGGACAGATCGAAGATGGTCGTGTGCCCGCCGGCCGATGAGGTACCTACGTCGGTGGCTCAATTGGTAGAGCAGCGGTCTCCAAAACCGCAGGTTGGGGGTTCGAGTCCCTCCCGACGTGCACCTGAAAGTACAAAAGCAGGATTCAGACACACTCTTAGAAGACGTGGTCAGCGATGAAAGAAAAGATCATAAACTTTTTCAATGACGTTGTGAAGGAGATGGGGAAGGTGACGTGGCCGACACGCGAGGAGCTCGCGGAGTCGACAAAGATCGTCATCATTGTCTGCGTAATCATCTCCGTGTTCACCTGGGGTGTCGACACATTGTTGGCAGCGGCCCTGAAGGCAATTCTGTAATCTGAGGAAGGGCGTACGAAGTGACGAAACGCTGGTATGTTGTTCGGACATACTCGGGACACGAAGCAAAGGTCAAGGCCTATCTTGAATCCGAGAGCGCGCGGTTGAATCTCGGCGATCGCCTGACGAGCGTCATGATCCCGTCGGAGAAGGTGATCGAGGTGAAGGATGGCAAGAAGAAGGCGAAAGTGAAGAACTTCTTCCCCGGCTATGTCCTTGTCGAAGCGATCCTGGACAAGGAAACGAATCACCTCATCCTTGAGGCGCCGTCGGTGCTTGGATTTGTACCGGACAAGAACAATCCTGCTCCGCTGCAGCCTGACGAAGTGCGCCGGCTCATCGGAAAGATGGAAGAAAAAGAGGATGTGGAGCTTGTCGAGATTCCGTTCCGCGTCGGAGATCCTGTGAAGGTGATGGAAGGTCCGTTCAACAACTTCTCCGGATTTGTCCAGGAAGTGAACGGGGAAAAAATGAAAGTGAAGGTCATGGTGAGCATCTTCGGCCGAAAGACGCCGGTCGAGCTTGACTTCACTCAGGTAGAGCTTGAAAAATAGGTTGTGTAACTGCAGGTCGTTTCTATAGAAAAGAGGGTGATCGTTTATGGCAAAGAAAGTAACAGGATTCATCAAACTCCAGATTCCAGCGGGACAGGCAAATCCGGCACCACCGGTCGGTCCGGCCCTCGGTCAGAAGGGCGTCAACATCATGGAGTTCTGCAAGCAATTCAACGCGAAGACGAAGGATCAGCAGGGTCTGATCATCCCCGTCATTATCACGGTGTTCAGTGATAAGTCGTTTACCTTCATCACGAAGACTCCGCCGGCCGCGACGCTGTTGCTCAAGGCTGCGAAGATCGAAAAGGGTTCCGGTGAGTCTAACCGCAATAAGGTGGGAAAGGTGACGAAGAAGCAGGTGCGCGAGATCGCCGAAATGAAAATGGTCGATCTCAACGCGGCCTCGGTGGAAGCGGCAATGAGCATGGTCGCCGGGACAGCCCGCAGCATGGGCATTACGGTTGAAGAATAACAAGACGTGTACGAAAGCGAGATTGTTGGTATGAGAACCCGAAGCAAACGCTACAAAGCAGTCGCGGCGAAAGTTGAGAAGAAGAATTACACGATCGCCGAGGCAGTCCAGAAGGTGAAAGAAACCGCGTCGGCAAAGTTCTCGGAAGGCGTTGACATCGCCGTCCGCCTCGGTGTCGATCCGAAAAAGGCCGATCAGGCGTTGCGCGGCACTGTTGCCCTCCCACATGGGATTGGCAAGGAAGTGCGCGTGCTCGTGATCGCGAAGCCGCCGAAGGACGAAGAGGCGAAAGCTGCCGGCGCTGACCACGTTGGATTCCAGGACTACCTGGAGAAGATCCAGCAGGGATGGGCAGACGTTGATGTCATCGTCGCCACGCCGGATGTGATGGGCGAGCTTGGAAAGCTTGGCAGAATCCTCGGCCCCCGCGGCCTTATGCCGAACCCGAAGAGCGGCACAGTGACCGCTGAAGTCGGCAAGGCTGTCAAAGAGGTGAAGGCGGGCAAGATCGAATTTCGCGTCGACAAGGCCGGCATCGTCCATGCGACGGTCGGGAAATCGAGTTTTGGACAGACGCAGCTGGTAGAGAATATCCAGTCCTTCCTGTCGACCATCGTTCGCCTGAAGCCCTCGACGGCCAAGGGGACGTATATAAAGAGCATCGCAATTTCGACCACGATGGGACCCGGGGTCCACATCGATCGCAGTGAAGTTGCGGCGCACTAAGGAAAGAACTTACGCACTCCATCTGAACAAACACCGAAGTCCGATGCCCGAGAGATCGGGGCTTCTCATCGGCCTTCAGAAGTCGGAGTCATGTCCGGCTGATGTTGTGATACACATTCGAACTGTGAAAGGTACCCATGAACCGATCGGACAAAGAGGCGATCGTAGCTGAGATAGTCGACAAGGCTTCTCGCGCGTCCGCGATGTACTTTGCCGACTTTTCCGGGTTGACGGTCGGAGAGGCTACTGAACTCCGGCGTGAGTTTCGGAAGAGCGGCATCGAGTACAAAGTGGTGAAGAATACGCTGGCGCGGAAAGCTCTTGAGCAGGTCACCGGCTACGATGGCGTGTACGTAAAACTGGTTGGGCCCACAGGGATCGCTTTCAGCTACGATGACGCAATTGCACCAGCGAAGATCATCAAGAAGTACAGCGAGAAGTCTGGCAAGCTGAAGTTGAAGGTTGCCGTTCTCGAGAAACAGGTCTTTGACGGGTCGCAGCTCGATCAGCTCTCCAAACTCCCGGGCCGTGCAGAACTCATGGCCGGTGTGGTAGGGAGCATTCACGCACCGATCTCCGGCATCGTCGGCGCCATTGGCTCGGTGATGAGAGATCTCGTGAACGTGATCGACGCCATCGAAAAGAAGAAAGCCGCCTGACCAGAATATCAAGTTTGAACATTCTTAATCAAGGAGAAGCATCATGTCAGCAGTTGCAGAAATCGTTGAAAAAATTGAAAAGCTTACACTCCTCGAGGCGGCTGAGCTGAAGAAGGCCCTCGAAGAAAAATTCGGCGTCACGGCGGCAGCTCCGGTGATGATGGCCGGCGTTGCTCCCGCAGCAGCTGGTGCGGCACCCGCGGCCGAAGAGAAGACGGAGTTCACCGTTGAACTGAAGAATGCCGGCGCCCAGAAGATCAATGTGATCAAGGTTGTGCGTGCAGCAACCGGGCTCGGATTGAAGGAAGCGAAAGACCTCGTTGACGGCGCCCCGAAAGTTGTGAAGGAAGGCCTCAACAAGGAAGAAGCAGAGAAGCTGAAGAAGGAACTCGAAGAAGCAGGCGCCCAGGTTGATCTGAAGTAATGCCACGTCGCTGTCTCATTCGAGCTGTTCTTTTTCTCTGATGTCACAAAGCACGAAGATTCCGACATATCGCGAACGTCTCAAAGCCGATGGATCTCTCGTTCCTGCGGGAGCGAGCCATCGGCTTGAGCTATCTTTAGAGCGCAGCAGTCAGGGGCCCCGTTTCTGCTGAGATTTCGCAGGTTTCTTCGTCCGTACAAAAGGTGTGTGCGGGGTTTGATGGTGGGTGAATTCAACAATTTCAGAAGGAGTGGTTGAATTGAAGAACCAATCCAATGGCTCAAACGGTCGAATTTCGTTCGGCCGCATTCCCTCGGTGATCGAGACGCCGGACCTGCTCAACGTCCAGATCGACTCGTTCAACAAGTTTCTTCAGGCAGATATTCCGCCGCATCGTAGGAAGAAGCTCGGTCTTCAGCAGGTCTTTGAGATGAACTTTCCGATCATGGACGCGCGGGAGAATTTTCTCCTCGAGTTCACGGAATACTACGTCGAGAAACCGAAATACTCCGTTGTCGAATGTCAGGAACGCGGCCTGACGTACTCCGTTCCCCTGAAAGCGAAACTCCGCCTCTCCTCGAAACGGGAGGGAAGCCAGGAGTTCACCGACACGGTAGAACAGGAAGTCTACCTCGGAAATCTTCCCGCCATGACGACGCGCGGCACGTTCATTATCAACGGCGCTGAGCGCGTGGTCGTCAGCCAGCTGCATCGGTCGCCGGGCGTGTTCTTCGGCGAGTCTGTTCACCCGAATGGAACGCTGATGTATTCGGCGCGTATCATCCCCTTCCGCGGATCATGGGTTGAATTCTCAACCGACATCAACAATGTGATGTACGCGTACATCGACCGGAAGAAGAAATTCCCGGTCACGACGCTTCTTCGCGCCCTCGGCTACTCGTCGGACGACGAGATTCTGAATCTTTTTGAGCTTGTGGAAGAAGTCGATGCGACGAAGGTGAACCTGAAGGAGTATCTCGGCCGCACCATCTGCAGCGACGTGTTCGACAAGAAGACCGGTGAGATCTTCATCAACAAAGATGCGAAGCTGACCGAAGACCATATCAAGCACCTCAAGAAGGCCGAGATCAGGAAGATCCGATTCCTGAAGTCGGAGGCGACGGACGGTTCGGTCATTGCCAATACGATTATGCGCGACGTGTCGCGTTCAGAAGAGGATGCCCTCGAAGCAATCTACTCTCAACTTCGCTCCGGCGAAGCGCCCGATCTCGACACGGCGAAGAATCTCATTGACCGGCTCTTCTTCAATCCGAAACGGTATGATCTCGGTGATGTCGGCCGCCATCGCATGAATGCGAAGCTTGGCGTCAGCATCAAGGAAGACGTCACGACGCTCACGAGAGAAGATATTGTGGCGATCGTGAAATACCTCATCGATCTGCAACAGGGCAAGAAGACCGTCGATGACATCGATCATCTGGGGAATCGCCGCGTGAGGACTGTCGGTGAGCAATTGGCGCAGCAGTTCAACGTCGGATTGTCCAGAATGACGCGTACGATCCGCGAGCGCATGAATTTGCGCGACAGCGAGACGATCACGCCGCAGGACCTGGTGAACGCGCGCACAATTACAAGCGTCATCAATGCGTTCTTCGGAACGAACCAGCTGTCGCAGTTCATGGATCAGACAAATCCGCTGGCGGAAATGACGCACAAGCGTCGTGTGTCGGCCCTCGGCCCGGGCGGCTTGACGCGCGAACGTGCGGGATTCGAAGTCCGCGACGTGCACTACACGCACTACGGACGTCTCTGCCCGATTGAGACGCCGGAAGGTCCGAACATCGGCCTTATTTCATCGCTCTGCATCCATGCCCGCATCAATGATTTTGGATTCATCGAGACTCCGTACCGTCGTGTGAAGAACGGCAAGGTGACGGAAGAAATCGAATTCCTGGCAGCCGAGAAGGAAGACGAAGTAACTATCGCCCAGGCGAACGCGCCCGTCGATGAACGCGGACGGTTCCAGGAAGATCGCATCAAATCACGATACCAGAGCGACTACCCCCTGGCTGAACCTGAAAAGATCCAGTACATGGACGTTGCCCCCAACCAAATCGTCAGCGCAGCAGCAGCGCTCATCCCGTTCCTCGAGCACGACGACGCAAACCGCGCCCTCATGGGTTCGAACATGCAACGCCAGGCCGTGCCGCTCCTGACGCCGCACGCACCTATCGTGGGCACCGGCCTCGAAGAGAAGCTGGCGCGCGATTCCCGCACCATTATTGCCGCCGAGCGGAACGGAGTCGTCGACTCGGTGAGTGCGGACAGCATCATCGTGCAATATGACATCGACGAGAACAGTACAGAAGCGATTGTCAGCTTCGATGACAAGCGCCGGGTGGAGTACAAGCTCACAAAATT
>Ga0233423_10000962_pt1 | contig 14701 bp, 9 predicted proteins | sample Watercolumn_Mata_FD_180713 | JGI IMG/M metagenome (GOLD analysis project Ga0233423, IMG submission 180713) | Freshwater microbial communities from Lake Matano, South Sulawesi, Indonesia - Watercolumn_Matano_2014_112_MG | ecosystem: Environmental > Aquatic > Freshwater > Lake | place: Indonesia...
CGTGAGGATGGTTGGATAATTCAGCTTTCCTGAATTCATCCGGGAAATTCCCGGGCAAGGGAGGTACTGTGGCTTCGAGGTACAGGTGCTGCCCTTCAATCATATAAATTGCTCCTGAATCCAGACCGGTAAGCCCGATCGCACCTTCGACTATCTTCCTGAGTACCTGTTTTTTTTCTACTGTTTCAAGAAGATCAATAGTTATCTCCAGCAACATGGTGAGATCCCGCGAATTTTTCATGATCTCCTGTTCAGCTTTTTTCCTGTCTGTAATATCCTGGATGGCGCCAAACAGGATCTTCTTTTCGCGGTCAAATTCTGCAATTGAATGAATGTCCAGGATTTCCCCGGTATCTGCTTTTTTTATCTTAAATTCAACGTTATAGGGCTTGCCTTCAGTAATGAGGTCATTAAGAGCTTTATCCATCATTGGCCGGTATTCAGGCATTGGGATATTCTTTACTTTGGAATACTCCATGGTATCAACGTCAAGACCGTAAAGTTTCCTTGCACCCTCTGATCCTATCATCATACCTGTATCCAGGTGCAGTTCCCAGTTACCACTCCTGCTCGCAAGCTCTGCCCTTCGTAACCGTGCTTCGCTGAGTTGTAATTCGGATTCGGTCTGCTTGCTCCCTGTGATATCACGAACTGTGCCGGTCAGTCTCCTGGTCTTCAGGTTAATATTCCCTGTGATCTCCAGGATCCGGTTCTTGTATTTAATCTGGAACGGATCGACCTGCTTCCCTTTTATGTAACTGCTGATCACAGGTATAATTAGTCGGGCTGTTTCAGGAGTCGAAAGATCCCTGACAATTTTCATGACATTCATCCCAATGATGTTTACTTTCGGGATGCCGATAATATTTTCCAGGGATTTATTAATGTACAGGAGTTTACCGCTGAGGGTGGTATAAGCGATCCCTTCACTGATAGTTTCGAAGACATCTTCAAATTTCCCCTCACTCTCCCGCAAGGTCTTCCCTTTCTTTTTTAACTCTTCAATCTGATATTCAAGACTGGTAATACGCTCTTTTAATGCTTGGATCAGCTTATTTTCACCTGCTCCATCTTGCGGGGAATTATAGCTGATGTCTTTTTTCTTTCCCATAATCCTTTCTGCTTACATTACCCGGAAGTTTACCAGTCAAAATCCTGTCAATACGAATCTGAACAGGAAGTAGAAAGGTGTCAGACTTCCGGCGGCGAAGTTATAAGAAAAAGCACTGATAAACAAGGAAATGATTTTGAAGCTGAATGTAGAAACCGGTCTCAGAATGTATCATTCATCGGATGAATTCATCGGATGAATTCATCCGATGAAATAAATAATTTTCAGAACCTGATGCTCATCTGAATCTTTAGGATTACCTGGTTTGAAACCCTAAATTTAATATTCTTAATTCAGCAATTTGCCGCTCTGGACAGTTTCTGTGAACTGGCTCATGAATCTGGCTGCAGGCGCCCCATCAACAATATTGTGGTCAAAGGAAGCAGTAATGCACAGGTACTCTTTTGTAATGAATGCCCCCGCTTCCTCAACAACCTTATTATTAATACTTCCAACAGTTATTAAAACGGTGGCGCTGCCATGCGGAATAAACCATGCAGCTTCCTTGCTGAACATACCTATAGCCGTGACAGCAACTTTTCCATATCGGATCGCCATCTTTATATTCTTATCAGCTATACGCATAAACGTCCGGAGCAGGAAAGCGGGAATAAACCGGATCCAGGTGCTGCCGGTAAGGCTACCAAGTTTCTCTCCGGACTGTTTTCCGGCTTCCCTTATTTCATTATGTACCTGGCGAAAGGTTTTGACCTGTGCCTTTCTGATCCCTATCGGTTCCGGAAATTTTTCACCGGCTGCTTCCCTTTCGATCAGCACACTGACCGTGACATCGTCAAGCAGGATAAGCCGGTTCCCTTTTACGAAAGAGTTCAGTGTAGGGTAATCTTTGATGACATGTGCCAGACAGGTAACAATATAGGCTGTCAGGGAAAGTTTTTCCCCGGTTTTTTCAAAATGTTCCCTGAACAGGCGACGAGGTTCAGTGATATCTATTTCCGCCAGGCAATGTATGGTATTTCGCTGCCTGGTGACCGATGCGGAGGCAGCCACAGCACGCCGGTTGAAAGAGAGGGGTAAAGATTTATATCCTGCCATCATTTGAATATTCTGTGGTTAAAACATTTACCTGTCAGACAATGCTTCAGTTTGTTTATGCGAGATACATGCATACCCTTTCCTGTAAAGACAGTTCACTCTATGTAAAGATAGTCAGAATCTGTTACTGCAAATACGCTTTCCGGCGGGTATTAATCTGTTATGTGTTTTGAGTGAAGCGATCGCAGTCAGCGACCTGTCTGTCCTGATGAATTTCAACTATCAGGTGCGCGCAGTTTTCCGCATCTGGCGGTACAGTATTGCACCCAGTACGATCTCTGCCGTTCCAATAAAGAAGAAGGTAGGCTGAAGGAAATGGGTCAGTCCAAGGAAATATACCTGTACAGATATCCAGATAATCATTGCTGCTCCCAGCAACAGGCCTGCATAAGCTGTAAACCTGGATTTGAAAAAGCAAAGCAACGATCCGGCAAGATTAAAAATCCCATTGACAGTAAACAAGAATAGCCCGGGAATAAGATATGTTTTGAAGGGTAATCCTTTGAGCATCTCCGGGGTCATGCCCAGTCCGCTCCCGTCAGGTTCAGCAAGCATCAAATATCCCGCAGGCAGGGCACCGATAGCCACGCATACAAATATGATCCCAAGCAAAATCCGAATGGTCTTACTCATAGACAATTTTGTGTGCAAAATTAAAGGTTTCCGGCAAATTGTCAAATCCAGCGGCTCACACCTGATTGTTGTTGTCTTAATCCATCCGCCAATGTCTTATGCCTCCCGCTTGAGCAGTTTCATCCTATCCAGTGAACATACTGTCATGAATATTTCTTACGTGCTATTGTTAATATCTGATTTTTTTGTTAAATTGAATTTTTCATTAATAATCACTCTTTATTATTTATAGCCAATGTTTTACAAAAAGCGGTACCCTTTAATTCATAATATCAAATTCATAACCTGTCTGTTGCTATTCATTGACACATCCATCCCTGTATTTTGTCAAAAACCTCCGATAAAATTCGGGAAAATAGATAAGGTTGTTTTGGAAACAAATATCTATCCCAGAGATACCAGTGCAGAGGCGGTAATCCTTTGTGAATATGGCAGATTTGATCCGAATAATTTCAGGTTTATATGGATCGAACGAATAAAGATCCTTAAAAAAGAAGGAACAAAGTGGGCGAACATGGTTTTACCGACACCTGCGAGAAGCGATGTTAAAGGTATCACTTATAATTTGGAAAATGGCGAGATTGTTACAGATAAACTGAAAAGCGAATCGATCTTTACTGAAAATGTAACTGAAAACCTGTTCCGTACACGAATCACCATGCCAAATGTCAGGGTTGGCTCTGTCGTTGATGTCTTTATGTCCTTTCCTGGCTTGCCTTTGGAGTGGAGATTCCAGGAGATGATTCCGGTAGTCTGGAGTGAACTGATCCTGCCACCCACCAAATATGTGGAATTACAGAAGAGATTTGTGGGTTATGAACCGCTTTTTATTTCTGAGCCCTTCAGGTGGGCTGCTAAGGATATGCCTGCATTTAAAAGCGAACTATACACCAACTCCCCTGTCAATTATCTCACTCAATTTGAAATTGAAATCTCGAGAATAGTCATTCCTGGATATGTAAATGAACAACTTACAGGCACATGGGGAGAAGTGAACCAATACTTCTTGACCCATCCCAATTTTGGTATTCTGTTAAGTGAACCGGGGCTTTTTTTAAGTGAGGATATCAGGAAGATCCGGGAACAAAACCTTACGGATGAGGGAAAAATCTTTGCGATCGTTGAACTGATCAAAAAAAACATCAGATGGGATAAAAACAATCAGCTATATTCCTCCGGCAACCTCGGATATCTTTACAGGGACAAGCATATCGGAAATTCCGCTGATATTAATTGCACCCTGATAATTGGTCTGCGGAAGCTTGGATTCAAGGTCTACCCAGCCATTTTAAGCACCCGGGATCATGGTTATATTAATCAATACTGGAATCAATACTGGCCAACGGCACAAAAATTTAATTATGTCATAGCCTATATTGAACATAACGGCAATAAATATTTCCTCGATGCAACTGAAAAAAACAACCCTGCAGGTTTTTTGCCTGAAAGATGCCTGAATGGTTCAGCATTTATCATTGATGAATCTGCTTCCGGATGGATCAATCTGCCTTCAGATAAATATGATATAAAGAAGATCAGCGGGAATTTTGACCTGTTAAAAACCGGTGAACTGAAAGGCAAGCTGACTTACACCAGGCAGCATTATGCAGCCATCAGCTTCAGGGATAAATACCTGGAATACAACAGTCCGGAAGAATACTACAAGAATTTTGAAAAAGAAAATCCGGGAATACTGATACATCAATCTTCAGTAAGAGATATTGACAGTATCTGGAAACCCGTTACGGACGAGTACGAAATGTCAATCCTTAACCGTACATCACTTATTGATGACAGATTCTATATTGAACCATTGCTATTCCTTGAAAAAGCTGATAATCCCTTCAAACCTGAAAAAAGGATATGTCCTGTCGATTTCACGGTCCCTTCTGACGATTTGGTGATGATTAATATCCGTCTTCCTGAAGGTTACTCAGTGTCCGAACTTCCCAGTCCTGCCATTATTGTCACCCCGGATAAGACTGCTGAATTCACCTATTATGTGAATGATTTTGGAAGTTCCATTCAGATCACCAGCCGCTTTAAAATTAAAAAAGCCATTTTTTTACAAAATGAATATCCATATCTGAGGGAATTTTACAACATGGTAATCAACAAACAATCTGAACCGGTTATAATTAAAAAGAATGTCAATTAACTTTAAATCGGGGATAATTCTTACTGCTCTCTGGTTCATTCTCATTAATCCTGGCTTTTCTGCAGAAACCAGATATAAGGTATCTGAAATCCAACCTGATCTTCTTAGAAACAGTAAAGCTGTAGTCCGGACAATGAAAGTTAATTTCAAAGTCATATCAGCCAGAATGGCCGAACAGGAAGTGTTTAAAGCGATCACTATTATTAATAAAAATGCTCATGAGCTTTCCTATTTCACCGGGTATTATAATAAATTCATCAGGATCAGTGAAATAAAAGGAAAGGTTTATGATAAGGACGGTGAGCTCATAAAGAAATTGACTACTGCAGATGTTGACGATTACAGTGCTATACAGGGATTCTCTATTTATGAAGACAGCAGGGTTAAATTCATCGATCCGGAAGTAAGAGATTATCCGTTTACAATCGAATATTCATACAAAATAAGCTATAATGGATTGATCGATTATCCGGAATGGCAGATATACCCGGATTATAATGTAGCTGTAGAATCCGCTGAATTTCATCTGGTTATTCCCTCCTCAACCCTGTCCAGCAGGATGTATTACGCTAACCTTGTTTGTGAAACCGATTCAATGATCGATGGTCAGTTTAAGTATTTTCACTGGAAAATATCTAATAAGGTCTCCCTGAATTCCGAATCATACAGCCGGAATCTGGCTGAGTATACGCCTGTACTGTATCTGGCTCCTGATAGCTTTGAAATCCAGGGTGTCGCCGGGAACAGCTGTAGCTGGAAAACATTGGGTCTATGGGTCAGGGAACTCAACAAGGGAAAGGATACAATACCACCTGAAACTGCGGAGAAAATAAGGGAAATGGTTGCAGATAAGAACAACCTGTTTGATAAAGTCTGCATCATATACAAATATTTGCAGGATAAAACCCGGTATGCCAACATATCCATCGGGCTGGGAGGCTGGCAGCCTTATGATGCCCAAACGGTTGATCGGCTTTCATACGGTGATTGTAAGGCCCTATCTAACTATATGATGACACTCCTCAAAACAGCAGGTATAAGATCATATTATACTCTTGTTCATGCAGGCAGTGATGCACCAGACCTTATTTCAGGCTTTCCTTCCCAGCAGTTTAACCATGCTATGTTATGCATACCTGCTGAACCGGATACCATCTGGATCGAATGTACAAGCCAGACGCTACCATGCGGCTATATAGGTACTTTTACCGACGACAGGGATGTCCTGGTAATTACTGATCAGGGAGGTGAGATATGGCATACAAAAATGTACTCAAAAGACCAGAATACACAGGTAAGAAAAGCATTTGTAAAGCTCAGTCCGGATGGCAGCGGAACTGCAAATATCTTTACCTCTTTCTCAGGGGTACTTTACGATAAAATGGATTGGATCTATTATACAGACCAATCAGATAAAAGAAAACGGCTTAATGAAACCATCCGTATATCGGAGTTCACACTGGAGGATTATCAGTACAAAGAGAATAAGGATATCATCCCTTCTATACAGGAAACACTTGATCTGTCTTTTAATAATTATTCCGCAATTTTGGGAGAAAGTATGATACTTCCATTGAACCTGATGAACAAGGTCAGGGATATACCCAAAAGGACAGAACAAAGAGTTTCTGAGATAAGAATCAGAAGATCCTTCACTGAAACAGATTCGATTATCTACAAAATTCCCATAGGCTACCATGTTGAAACTTTGCCTGATCCCGTAACCATTTCAGGCCGCTTTGGCAACTACAGCGCTGGTGCAACAACTGTTGATAATGAAATTATCTATGTGCGGTATTTCAGCCTGGATAAGGGATTATATCCTCCTTATGTTTATCCTGAACTGATAGACTTTCTTTCAGATGTCGTTATAGCAGATGAATTGAAGCTGGTGCTGAAACATAATTAATTCAGCCTCTCGGAAAAGATTTGCTATTCTTCCGGCGGTATTGTCAGTTCTGTGGCACTCTGGATACCTGTATAGACCTCCGGAATAATACCCATCCTTACATATACCGGGCGGATGATTTGTCTTAGTGCCGGAAGCTTAATTGCAAAGAGGACAGCGCCCAGAAGACAGGCTGCACCTCCAATAGCCAGTGTCAGCGGTGCACCCAGCACTTTTGCCAATCCCCCTGCCAGCAGGCTGCCAAAGGGTGCCGTACCAATAAATGCCATAGTATAGAAGCTCATAACCCTCCCTCTTTTGTCATCATCGACTATTGTCTGCAGAATGGTATTGCTGGATGCCATCTCCATCATCATTCCAAGTCCTGATACAACCATCAGTGCGAGCGATAACGCATAGGAACGGGACAGAGAAAATAAAACCAATCCCAGTCCAAACAGTCCCGCCGAAAGCGGGATTATTCTTCCGAGCATTAAAACATTCTTCCTGGAGGCAAGATAAAGGGCACCTGTTAAAGCACCCAGTCCTGAAGCACCTATTAAAAAACCAAAGGTATGTGATCCGCCGTGAAATATTTCCCGTGAGAACACCGGCATCAGGACTGAATAGGGCATCCCCATCAGGCTTACCAGTGCGAGCAGGAGAATGACCGATCTGATTGGTGCAAAACCGAATGTGTACGAAAATCCTTCTTTAAGCTCAGTAAAAACATGGGTGATCTTTTTGTTGGCAGGCCTCGGCACAATCCTCATTCTTACCAGGAACAAAATTACCACCAGGTAGCTTATTCCGTTTATCATGAAGCAAATCCCTTCACCGGCAGCAGCTATCAGTATGCCGGCGATGGAAGGGCCAAGCAACCGGGCACCGTTGACCATAGTTGAATTCAGGGCAATGGCGTTTCCCAGGTCTTCCTTTTTCTCCACCATCTCAACCACAAAAGCTTGTCGTACAGGTATATCAAAAGCATTGATACAGCCAAGGAGCACACTTAGAATGACTATCTGCCAGACCTGTATGGTACCGGTGAAAAAGAGAAGCGCGAGCATCAGAGCCTGTATCATGGCAAGCACCTGGGCAATGATCAGCATCCGGTAACGGTTCCACCTGTCTGTCAGCACACCGGCAAACGGTGCCAGCAGGAAGGTTGGTATCTGCCCGGCAAATCCCACTATACCCAGCATAACAACTGAATCAGTAAGGTGGTAGACCAGCCAGGGCGTGGCAATACGCTGTATCCATGTGCCGATGAGCGAGATGCTCTGCCCGCCGAAAAACAAGCGGTAGTTCCTGTACCGGAGTGAACGAAAGATATTATTCAGTCCGGGCGGTAATCTGCTATTCCGGCCTGCGGTTTCCATGTTCATATACATGCAGCTAAATGGTCAAAACAGGATATGCCAGCTTTCTGCCGGTCTAAAATTATAAAAACAATCCAACCGGCAGCCACACATACCTGCTGATTTTTGGGAAATCTGTAAAAGGATGGTCGGAAAACCTGTCGGAAAGCGCCCTGTACAATCAGTTAAAAAGACAGGATAAGCCCACAAGGTAGAGATCGTATCTTCCCTTGCCCCCCGGCCTGAAAGAAGAAAATATTATCATGTCATTTAAAAACCGTTCATTATCAGTCAGCACCACCACCGGCCGGTATTCATTATAGGAGGTGTTTATTGTCTCCCCGAAGTTTACAGGAGTACCCCATGTTGTTCCATCGAACAGGGAGTACCATAAGTCAAATCCTCCAAAGCCTCCCGGCCTGTCAGAGGTAAAGACCATCAGGTCCTCCATAATGTAAGGACATTTATCGTCTGCCTCACTGCTCAGGATCTCTACCTTTTCTATTTCAAGGGTGGCAGAACTCTCAATCGTCAGGTTCTCCAAACCCATTGCCCTGTATATATCATATCCTCCATCCCGGTCAGAGGTGAAATATACCGTTTCGCGATTAACTATCTCCCCGGGATTAATGGTCAGGTAACCTTCATCTGAAGCAGTATTTATGGCATCCAGCCCTGCCGGTTCACCCGACGGTATGTAATCGAAGCCGGTCACCGTATAATTTATATAAAAAATGTCGTTGCTGCCGTTCCTGTCCGAGGTGAAGAAGAACCGCATATCATCATTTTCCGGATCAGGAAGGTATGAATAATAATCTGTTTCCTGGAATGTCATGGAAGGTCCTAACTCATTGTATGGACTGTTGATCGTATCGAGCAGGTCAACCTGCTCCGGCCAGGTCCATATATTAAAGCTACCATCGTCAAGGAATTCAGCCATATTGCAGCGATAACATATAAGGTCAAAATCACCCCCATTACTGTTCCTGTTGCTGGAAAAGATCAACCGGAAAGATTGTTCTACATCAAATTGCGGCCCGGCAGAATTGAAATCATCATAGTGCGAGTTTAATTCCTCTAAATTTACCGGTGACAGGGGAATGAGCATCCTGTCAAAATTTAACCTCTCATTATCATTACAGGAAATGCTCATGACAGAAAATAATATAAACAGTATCCCTGACTTTATTCTCATGATCTATAATCTGATGACAAGTCCTGCATTAATATTTTGAAACTGTACCGGCAGTATATAATGGTTTGCAATACCTGTCTCATCCAGGAAGTCTGGTTTTGCAAAATTCCGGTTGCAGGTCAGGTTTATCCCGTATTTTTCTGACAGGAAGTAATTCAGCCTGAAACTGTAGCATTTGATATTATCAGGGTCAACATTTTTATCAACCGTATTGATCCTTCCGAGATCCGCAAAGTCAACCTTTATTTCCGGATGGATAAAACAAGCATAGCCCAGGTGAAGGATGAACAATAGTTCAAAATTATGGAATTCAGGAGTCCTGACTGCCAGCCCTAGCATAGCCCGGTACAACTGGTAATTCCCGGCGTCTATCGCGATATCGCCTTCCTGTCCGAGTATGTTCCTGTATTCGTTCCTGTATGCGTCCTCCCGGAAATCCATGTTCGCATAACCAGTGGTAAGGGAGAGTCCAAAATACCTGCCAACATATTTGAGATAGTCTGCTTCCGCATTCATTCCGTTTCCCGCAAACCCCGGGAGATGACCAAAGCTTGTCCCTGCAAAATCAGAGAATGGAACAGACAGTCCGGCATGAATGATCAAGGCTTGCTTTTTGTCGCCGGTCTGTGCGCAAACTGAGCTGATGGACAAAAATAGTAACAGGACTATTTTTATCGGTTTAAATATTAATGAAGTTTTAAAAATATCGTGTTACATGTATATTAAAAGAATTTTCAAAATCACCTGTTATATACATTAAAGTTTATTTTAATATAATCTTGCCTGTTTGATATAAATCTTCCTTGTATTATTGACCATATCCACCTTAAACTCAATATCCATTGGCCTGCATTCAAAGTTCAGCCTGCAGTAATGGTAGTGTATGGCCATGCAGTAATCCTTAAGCACCTTCAGCTCTTCAGCAGTCATCACTGTTTTCCCTTCCATCCCCGGCACGTTCGAATGATTCGTATATTCATAGATCTGGTCATCGGAAAAAGTATAATAGATGATCTGATCGGGGAAATAACCTTCTACAGGACTCACCACGCTGATATCGCCAACCTGCACATTTATGGTAATTGCAGGGTTATAAGGATTATAAAGGTTTTTGGTAATGACCACTCCGTTTGCTGCTTCGGCTGGATAGGAACGGTGGACAAGGACACCCATGGCAACTGTCCTGTGGTCGATCTTAAAATAATCCCTTTCCTCGAAAGCCCCGAATTTCCATAAACCTGCCCATACTCTTTTTATTGCCCGGTCGATGGGCCTGTCAGGATCATTCAAAGTCCCGGTAAAAGAATCATACAGTCCGGCGCCGTTGAAGCCTTCAATGTCCTCGGCATTGGTGGAGGAACGGAAACGGATGTTCCTGAAGCTCCCGAGGGCAGAAACCTTATCCTTCACCATCCTGAGAAGAACAGTATCCAGGGGACTGCTGATTATTGAATCCTGCAGCAGGACAAGCTGCTGCTGGCGCCAGATAATATCTGTCCTCAGCCTGTTATCATTCAACATATTGTCAATAAATACATCCAGTCCATACTTCCTGATATGCTGCATGTAATAATGGAACGGGATGGCAAAATAACCTTCAGGAAGAGGCAGGGGCCCATAGCCGGAGACAATTATATTTGTCAGTTCCGCAAAATTGGCGGCTTTACCACCTACCAGTGAAACTGAATTAACGCCTGCCGCGGAAAGATCCACCAGTCCTGTGGTTGTCGTATCCAGTTCAAGAATATGAGGAATCTGTGGCTCTTTAAGTGCCCAGTATGTCTGAGCCTCCTGCAGAGTAGCCTCCCTGATATAGAATGAATCCAGGGTAACCTTCAGGTAAACCAGCTTATTCAGCAAGCCCTCCAGCCTGGTATTGGTCCATCCGTCACGCAGAGCCATATTCGGAGTGCCCCTGTTATGGCTCAGCACATTGATGTGGCTCAGGGGTGTCTGGAACTCAGTAGTGATGATCCCTGCGACAACTGAAATATCAATGGGAATACCATTCAGCAAGACTATATCGTGCCTGCCGAGATACGTATGGGGCAATTCATCCATGGTAACTTTCTTCAGGTACCCAAAATTTGCCTCAGGGTTCAGGGGCTGGTAGTTCTGTCCCCGGTATAATTCATCAGAAGAAATCACCGGCACATTGGCACAAACGGCCCATCCTGGTGCATTGGCATAAAAATGCAGGCTGTCGCCACCGAAGAAAGTTTCCTTCACCCTGTTATACACGGTTTCAATATCACTGCAATCGAGCTCATCACCGGCAAAAAACTCAAGCGTATAAATATCCGATGAGGTAAAATGGCTGAGCGAAGCCAGGATATAAATACGGCTGGCGTTTTTGGTATATTGTTCCCGGTTGAACATTGAATGCCCCTTGCTGTATCCCAGCACCTGCGCACAAAAATCATAATGGATAAAATACTTTTCGGAATTGGAATAATACATTTTTTCATCAGGAATGGAATAGACCAGTTTGACCGATTTTACCTCTCCGAAAGTAGGGTTCAGAGGCAGCCCCTGTAAAAGGGTAAATGCTTCAGGACGGATAATCCTGTCGAGGTAATCGACGTTATAATTTCTCAGCTTTAACAGCTCATAAACCTCATCGGTACCCTTGTAGACATATTTCTGGATATAGTAGCCCTCCTTAGTGATCACCAGGGTGTCGGGCATGATCTTATCGGTTTTAAGGGAACTGCCGCGACCGGTATCATCAGAGGAAGGCTCCCTGCATATGGCCAGGGAATTGGAGCCTTTGATCAGCTTAAAGGTCTGCCTGTTGCCGGCGCATGTGACATTTAAAAGATAGATTCCCGGTGCGGTATTCCCCAGACCTAAGACTCCGCTGCCGGATAATGATCTGACTGCCACGCCGGTCTCCTGTCCGAGGATGCTGAAGACGCTGATATCGATCTTTTTTTCTGAACGCCAGTGTACTTTGTCATCGATAACTACCAGTTGGTAGTCTGTCCTGCCGGGCAAATTTCCCACCTCTGTTGTGAAGCTGAAACTTCCTGTGGCATCGGTAACTATCCTGATATTTGTTCCCAGTACTGACACTTCAGCTCCCTGGACCGGACTTTTGGTATAGGTATCTACCACCCTTCCGGAATAGATCCGCTGTCCTGATACCGATGCAGGAAAGGCTGCAAATAACAGACCAACGAAAAGACCAATGCTTCTTATGTTTCCCGTTCCTTCCATCCTTAATCCTGCCTGATTTTATCTCTCATTCGACAATAAAAGTACGGGTAAAACTGTACCCATTATCAGTTATCCTGATCAAATAAATCCCTTGTGCCATATTCCGGATGTCAAGATCAGTTTTACCAGATGGAATTTCCTGTGTCAGTACAACCGATCCCGTAATATCAAAAATACTGAGAAAATGGGATTTCGCTTGCATATTCACCAGTTCAAGGGACAGGGAACCTGTTGCCGGTACCGGATAAACACGCACATCCGGCATATTTACCGGCTTGCCTTCAGAGGACAGGAAATTCGCGCAATCCACCAGTGACATGTCGTTCTGATAGATCAGCTCCCCATCAATTTCAAAGCAATTCAGGTAGTGCCCGTAAAATCCGATATGATAACAGGGAGGATCCTCCATGATTCCACCCGAATGGCCAATACCTTCAAGGAGGGTGATCGTTGAGCAGCACCCACCGCAGATCTCAGGGATTGAAGAGATACGTTTGCGCCCGTCAGGAAGGGTCTCTACAAAATTAATGATACTTCCATTACCTATCTCCCCCTGGATGGTATCCTCCAGATTCTGATTGAAATCTATCAGTAAAACCTCTTCATCCTGGTCTTTCCTGACAAGGTAAAACTTATTACTCTCGTCACGTATCGCCCCGGCATATACATGCTGATAATGGAAAGGCGTGTCATAATATGCCACACCTGACTTATACAATTTGTAATATTTCTGCGCGTTAATGGTTGTGTCGGAATCAATGAAATACTCATATTTCTCATTGACCTTTTCACCATTTATTTCGAAGTCATAGGTTATTTCCGAGATTTTCCAGCGTGAAAGAGGGTTGATGGGGAAGCGGCTGGATGTCTGTGACTGACCGACAGAAAAGGACAGGTACTGACTTTTATCATAGAAGGACGTATCCGTGTAGCCATCGCCCTGATGGATGGTATGAACGATAAGTTCCACGGAATAATCGCCCGGAGCGAGTTCTCCGAGGACAAGGGTATCAAATACCGGATACACCGTCTTCACCTTGTCCTGATCATTCTGATCGTCATAGGTATAATAATGTTCCAGGACCAGTGAATTATCATAGTTCGTTAAAATTCTGTCAGCCAGCACCGGTTTTTCCGGGTTGCTGTTTGATACCTGGTAACAAACGCGCGAGATCACCTTTATCTCTTCCTCTTCATCAGGTGATGAAGGGGATATAGCCAGCTTATCGCAATAGGGAAAGCACATATCCATATATTCAAGGTTACATTCCGATCCATTGCCGGTGTGGTAAATGGATGCACCATTTCGCATAAAACAGATCAGTGTGGAATTTTCGTCCTTGTTTTCAAGCAGCCCTTTATCTGATCCTATCCCTTCTACCAGGTAATGCTCCCAGGTACTTTCACTGAGATAGAGGAATACCCTGTTGTCAAGAATGGTTTTTACAGACCGGACAGTGTCTCCTGAGTATATGGTGCCGGTAATCTTTTTCCCGGGTTGTACAGCGAATTTATAAAGCAGTTCTTCCGCTGCGCTACCCTTTGCGGTAAAGTACAGGCTGTGGTCACTTTCCCTTAGGGCGCCCATGTAGACAGAGTCATTAAAACCTGATGTAAACCGGCCGGTTTCGTCAATGAAAAGCTGGTATCCCGACTTATACAGTTTCCAACAGTGCACTGTATTGATGAGGGTGTCGCCGTCAATAAAATAGATAAACTTCTCAAAATCAGAGGTGCCATCAGAAACAACCTGTTTATCTATCCGCCAGATGCAGGTAGCATCCAGGTATGGTCTGGTGCCTTGTTCTTCAATGATCTCGCAGTTAAAACCAAAATTGTTATTATGATAAACGAGCATACCGTTTTGCACATAGCAGACCAGATGGTTGTCGGATGTCCAGAAATGGAAGCAGGCAGGGCCTTCCAGCAGACCGCCGCTGCCACCTATGCCTTCGATCATGTACTGGTCACCGCAACCGATGACAGGCTCTTTGGGATTGAAATGTATTATTCTCCGGCCATCCGGCAGGCTGTCAACCGAAGAGATTGTCTTTTCCACAAATCATTCCGGATAGGGTAC
>Ga0233423_10000963_pt1 | contig 14678 bp, 9 predicted proteins | sample Watercolumn_Mata_FD_180713 | JGI IMG/M metagenome (GOLD analysis project Ga0233423, IMG submission 180713) | Freshwater microbial communities from Lake Matano, South Sulawesi, Indonesia - Watercolumn_Matano_2014_112_MG | ecosystem: Environmental > Aquatic > Freshwater > Lake | place: Indonesia...
TCTGTGACGGTCGAAATGAAAATCGCCGCGTCTTATAGTTTGAGCCAGTCCTCCTACCTGATTGCTTTTTTCCACGACCGTCACAGAGAAGTTTTTCTTTGACAATTCATAAGCGGCAGAAAGTCCAGCCAGTCCCGCACCTAAGACGACCACTTTTTTGGATTTATTTACCCTTTTCATTTTTTAAGAAAATATTCTACCGTTTTTTTCAATCCTTCTTTAAGGGATATTTGCGTTTTCCATTTGAGTATTTTTTCGGCCAAACTTGCCTCAAGACAGCTTCTTTTTTGTTCTCCGGTCTTTGCTTCTCCATGTGTTGCCTGGATCTGGGAATTGGTGATTTTCTTAAGCTCTTTAAACAATTCTACGACATTGGTTTCGATACCTGTACCGATATTAAACGAGCCAGAAATTTTTGCTTCCAGGCTTTTCAGATTAGCAGAAACCACATCTCCTACATAAACATAGTCTCTGGTTTGTAAACCATCTCCGTTGATAATAGGAACTTCGTCTTTTAATAATTTCAGGGCAAAAATAGCCACCACTCCGGCCTCACCATGAGGATTTTGCCTGGGACCATAGACATTAGAGTAACGAAGAGCAATCGATTGGATCCCATAAGTCTCACGATAAAAATTGAGATAGTATTCGCTAGCTAGTTTTGTCACTCCATACGGAGAAAGCGGTTGTAAAGGATGATAGTTTTCGGGGGTAGGTAGTTTTTTTGCTTCTCCATAAACTACTCCTCCCGATGAGGCAAAAATGACTTTTTTCACTCCGACCGTCCGTCCTTCTTCCAAAAGATTCAAAAGACCCAAAAGATTAATCTCTGCGTCATTAATAGGATCTTCAACGGAATTTCGGACGCTTATCTGGGCGGCGTGATGATTAACTATTTCCGGCTTTTCTTTGACAAAAATTTCATGGATTTTCTTCCTATCCCTGATATCTGCCTGATAAAATTTAGCTTTGGGGTTGACAAATTCCCTTCTCCCGGAAGAAAGATCGTCTACTACAAAAACTTGATGCCCTTTTCCGATATAGGCATCTACTATATGTGAGGCGATAAATCCCGCCCCGCCAGTCACCAAGATTTTCATAGATAGTATTTTATCTTCCGACAATCCTGAAAGCAACCGAGCCGTCGGGAAATTTTATTTCTTTGATTAAGCCTTCTGCCCTTTCTGGAATCTCTCCCGGAGTTCCAACTAGGATGGTATTGGGAAGATTCCTATCTTTCTCCCAGTCGATATTGCGAAATTCATACTTTCCAAAACTTCTGCCAAAGCGCATAATCTCGCCTCCTCCCCAATTATGTTGGTACCAAACAGGGTCAATTTTTTTATAAAAAAGAAAATAGATATACGGCTGATCATAATGATAAGTGACTATCACTCTGCCGTAGTTATTCTCAATCTTGCCTACTTCCTCGACGGCCTGTTTATAACCATACTGCCAATCTTGTGCATATTCGTAAGGCGTATGGATCCAATACATATGAAGATAGTAGAAAAAATTGAGAAGAAAGATCCCAGTTATAACTGTTATTACCATTATTTTCTTTATAGTCTTTATCTTAAGAAACTTAAGCGTCTCAACTACTCCCACCGCAGCAAATATCTGATAGGTAGGAAGATACAAAAGAGCCCTTACGGCGTGAGGAGTACCGGAGGTAAGCGCCGAGGCAGCAGGTGCCACCAAAAACCACCAGAATAAGGTATTTGCTCCTTTGTCCCTATTTTTCAATAAATACATTAAACCTATCAGAATAAAAGACAAATCGAACCAATAGAGCATCCCCATGCCGGCGGCGTGATGTCTGCCGGGCGCATCTCCATTCAGAAAGAGAAAATCAAAATTAAAATGATCCAGGTATCCGGCTAAAATTTCTCTGCCAAAGACGATTCTTCTGTTGTGCGTCAACATTCCTAACCAGTCTCCCCTTTCTTGATCGAATTCCAATTCTTTGATGCTTTGACCCAGTTTTTCGTCAGGATTAACTACCGTCACAGATCCAAACCTTGCTCCCGTTGTGGATTTCATCTCTTTTACAATTGGCGTGACCATCAACAAGAAAATTACCAGAGAGACAATATACCATAATATTTTTTTTCTTAACTCATTTCTGAAAATAATGGTCAAACCAATCATTAATAAAGGCACCACCAGTCTTGGACTGTGATAAGCATAAAGAGACAAAACAAAAAAAACGAAAGAAAAAGGAAATATTTTCCCACTCTTTACTCCTTTTAAAAATAGCCATAGACCCAAAATGAAAAAAAACAAACCTAAATTGGCTTCAAAAGCAATCCTAGAAAATTGGATATGCCAAGGTGAAACGGCAAAGAACAAAGAACAAAGAACAAGAAACAAAAATGATCTTTTTGGAAATAATTCCTTGATTAAGAAATAACCAACCAAGACAGTTAAAGTTCCAAAGAAGGCAGAAATAAACCTGGTAGAAAATTCGTTTAAGTCAAAGATGGCAACGGGGAAAGTGGTTAAATAAGTATAAAGTGGCGGTTTGTAGTCTCCAAAAGAACGGATAGAAAGCGGCCATACATTTCCGTATTCGTCTTTGCCATTTATAAGTAAGGAATAAGCATTGTAACCCAAAGAAGCCTCATCCCAATCCAAAGAGGGAGGATTATATCCTAACTGCCAAAATCGCAGTAAAAATGCCAAAAGCAAAATAAAGATCAGTAAAATTTTCTTTTTCATATTTTTTCTCCGATGATAAACTCGTCATTCCCTGCTAAATTTTTAATCGAGGTAAGGATACGGAATCCATTGGGAAATTCATTGGGAGCAGCTATCACCAAAACTTTACCAACTGCTTCCTTTAAACCTAGGAAATTAAACTTGATTTTCCCCAAAGCATTTACACTCCAGAATCCGAACCAATCGCGACTGATGTCTTTCTCTTTTTGAAACTCATCAAAAGTATAGGGTTTATAGAATGCAAAATAGATATAAGGACGACCCAAAGCAGGAGTAACAAATATTCTATCGTAATCCTTTTCGATATTTAAAATATATTGAACCATCTGTTTGTAACCGTATTGCCACTCCCCGCTCCAGTTTACTAGATAGTGAATATAATAGTTGTGTAGATAATAATAGATATTTACAGATAGCAAGAAACAGAGACTAAACAATAAAAACCGATGGGCGGTTAAGACACCTCGGGGGTGGCCGGCATATATGGACTCCCCCGAGGTGGAGGAATTAGCAAAAAACTTTCTCTTAATAATTATTCCCAACTGATATATTCCATAACCAACAATAATCTGATAGGTTGGAAGTATAGATAATACTCTTAGGGCATGCGGTGTTTCTTTTGCCGTACCCGCAGGAATAGTGGCAATGATCATCCACAATAATAATATCAATCCTCCTTTTTCTCTTTTTTTTATCAGCCAATAGATACCAAAGAAAAGAAAAGGCAATTCAAAAACATACAAGTGCCCCATCCTTCCAGGATTAAGCCTGGGATTAACATCTCCATGGGTAAAAAGAAAACGGAAGGTAAAATTGTCAAAATAATGCCTGAGGAAATCAATTGCGAATAAGACTCGTCTATTGTGAATAATTTTGGAAAATATGGAATTTTGGTCGGTTTCGATTCTCTGGTTGGATAGTTTTATAGGCTCTAAATTGTTGAAGATAGAAACCTCTTGGAACCGAAGTTTGCTTTCTCTGCCTGAAAAATAGGATAAACTCGGAAGAATAAGAACGACACCTGCCACAGCAGAAATAATTAGCCACTTTTTGTTTGCCCATAAATTTTTAAAATAAATAAGCGATAAGCCAAAAATAGTTAAAGGTGCAATGATCCTATTGGCGTTAAAAGTATAAAAAGAAAGGATGAAGAAGATGACAGAAAAAACAAGGGTAAATTTTTTTCTTCGCGAAAGAAGAAAAAAATAAATTCCCAGTAAATTAAAAAGGGCAGCCAAGTTTGCTTCAAAAGCCGCTCTTGAGAATTGGATTGCCCAGGGAGAAATGCTTAATAGAAAGGAAGAAAGAATGGCTATTTTTTCGCTTTTAAACAATTCCCTCACCAACAAATAAGTAAAAACTACCATAAGTATCCCAGCTATCATCGAAGGCAGTCTTATGGAAAATTCATTCAGACCCAAAAGCCAAACAGAGGAAACAGCGGCGTAGATATATCCCGGTGGTTTGTAATCTCCAAAAGCGATAAAACGAGCCAAGGGGAGAAGTTCGCCATGTTCGTCATGTAAAGAGTTAGCCACCAAATAACTGTTGTACCCAAGTGAAGTCTCATCCCAATAAAGCGAAGGCGGAATCTCACCCAATTTAAAAAATCTAAGCCAGAATGCCAAAATAATGATAAGGAAGATAATAATTTTCTTCATTTTCAAACAGTCAGAATTAAAACCTTCTCATTTTCAAAATATACTTTATAAATTCCTTTTTCTATGTATTGTTTTAATAGTTTATAAGAAAACGGCTTCAATATGTAAACATAAGTGATATCATTTTCCAACAAAAACTCCCTCTTCATATCTTGATCAAAATATCGCTCAAGACTCCCTATCTTTATACTAGCATCTTTACCAGTCTGCCTGGCATATCCGGGACTGGCTAGATAGACACGTCTTTCGGTCAGGGCAGGAATATAAATTGGATCGTAACCAAATTGCCTTGGATCAATAAGTATTATTGCCCCAAGTACGGTTTTATTCTTAAGAATATTAAGGGCGCTTGTCTCCTCTATCGAAATTATATCTCCCTGAATAGGTATTTTACCTAATAAATTTTTTAGATTAACAGGGATAGATAGTAATAAAACTAGAAGTACTAAAATCATCCCTAATAATTTTTTATTTTTATCAACTAAAGTTAAATAACAGTTCCCAATTAGTAATCCGGTAAAAACAGATAATAAAACCAGGGCGTAGGGGGTAAACTGGACGACATTATAGGCATTTCCTCCCAGGTTAAAGAAAGCGGGGATAAAAAAAGCAATTAGGACACAAAATGACGAAAATAAAACAACCAATTTTTGTCCGTCGGAATATTTTTGAGGCATAAACATAATTTTTAATAAGATAAAGAATCCCAAAATTCTTGTCCCAAGGTTACCGATGGTATAAATAATAAACTCCACCAACTTAATCTTAAGAAGACCTAAAGTATTGTATATCGAAGCATAATAACTTTCTATTTCAGCAAAACGCGGCAGATTAAGCTTATCCTCGCCCGTCATCATTTCAGTTAAGATCCAACCGGGTGCCCAAAAAAGACCTACCCTTCCCGGTTCTGTCAGGTAAAAAAAGACCGATACGAAAATAACTGAAGAGAGTATCAAAATAGGAAGTATTGAAAGCTTCCTAGATTGAAAAAACCAAAGGAAAAAAGTAAAAAATAGTCCTAAGATAGTAACAATCCCTCCAAATGATTTGAAACCGTAAAGACTACCAATAAAAATCGAGGCCACTATTCCCCATCCAAAATGCAATTTATTTTTATTCTCAAACGTCCTGTACAAAGAATAAATCCCAAAGAGTAAGAAACTAAAGGCCAGAACCGAATACGGATTAAAAATCTGATCAAACGGTTGATCGGATAAAAAAGTACTCCCTTTCCAATCAAAATTTTTACCCAAAAAAAAAGGCAGGATAAAAGCGAAATTGCCCGAAAAATAGCCTAAAAAGACCGATAATGCTCTGACAAAATTTTTTTTAGTAAAAAGACTGCTTACCGAGTAGAGTCCAAGTCCAAAAAGAAAAGAGACCAAAATTGGACCCATTCGATAGTAAAGGTCAAAAATATGAAGATGAATCAAAAATCTTGTTAGAGAAAGAAAGAGGGGATAAAAAAAGTGGTGATTTTTTAGTGGTTCACCGCTTATAGCCGGATTCTGAGGTGCTTGATAAAGGAATTCGTTGGAAATAGCTATACTCCACATATTGTCGTGAAGAGAAGGAAAAATATAACCATTTTCAATTCGCCAACCACCCCTAAGTAACACCAAACTCTGGGTAATTACGCCAAGAATGATTATCAATAAAATATATTTATTAATATTTATTGATCTGATTTCTAATTTACCTATTTTTATTTGGTTTACTAAATAACTAAGTGACAAAATAGGTAAAATCCAAAAAACAGTCCAACTGATATTTAAAGCTTTGGTGATTATTCCGATTAGGGTAAAGAGGACAATTGAGAGAGAAACAATTATTCCTACCTCTAACAAAAAATCACTTTTGGTAGTGATCTTTGCATTCAATATTTTCAGTAGGATTTGCGTCGGGATGACCAAGAAAAATATTAAGAATAAAACAAAAACGATAACAGAGGCAATCATACTTTCTCTTTTCCCACTAAATCCCCTCTTTCATCTGTCTGGTATATTTTAAAGATGATTCTACCGTCATCCGGGGCATTGATATTCTCATCTGAATCTGCTTCTTCTGGTCTTCCGAGGTAAAGACTTCTCGGCGGAATAATCTTTTTTTCTAATCTTTCTTTATCTATATCCAAAGAACCGATGTAATATTTGCCGAGTTTGATTAAGTGTCTCCCGTCTGCCATAGTGATGGGATTGTTGACAGCATCTCTAAACTCTATGGGATCGGATTGGTTATAAACTGCAAAAGCCAAAGGCATGCCGGTATAAAAATCTGAAAGAAAAATGTAATCTAAGTCTTTCTCTCTTTCTTTGGTGTAATCCAAAGCTTTCTTATTTTCCCACCCCCACCAGGTAGCCGCATAAACTGGATATTCTAAATAGTATTTAATTAAGAGTGTCACAATAGAAATAACGAATAAAAGAGAAATAATCATCGAATATAGCATTCTAAACTTGATCTTATTTAAGAAATAATATGCCTTGTAGATACCATATCCCACAAAAACAAATGGTGCGGGCAACATAGCAAGACTACGGACAGCAAATGACCTTCCGACAACGCTTGCCGGAATGGGCGCAAGTAGTAACCAGCCGATAAAAAAAAGGGCTGTTTTCTTTTTTTCTTTCCAAAGAGAATATAATCCTAAGAGAAAAAATGGAAATTCCAGAAGATAAAACATACCCATATTACCGGTAAAATACCGAAGAGAATTATCACCGTAGATATACCAGAAATTGGGAGAAAGATGTTCCAGATAGTTATTTTTTACCGTCCGCAACCAGACGGTCGCTTTATTATGAAAGACAGTTCTCCACAAGACAGGCAGATTTGAGGCATTTCTTTCCCGGTTGACCGTCTGTTCGACAATTTGTTTATTAGTCTCGGAAAGTTTAGTAAAACGGGAAAATCCGCTTTGAAAAATGGAAAGATGGATAAGAGGCAAAGAGACGATAACCAAAAGAACGATCGACAATAAATAAGCCGTTAAGACACATCGGGGGTGACGCTTGACGGCTCCCCCGAGGTGAAGAGAATTGTAAAAACCATACCAAATTAAAAACACCAAAAATATTGGGATAAGTATTCTTGGAGTGAAATAGCTGTAGAGGGATAGACAAAAGAAGATCATGCTAAATATCAATTCTTTGATCTTCCCTCCGCTTTTAAGGAAAAAATAAACGCCTAGGATAAACCATAACAAAGCCAACGTTGCTTCAAAATAACCTCGGGAAAGATGGATATGCCAAGGAGAAATAGCCAAAAGAAAGGTTATTAAAAGAGAAATTTTATTACCAAAAAATAGCCTTGCCAAAAAGAAGGTAATAACTACAGTCAGGATTGAAACCAAAGTAATAGGAAGTCTTATGCCCCAAGCATTAAGACCAAAAAATTTAATGAAAGGAACCAGTAAATAGACAGGAATGGGAGCTTTATAATCATCGAAGGAACGAAATTGCAAAGGATAGGGAGTCCCGTATTCATCGGTCCCTAATTTAAGGATGTTATAAGCATTCCAAGCGAAAGCTTGTTCATCACCGTATAACGTCGCCGGAATGTCACCAAGTTTAAAGACTCGCAATAAAAAGGCAAGTAAAAGAATTAATAATAACAATTTATTTTTTTTCATTACTTTTTCTTTTATTGAGATTCAAATATTTTTACAAATGGCTTACCATCCGGATAATAAACAGTCTTCATAAAATCTTGCCCAGTTTCTGCCTGACTGGCGGGTACTATATATAATATATTCTTTTGAAGGTTATTTTTGAGACTATTCCAGTTGAAATCTTCAAGGAAAATATATTTATCGAAACCACTGACATGTTCATAACCAAACCTATCGGCAACATAAGTTCTTATAGCCTCCTTCTGATATCTCTCTGGAGGGTATTGCCTATAAAAAAGAAAATATATATAAGGCATACTGTCAACATCTGAAATCACAATGTTGTTATATTTTTTTTCTTCCTTATTTACGTAGTCTACTACTTCTTTCCAACCAAAACTCCACCAGTTGGCATGTCTTTCTGGTAAAACTAGAAAATATTGTCTCATAAAATAACCAAAGAAAAAAACGTACAAGATAGAAATAATTAAGGAAGAAAATTTTTTGGCTGGAATGAACTTTACCAAATAAACCAGTCCCACAGCAGAAAAAATCATCAGGGGAACCACGGTATTAAAAGTACGGTTGCTACTTGGTGTCATGAAGGTAAAAGCTGCAGGGATAAAGGAAATGATAAACCAAACGATTAATAAATTACGATCTGGATATTTTTTCTTATAAAGAACAAAAATCCCAATTAACACCAAAACCCCATCCGGAATGTACATAATACCCATATCGGGGATTTGGAAAGGAGGTGCTTTATCTCCCTCCCTGAATAGATATCGGCCGTCAAAATGAGATAAGAAATGTTCCAAAATGTCTCTACCATACATATAAAAATTATTATGAAAAAAACGAGCAAGAAGAGTTGGATAATTTATCCCGTCTTGGGCAATCAACTCCCATTGTCGAAGTTTTGTTCCTTGATCGTAAAAGACGCTGACGGTTTTTGCTCTCCCGAAGATAACGTCTGGCTGTTTCAAAAAGGAAAAAACTAGAGGTAACAAGATTATTATCGCCAATAATCCGCTTGCAACTACTGGTTTAATCACTTTCTTTATTTTGCTCGAATAAAAAACAAAAAGACTCAAAACAACTAAAGGGATAATTACCCTCATTCCATAATAGGAATAGATCGATAAAGAAAAACAAATGCTACCTATATAGAGAAAATGCGGTTTTCTCATTCCTTTCAGAAACCCATAGATACCCGCTTCAAGGAAAAATAGAGACACCACTACCAACATAGCTGCCCGGCTCTGCAAAATATGCCAAGGAGAAATAGTCAGCAATAATGAAGCAGTCAGAGCAATTTTTGGTGAATAAGACGTATTTCCAAATAATTCTCTAACCAATAGATAAGTCAAAATAACTATCGCAACACCAAGAATCACTGACGGTAGTCTTACTGATATTTCATTTAGGCCAAACAAAGTAATAAACGGAATCATTAAATAGGTAGGTAAAGGTGGTTTCCAGTCACCAAATGATCGAAAAGAAACAGGTAGAAATGCACCATGTTCGTCTTTGCCTGTTAACAAAACAGAATAAGCATTATATCCCTGATTTGCCTCATCAGTATAAAGTGATGGCGGAATTTTTCCTAAACCTACCAATCGTAACAAAATAGCTAGAATAACTATTAGAGCAAGAAATATATTTTTTTTATTATAATAATGTTTCATTGATATGATCGATTCCTCCTCTTATTTGTAGAGGATAATGGATAGTATAAAAATGGAAGAACTGAAACATTTCATACAACAAGAAGATGGAAATTAATAAAAACAGGAATCTTTTTTCCTTCAGCTTAGCCATCCCTAATCCAAGCATGATAGAAAGAAATGGACAAATAAGAAAAAATTCCCTACTTTCAGGTAAAAATGGGCTCATGAGGGAAACTAATAAAATTAAACCAAACCAGATCAACACCTGATATTTTCGCAAAATTATAGTTTGGTATATGCCGATCATAAAAAGGGGTAAAAAAGAAATGTACATGACTCCAAAATCACGTACACCTCCCCACCAGAAAGTGATATTTTTTAGAAAAAGAAAGGTAGGAGAAAGTAAAAAAAATATATTATTTAGATAGTCCACTTTTAAAAGTGTATTTGAACTGTCTCTAAATACCCAAAATTGGGGATAAACGAAAACAAATAACAAATAACAAATAACAAAAATTAAAATTTTAAAAATAAGATTATTTAATTTATTAAGAAGAAATATAAAAATAAGAAAAACAGATAGGGCAATATTTATCTGGGAATAAATTCGACTTTGTTCGATAGTCCACGGCAAAATTGTCAAGATCCAGGATGAAAGGAGAGCTATTTTTTTATTTTTTAATAAATTTTTAACATATAAATAAAAAACTAGGATACTTCCCAGGGATAATAAGGGACTAAGATACCTTAATCCAAGTTGTGAAGACGGTAAAAGAGGAGGAATTTTATCTATCTGCCAGAAGTGCAAAACAGCTGCATAAAAAATAAGGAATAAAAGATATAAATAAATTCGCATTAGCGTCATCCTGAACTTGTTTCAGGATCTCCATGGGATGCCGAAACTAGTTCGGCATAACATTTGAGTTAGTTTTCAGCAATTTTAAGTGCTTCGGTACCATCAAGATAATGGATCGTTTTTAATACTCTGGCATCAGGAGGAAAATCGCGAGGAGTTCCTACCAATAATAATCTTTTATCTTTTGGTAGATTTTGATAATCAAAATTTCGGAATTCATACTTATCGAATTTGTTTCTTTCATCGGCAAACCCTCCGGATATAGTTCCTCCCTCTTTCAGATATTTTTCTGGGGGATATTGGCTATAAAAAAGCCAAAAAATATATGGCATATCTACCTTAAGGGATACAAGCACATTATCATATTTCTCTTTTTCTTTTTCAGTAAATTCTACTGCTTCTTTTCTACCATAAAGCCAGTTTTTAGATAGTTCGTAATTAGTATGAACATAATACTGATGCAAATAAAAAGCGTGATTGACAACCAAAGAAAAGCTTGCGATAAAAATAAACAATATACATACCCATTTGCTTTCTTTTTTAAGAATACTAAATAAATATATAATTCCAAAAGCTTCAATCAGTTGAAAACTGGGCAGAATAAGTTCCGTCCTGACTGCATGAGGTGCTTCTCTAGTCACAGCAGTAGGAATTGGAGCAATTAATGTCCATAATATGGGAATAACCGAATAACGGTTCAAACCTTTCTTAAGAATAAAAATAACGCCAATTATCAAGAAAGGAAATTCCCATAGATATAAAAGGCCAAAATCAGGTGCATGATGCAAAGGAGCATCCCCTTTGATAAATAAATATTCAAAATTAAAATGAGAAAGATATTTGAAAAAAGCTTTTTTAAGCGTTTCGTAATCGGTATAAATTAACCGCTGGTTATGAAAGATTTTACCCGCTAGTTCAAATCCAATCTTTTTATCTTCCAGTCTTTTATCTAAGAATTCTTTTTCTAAATCTTTCTCCTCTAAATACCTTGCTCCGGGATTAAAGATATTGGTTGCTTTAAATCTTATTTGGGCATCAGGAGAAAATAATATCGGAAGAAATCCAATAAAAAAAATGGCGTAGATCAGGAAAAAACTCCCTACTACTTTCTTATTGGGTAATTGGCGATTCGATAACAAGAACAAACATACTAGAAGAATCGGGGTTACCACTCGAGTACTATGATAGGAAAAAAGGTCAAGACCGAATAAAACAGCAGATAAAATAAAGAATTTATTATTGGTAAGACCTTTAATAAATGATGCTACTGCCAAAATAGTAATAAAAACGGATAAATTTACCTCAAAAGCAGCCCGTGAGAACTGCAGATGCCAAGGAGAAATGGAGAGGAAAAAAGAGGCAAATAGCGCAATGGTGTCTTTTTTGGAAGCCGCCTCTGGTATTTTCGCACAAATCAGCCTGGTTAACCAGAAAGTAGATATTATGGCTAAAATGCCAAATAAAGCAGATGGAAACCTTACGGAGAACTCATTAAGACCAAAAAGGGCAATTGAGGGTACTGTCGTATATTCGTAAATCGGAGGTTTGTAATCATCCAAAGATCTAAAAGTCATCGGCAGAAATTGGCCAAATTGATCTCGTCCGGTCTTTAAAATCGAATAGGCATCATAACCTATAGCTACCTCATCCCATTCAAGCGATAATGGGGTTTTCCCTAATTGATATAAACGCAAGAAGGCTGCCAAAATAACAATAAAAAGAAGCAGAATTTTAACTCTATTCATGAGCGTATTTTAGCATAATAAGGCCCAAAATCGAAAAATCAGATACTCAAATTTTCTAATACTTCCCCATCGGTCAAGGTAAAGGATTTCGAGTTCTGATATCTACTGATTAATATACGTGGAAATATGAGAATGGCTTGAAATAAGGCTTCAATAAATGGCCAATCAAAAATCAATAATGATTTTAAGAGATAGTATGGAAGATATAAAATATGCTGCAATATTAATACCCAATCGGTGATATTCAACCAGACAAAAAACAATTGATTTCTATATGCCATTTTTTTAATCTGTTTTGCCGTATATGAACTTTTTATAACACTTTCTTTCTGTAAATGATGCACTATGCTCTTTGGCTCAAAAATAAGTTTATAGCCTCTCTTTAGAGCTCTATACGAAAAATCAAGATCTTCCCAATAAAAAGGATTATAAAGTGTATTTAGACCTCCTAACTTACTCCAGATGCTTTTTCGAAAGATTCCTGCCCCACCAGATACCCAAAGAGTCTTTCTAAAATCCTCCACCTCGGAGAAGTGCATATCCACACCATCCGAGGTGTCTTTATCGCTTATATTTCCTCGAGAATGAACTAGAAATCCCCTTTCAAATTTTCCTACACCTCTCCCACGTAATATTATTTTTCCATTTTCAGAGCATTTTTGTAAAAATCCAACCGCAAAAACCTTCTGATCTTCAAAGTGTCTAATAGCAGAGTCTAAAAAGTCTTTTTCAGGAATAACATCAGTATTCAATAAAACTACTAACTCTCCCGTTGCTTCTTGAACTCCTATGTTTACCGTTGAAGAAAATCCCAGATTCTTGGCATTTTTTATTAATTTTATATTTTTGATTTTTGAGGTTTGATTTTTGATATACTCAACGCTTTTATCTTCAGAAGCATCGTCAACAATAATTAATTCTGTATCTCCTATCACTCCCAATACTTCCGGTAGATTTTTTTTCAGAAGTTCTTCACCGTTAAAATTAGGAATAACAATGCTTACTTTCATATAAGCTTTATGTTAAATACTATGGTGTGATCACCACTTGGGACAATTACTCCTCTTAGGGCAAAATCTGTTTCTATAACTTTTTCTTCTTTTCCATCAACATAAACTCTCCAAGATGGATAATAAATATCCGTCAGAACCAAAAGTCTCTCTATATTTGTTTTCGTCTTTATTCTGACGTAACTTGACCCATACTCATCAATTAAACTCACTTCGTCTGGACCTAATTTTTCCGCATTAAGCTTAATTGACTCAGTTGTAACAGCAATATTTCTTAATCTATCTTTCAATAAGAACATTTCTTCAATTTCTCTCTGTTCATCTTCCACCTGTATTACTTCCTCTACCAAAAAAGCCCGGGGAAAAACATCTTTATTTTCATAAAGATAAGTACTACCCTCGGAGGTAATTAATCTGAGCCTCTCTGATTCAAGAGGGGCAAGACTTAATAAATATTTGACCCCTAAAAGATCGGTAATAAAATTCTTATAATTTGCGGGAGTAACTATCCTATTAAACGATGCCAAAGTAACATCAGGTTTGTCTCTTTCCCAGGCAGAAACTAGCTTTGTATAGTTTATAAGATACAGAGGATCATAACCTGAGACATCCTGAAGTTTATAAAAGACAGAAAAATTGGGAGGCATAATCCTTCGATCAAGAGACATAATTCGATAATTATGTGTATTGTGTCTTAATATCTCAGTTATCTTAGTCGAAGGAAAAATCCATTCATCTTTAACAAAGGGAGTAAATTTCCAGCCGAATCGAAAGAGATCTAAAAGAACAAAAAACAAAGAACAAAAAACAAAGAACAGTTTTAAACGATTATTTTTCATAAAAATATATCCTAATAAAGATCCACTTCCCAAAATAAATATTATTGTGGGTAATATAAGATTTCTTTTCGCAACTAATAAATTATTACTATCCATCAGGTTGAAAAATAACCAACCTTTAGTCAATACTAAAAGCCAAATAATCCCATAAATAATCCCCAATAATCCTAATAGTTTAATGATTTGAACCATTGAACTTTTATTTTTCAGGAAATAATCAAAACCTAGAGCAGTTAAAATAGCTAAAGAAAAATCTACTATAGCCAGTAGTCGTGTTGGTTGGCTAGTGGAAATAAATGGAATTTGCCACTGATAGGGTAACTTTGCCAGAGGAGTTGGTAAGGCAAAAACTAAAGAGGCTAAAACCAATATCCCAAAAAACAAGGTTTTTTTGTCATGTCTAAATAAAAGAGCATACAAGGTAAATATTAAAGGAATGATTCCTATATACCCTGTAAACTCTCCATAATTCCATATTCCCAAATAATTGCCTGTCGCTGGGTTTCCAAAAAAATCAGGGACCAAAAACTGGACAAGATTCTGCCACGGTATAAACCAGCCTTCCT
>Ga0233423_10000964_pt1 | contig 14666 bp, 15 predicted proteins | sample Watercolumn_Mata_FD_180713 | JGI IMG/M metagenome (GOLD analysis project Ga0233423, IMG submission 180713) | Freshwater microbial communities from Lake Matano, South Sulawesi, Indonesia - Watercolumn_Matano_2014_112_MG | ecosystem: Environmental > Aquatic > Freshwater > Lake | place: Indonesia...
TTACATTCCTCTTTGGGCTATCGGCCTCCGTGTGAGTTTGAAAAGATGTTAACCTTAACCCATAACCCTTGTCAGGATACTCTAATTTCATTACCCTAATCTGTGCAATGGAAGGGGTTCAGTCCATTCGGCTTTCATATGTCGTATCGTAAATTGATATATTCGTAAATATCTACTTACATTGTAATGTAATAATATTCAAGGATTTCTGAACTTCTCCCGGAAGGGAATGATGGCTTACCGGTTGACACAAAGGAGCAATCCCTTGAGGTACCGTCCCTCCGGGTGGGCTAAGTTTGTGGGATGATCCGGACCGGGACCAAGGGTCTGAAGGAGCTGAGCCGTCTTCCCTGCATCTCGGACGGCACTTAAGACGATTTTTTGAAAGAGATCGGTATCGATGTAATTGGAGCAGGAAAAGGTAACTAATATCCCCCCGTCTTTTAGATGATTCACGGCATGCAGGTTGATATCTTTATATCCCCGGGACGATTTCGCCACGTCTTTCTTTGCTTTGGCAAAGGCAGGCGGATCGAGAATAATCATATCGAACGTCTCCCGTGTTTCCCTGAGGTAGGTGAAGGCGTCAGATCGGATAATCGGGTGATCTTCCGGGGAATAACCGTTTCTCTGGAGATTCTGCCGGGCCATCTCGCCGGCCGCTGCGGATATTTCTACGGAGATTACGCGTCTGGCCCCTCCCCGGATACTGTATGCAGAGAAGGCGCCGGTGTAGGCGAAACAGTTCAGCACCGTCGCGTGGCTGCTGAGCCTCTCAATCAGTTCCCTGTTGTTCCTCTGATCCAGGAAAAAGCCGGTTTTCTGGCCGGTGGCAATGTCGATTGTAAAAAGGAGATGGTTTTCCATGATCTCGACCGTATCGGGAGGAGCATTGCCGCAGGCAGGACCGATTCTGTCAAAGAGACCTTCGCTCTGCCGTGCTCTGCCTTCGCTCCGCTCATAAAGACCCGAAGGTCGCATCTCTTCCTGGAGGATCCGGAGAATTGACTGGCGTTCCCTTTCCATGCCGGCGGTGGCAATGGCAAACACCAGATATTCATTATATCTGTCAACAACCAGCCCTGGCATCCCGTCACCTTCCGCATTGATGAGGCGGCAGGCGGTGGTGCCCTCCGGCACAATCTTTTTCCGTAGAGAGAGCGATGACCGGATTCGATGTTGCCAGAATCGGTGATCTATGAGCGTGGCTGCGTCAGCGGTGAGTAATCGAAAGATTATATCGGAGCGGGGGTTGCAGAATCCCAGTCCCAGAGGACTTCCCCCGTGCGTTGATACCGAGGAGATGTCACCGGGTTCCGGGGAGCCCTCAACGGAAGCCACGGCTCCGGAGAAGATCCATGGGTGTCCCCGGAGAAGAGAGGCTTCGCGGCCCGGTTTAAGGATAATTCTGGGATATCTGCTTCTTACGGTTGCGGGTGACATAGTGTTTTAGCATCATATTTTCTGGCAATGTAACGGCTACTCCTTTAAAATGCAAGAAAAAGGGGACAGGCTACTTTTTTAATTCCCCTAAAAAAGTAGCCTGTCCCCTTTTTGCCCCCAGATTTGCGTTGATAATCAATAAGTGTTTTGGTACGTTACCCGGCAACCTCATGAGTGAAAGGGGTAAATGGATCATTGTATGCCGTGATAATGGCCGGTGGCAGGGGAACCCGCTTCTGGCCTAAAAGCAGAGAAAGGATGCCAAAACATCTGCTGGATATTGCAGGTGAACGGACTCTCATCCAGGAAACCGTGACGAGGATAGAGACTCTCGTTCCCGCGGAAAATATCCTGATTGTGACGGGCCTCAGTCATGCGGGTGAATTGATGAAGCAGTTGCCTAATATCCCTCCGGAAAACGTTCTTATAGAGCCGGTGGGGAGAAACACCGCCCCCTGCATCGGCCTGGCGGCACTCCATGTCAAACGGAAGCATCCTGAAGAGGTCATGGCAGTCCTTCCCGCAGACCATATCATTACCGATGCGAGAGAATTTTGTGAGGTGCTTTCCATCGCCGCGGAGGTGGCCAGGCAGGGAAATTACCTCGTTACCATCGGTATCCCCCCGACAAGGCCGGAGGTGGGATACGGTTATATTGAACGGGGAACCCTGAAAATCTCGGTCCGGGGGAGAGATGTCCATGAGGTAGCGTCCATACGGGAGAAGCCTCCCCTCGAGACGGCAAAGACATTCCTGAAACAGGGAGGGTTTTACTGGAACAGTGGCATGTTTGTATGGAGGGTCGATGCGATATTGCGGGCGATGGAAAAATTTCTTCCCGCTCTTCATCAAAGCATGATCGGGATAGAGGAAGCGATGGGTACTGATCGGGAGCAGGAAATCATTGACCGGGAATACGCTCATATAGAACCGATTTCCATCGATTATGGTGTTATGGAAAAGGCGAAAAATGTGCTCCTCATCAGGGGTGATTTCGGGTGGTCTGATGTCGGAAGCTGGGATGCTCTGTGGGAAATATCAGGGAGAGATGAGGATGGCAATGCGGCGAGTACATGCGGTCACTTTGTTGGTGTCGATGCGAAAGATTCTTTGGTGCACAGTACCGGAAAGATGGTGGCCCTCATCGGAGTGAAAGACCTCATTGTGGTCGAGACGGAAGATTCCCTTTTGATTTGCAAGAGGGGTCGTTCTCAGGATGTGAAGAAGGTAGTGGATATCCTTGAGAAAAAAAATATGAAGGAATTTCTGTAATAGTAACTCAGGGGTCAGGTCTTGTTTTTTGCTAAGGGGGTGGCAAAAAACAAGACCTGACCCCACTACGTGGAAATTTTATGTCAGGTATCATTACCTCTGAAAGATTCATCCTGGCTTCTGCGTCGCCCCGTCGTGTTGAACTTCTCACTCTCCTGGGGCTGCCCTTTGAGATCGTGCCCAGCGATGTCGAGGAAACCTTTCTTCCGGGAGAGACTCCGAGAGAACATGTCCTGAGACTTTCAGAGGAAAAAGCGAGAAGAATTTCCGAACGTTACCCGGAAGCGTGGGTGATGGGGGCGGATACCATCGTGATCATTAACGGTGAGGTATTAGGTAAACCGAGGACATCTGCTGAAGCGAAAGACATGCTGGCGAAACTGAGCGGTCAGGTTCACCGCGTGTTTACCGGTTTTGCTGTGATGCGAATGAGGGGGGATTTCATCGTCAGCGACGCCGTCGAGTCTTCTGTCCTGTTCAGGGAAATTCCGGAGGATGAAATGGTATGGTATATCCGTTCCGAGGAACCTTACGATAAAGCGGGGGCATACGCGGTACAGGGTATGGGGGCATTTTTTATCAAGGAGATCCATGGATCATATACAAATGTCATGGGTCTTCCTCTCTGCGAGGTTGTGGACGTATTAAAACGCATCGGGGCAATCCGTTTTTCCGGAGGAGACGATGGAATCAACGGTAAGCGCTAATATTGCCAGGGTAAGGGATACCATTGCCGAGGCTGCGTTACGATCCGGTCGCAAGGTTTCCGATGTCAGGTTGATGGCGGTGACCAAGACAGTGGATGATGAACGAATCATGGAAGCCATTGAGGCGGGAGTGGACATCATCGGCGAGAGCTATGTCCAGGAAGCGAAAAGGAAGATTGAGAAGATGGGGAAGAGTGTGGAATGGCACATGATCGGTTATCTTCAGAGCAATAAGGCAAAATACGCGGTGAGGCTCTTTGACATGATCCACTCCGTTGACAGGTATGATCTGGCCGTGGAGATTGACAGAAGGGCGAGGGCGGCGGGAGTGGTTGCCAGTATCCTCATTGAGGTGAATATCAGCGGCGAGAAGACAAAAAGCGGCATACCCTATTCTGAGGCCATGCCACTGATCAGGGCTGTTGCACCTCTCGAACATCTTTCGATCCGGGGTTTGATGACCATGCCCCCCTGGTTTGATGATCCCGAGGAGGCGAGACCATACTTTGTGAAACTTCGGGCACTGAGGGACAGGGTTCTGGAGGAACGAATAGATCATGTGGAAATGAGGGAGTTGTCCATGGGTATGTCCGGTGATTATCAGGTTGCCGTGGAGGAGGGGGCAACCATCGTGAGGGTGGGAAGACATATTTTCGGGGAGAGGCCCCTCAGGGGCGTTCGGTGACGTCAAAGTCCGGAAAAATATTTACTGTAACGGCTGATACGCAGGACTGGTATCTCGCCCGTCCGAGAGGAGGGGTATGAAAAAACACAAATGGCAGATTCTGCTGGGAGTAATACTGGTTTTTCTTTCTGCAGTTTTTTATTTAGTCCACTATTTCATTTTCAGGGATGCCCACCACATTTTCATTTATCTCATTGGTGATGTGGCCTTCGTATTTATTGAGGTCCTGTTGGTTACCATGATTATTCATGAGGTTCTGGCCATCAGGGAAAAACAGGCGTTGATGGAGAAACTCAACATGGTTATCGGGTCGTTTTTCGGTGAGGTGGGTAAAGACGTTCTTAAGATCCTGACCGATTTTGATCTTGATGTGGGGCGGATCAGGAATGACCTTATCGTGACGGATCAGTGGACATTACGGGAATTCACAAATATGGCCGCGCGTTTGAAGACGTATACCTATGAAGTGGATCTGCGGAGGGGAGACCTGACATCTCTTAAACAGATGCTCATCAAAAAGCGGGAGTTTCTCCTCCGGCTTCTGGAGAATCAGAACCTGCTGGAGCACGATACGTTTACGGGACTCCTCATGGCGGTGTTTCATCTGACAGAGGAGCTCGAATCCCGCACCGATGTGAAAAACCTGTCACCGCCGGACATGAAACACATCACCAATGACATCAAGAGGGTTTACAGTTTGCTCATTTCAGAATGGCTTCACTACATGATTTACCTGAGGGAAAACTATCCGTACCTTTTTTCTTTTGCCATGAGGACGAACCCGTTCGATCTGCATGCCACCCCGGAGGTAAAGGAATAAGGAGTCATAAAGAATAAGGGGTAAGTCCAGTGTAAAAAAACTTAGGAGATGTGGAAATGGATAAAGCAGCGTTCTACAAATTGAGCTATGGCCTGTATGTCGTGAGTTCAAGGAAGAATGAGCAATTCAACGGACAGATCGCAAATACCGCGTCTCAGGTAACGTCGGAACCGCCGACCGTTGCCGTGAGCATCAATAAACAAAATCTTACACACGAATATATCGAGGCAAGCAGGAAATTTACCGTTTCTATCATCGGGAAATCGACGCCCATGCAGTTTATCGGTCATTTCGGGTTTAAATGTGGCAGGGATATAGACAAGTTTGCCAATATACGGTTCAAACTTGGAGAAACGGGGGTTCCCATCGTTCTGGATCACACCATCGCCTATATAGAAGCGGAGGTCGTGAGTCAGCTCGATTGTGGGACCCACACGATCTTTGTCGGTCGGGTCAGGGATTGCGGAGTATTGGATGGTTATGAGGAACCCATGACGTATGCCTACTACCAGGAAGTGAAGCGCGGCAAGGCTCCCAAGACTGCACCCACCTATCAGGAAGCGCCGAAAAAAGCGGAGAAAGTGGACAAGTATACATGCTCCGTGTGCGGGTATATCTATGACCCGGAAAAGGGAGACCCCGATTCAGGCATCAAGTCCGGAACAAAATTTGAAGACCTCCCCGCGGACTGGACATGTCCCGTCTGCGGTGCCGATAAGTCCAAGTTTGAAAAAGAAGGTTAGACTTTCCACGCCCTTCTGAGGCGCAGGGAGTTGCTGACGACCGAGACGGAACTCAGGGCCATGGCGGCGGCGGCAAATTCAGGGTTGAGTAATATACCGAAAAAAGGGTAGAGGGCACCGGCGGCGATGGGGATGCCGATCACGTTGTAGATAAACGCCCAGAAGAGGTTCTGCCTGATCACCTTCATGGTTTCCAATGAAAGCCTGATTGCCATGGGCACGGATTTCAGATCATTTCTCACCAGGGTAATGTCACTCGCTTCCATCGCCACATCTGTACCGGTCCCGATGGCGATCCCGATGTCCGCTGCGGAAAGTGCGGGGGCATCATTGATGCCGTCTCCCACCATGGCAACCACATGACCCTCTCCCCGCAGGCGGGCGATTTCGGTCGCTTTATCTTCCGGGAGCACCTCGGCCATGATGTGCTCGATACCCAGGGCGGATCCAACTGCCTTTGCGGTATTCGGATTGTCACCTGTGATCATGACCACCTCAAGGCCCATGTTCCGCAGCATGGCAATGGTTTCTTTCGCAGTTTCCCTCGGTACATCCGCCACGCCTATCAGGCCGATGAGCCGGGAGCCTTCGGCGATGAGGACGCAGGTCTTTCCGTCATTGGCAAGGCGGTTTGCGTCATCGGCGAGACTTTCTGTCTCTATGCCCTCTCTTTCCATGAATCGCCGGTTGCCCAGAGAGAATTGCCCGCCATTCAGGAGAGCCCTTGCTCCCGAACCTGAGACGGCCTCGAATTGATTAACCCGGTGCGGTATCAACTCTTCCTTGTGACCTCTTGCGACGATAGCTGCCGCAATGGGGTGTTCAGAAAGAGCCTCCAGGGACATGGCGATCTGCAAGACCCTGCGGTGTGTTTCTCCCGGTACAGCAATCACATCGGTAACTTCCGGCTCCCCTCTTGTTAATGTCCCCGTCTTGTCGAACACAACCGTGGTAAGCTTGTATGCCTTTTCCAGGCTCTCACCCCCCTTGATCAGGATCCCCTTCTCGGCACCGATGCCGGTTCCTACCATGACGGCGGTTGGCGTTGCGAGCCCCAGGGCGCAGGGGCAGGCAATAACCAGCACAGAGACAAAATTCAGGAGAGCCCGGCTGAATACAGGATCGGGTACGAAAAAAAACCAGACGACAAAAGTCAGTGCTCCTATGGCGAATACAACGGGGACAAAGATGGAGGCAACCTTATCCACCAGTCTCTGGATCGGGGCCTTGGAACCCTGGGCTTCCTCGACAAGGCGGATAATCTGGGCAAGCGCCGTTTCCGAGCCTACCCTGGTGGCCCTGAATACAAAGCTCCCGCTTTTATTTATTGTCGCCGCGAACACCTGCTGGCCGGTTTCTTTAAGAACGGGCATACTCTCGCCGGTGAGCATGGATTCATCCACCGTGGAGATTCCCGATACAACAATGCCGTCTGTGGGAATTTTTTCTCCCGGCCGCACGACAATGATGTCGCCTTTCATGACCTCTTCAATGGGAATGTCTATTTCACTCTCATCGCGGATGATCCGCGCGGTTTTTGGTTTGAGGCCCATAAGGCGCTTGATTGCTGACGACGTTTTCCCCTTCGCTTTTGCCTCTAACAGTCGTCCCAGGAGAATCAGCGTGATGATGATGGCGGCACCGTCGTAATAGACGTGGGGCGCCATGGAAGCGCTTGTAAACATCTGGGGAGTGAAAGTTGCCAGCACGGAATAGAGGTATGCGGCGAGAGCCCCCACCGCGACGAGGGTATTCATATCCGTGGTTCTCTGGCGGGCGGCCTTCCAGGCACCGGTGAAGAATCTGTTTCCGACCCAGAATACGACGGGAGTCGTCATGATGAAGAGAATCACGCGCATGTGCTCTTTCGGAATTACTCTGAGGAAGGGAAACCAGTGCTGCATGGAACCCATGAAGATGAGGATACTGAGCACAGCGCCGACAGCAAATTTGGTTCTGAGTCCTTTGATCTCCTTTTCCCGGGCTTGAGTTATCGGATCTTCACGATCCCCGACGATCAATCCCAGGAATTCATAGCCCTGGTCGGAGACCGTTTTTTCCAGTGCCTTGACGCCACCCCAGGATTCCGAGTGGGTGATTGTTGCCCTCCCCGTGGCTAAATTCACCGCCACATCGGTTACCCCGTTGATTGCTCTGAGCGCCGTTTCCACCCGTCTCACGCAGGCAGCGCACGTCATCCCCCCGACAGAGATCGTTGTTTTCAAAGGTGGTGATTCAGGCAACTTCATATCCTGCCTTCTCGATACGTTCCCTGATGAGTGCCATATCCACGGGCTTTTCTTCGTCAAATATCGCTTCATTGTTCTTCAGGTCTACCTTGACGTTGCTGATACCCTCGATCTCACTGAGGGCCTTAGTCACAGCCATGACACAGTGATTGCAGGACATCCCCTTGATTTTAATGGTTTTCATGATTATCCTCCGTTCCTTTCAATGGTGCGGATGTCTCCCTGATAACGAATGTTTTGTATTTTATACCACACTTGGATTTCTCTGCGTGCAATTTTTCATTGCGGAGTACCCATATTGTTCAATGTCTTGACAGGATATACGTGACTGATTACTTTAATCGCACTTGTTCAGGCACTGCACAAGAATCCTTTCCTGATGCCTGAGCGTAAAGAAACAGGATTTGGATCACCTGATTTGTCGTGTCGTTAACCGGACATTCATGTTTCAGGGAAAGGAGTTCCCCGCAAAAGAATGAGAGGAGGCTGACTATGAAAAAGGAATATCCCTATGGAACAGGTACAGTCAAGTGGATTTCCACGGACTGGCTTTATGAAAATCTGAAGAAGCGGGAAATGGTCATACTGGATGTCCAGCCCAATGTTCATGACTATATCGAGGAGCATATCCCCGGAGCAATATATCTCACTGAGGGCTTACTCCGCACATCCGTTGCGGGAGTGCCTGCCCGGTACGTGCCCCCGGAGACAATCCAGCCGGTGCTTCGCCATATCGGTGTGAGGCCGAATATCCCCGTCGTAGTGTATAAGGGTACGGGTGCTGCCAAAGGCTGGGGTGATGGCCTGGAGCAGACGATGATGGCATACAGTCTTGCCCGATTCGGGCATGATTCTCTTTATGTCCTGGATGGTGGTCTTGACAAGTGGAAGGGAGAGGGGAAACCTCTCACCAAAGAGTTTTCCCGGGCGAACACTTCCGATTTTTCCGTCCGCGTTCAAACCGACTTTTATGTCGAGTATGAGACATTCAAGGCCATAAAGGATCGTGAAGATGTCATCGTTTTAGATGCGCGACCGCCCGCTGCGTACGAGGGACAGGCATTCTGGATTAAACCGGGTCATATTCCCGGAGCGGTAAATGTACCCTGGGCGTCTCTCATGGATGATAAGAACAAACGGCTCCTGAAACCTGATGAGGAAATAGCAGCCATTCTGGAGGCAAGTGGGGTGCATCCGAATAAAACCGTGGTGTGCACCTGCGGCACGGGCCGGGAAGCGACGAACCAGTTCATTCTGTTTAAATGGTATCTCAATTATCCGAAAGTGAAGATCTATGAGGGCTCGTTTACCGAGTGGACGTCATACCCGGAGAATCCTACCGTAACGGGGAAAAGTCCCCGGTAGAAAGGTATTGAGCTGTCTGAAAACGGGTGTGCAGAGAAGAGAAAGAGGAGAGTGAACAATGCTTTTCAAGCGAATTCAATCCGAGGGTATTTCACATAATTCATATCTCATCGGTGACGGCAGAGAAGCCGTGGTGATTGACCCGAGACTGGACTGCGATGTGTATGTGGAAGAGGCCCATTTAGAGGGTTTTCGTATCCGTCATATTTTTGAAACCCATCGCCATGAAGACTTTGTGCTGGGATCGGCGGCGCTGGCAGCCCGCACCGGTGCCGAGATATGGCATGCGGACAGTCAGTGGGAGTATCGTTACGGGAATGCCGCTCAGGATGGGCAGACATGGAATATCGGGAGACTCACTCTCAAAGCCATCCATTCCCCCGGCCATACACCGGGGAGTATGAGCTATCTCCTCTGCGATCCTGATGAGGTGCCATGGATGGTCTTCACGGGGGACGCTCTCTTCGCGGGTGACGTGGGAAGGGTCGATTTTATGGGAATGGATCGTGCGCCTGAAATGGCCGGTTATCTGTATGACACGCTTTTCGGAAAACTGCTTTCTCTGGGTGACGGTGTGATCGTCTGTCCCGCTCACGGTGCCGGGTCTGTATGTGCCAGTGAAATCGGTGAGCGGATGTGGACGACCGTCGGTCTGGAGCGCCTTCATAATCCGAAACTGCAGGTTGCCGACCGGGATGAGTTCATTACGTTAACCGCAAGGAAAATGGAGTATCCTCCTTATTTTCGCCGGATGGAGCAACTGAATCTTGAGGGTGCTCAGTTCAGTGGTTCTCTTCCTCTTCCCCTTTCCGTTCGCGAGTTCGTACGGATGGCACAGGATGCGGTTGTTGTCGATACCCGGACGGAAGTGGCCTTCAGCGCCTAGCATGTGCCGGGCTCACTGTCCATCTGGTCGTCCGGACTTCCCAGTTTCGCCGGATGGTTTCTTCCCCACGACCGGCCCCTCCTTCTGGTCAATGAGACCAACAATCCGGAGCAGGTATACAGGTATCTGCTGCGTCTGGGTTACAGCAATATTGCCGGTTATCTTGCCGGGGGGATGTTGGCGTGGCACGTGGCAGGGCATGAAGGTGCGACAGTCAGGACCGTCACCGTTCAATCACTCTGCGCTCTCTTTGACCGGGAGAAAACGCCCTGGCTGTTAGATGTCCGGAGCGATGCGGAACTTGAACATGCGGGTCATGTAACCGGTGCGTATCATATTCATCTGACGGAGCTTGTAGCGCGAATGGATGAGGTTCCGAAAGATCGTTCTGTGTATATTTTTTGCGGGAGCGGGCTTCGTTCAATGATTGCGGCAAGCCTTTTGAAACGAGGGGGATGGGAAGATCTGGTAGTTGTCCTCGGAGGACTGGCGGGATGGAAATCTGTGAGTTGCCCTATCAGGAAGTAATAATCTGTTGACGAATCTTCATTATTTACGTATATATGAGCTGCGCGATCAATAGAGATCGTCGCACGATAAAAGAACCGAAGGGAAAAATCACATATGATCGTCAGATGCTGGGGCGCAAGGGGTTCGATTCCCGTGTCAGGGCGAGAGTACATAAGGTATGGAGGTGATACTACCTGTCTTGAGATACGGACAAAGAATGACGAGGTCATCATTATTGATGCAGGCTCGGGTATCAGGGCTCTTGGCAATAAACTCATTGCCGAGAAACGGCTCAAGTATACAATGATATTTACCCATGCCCACTGGGATCACATTATGGGGTTTCCCTTTTTCAAGCCGATTTACTACAAGCGGTCGTTCATTAAGATGTTCGGCTGTCCATTTGCCCAGACCTCGGTAAGAAACATGATATCAAAAATCATGGAGCCGCCCAATTTCCCCGTGAATTTTGAGAATATCAGGGCCGAAATCGATTACCATGAGTCGTGTGAAGATAAATTTTCCATAGATTCCCTGACGGTGATCCCCATTCCCTTGAGTCATCCCAATCAGGGCGTGGGGTATAAATTTATTGAAGGCGACAAGAGATTCGTGTTTCTGACGGATAATGAATTGAGGTATACCCATCCCGGGGGAGTCCATTACGAACAGTACCGAGATTTCTCCGCCGGGGCCGACCTGCTTATTCACGATGCGGAGTATACGGAGGAGGAGTACAAGAAGACGAAAACCTGGGGTCATTCTGTATACAAGGATTCACTCGGGCTGGCCCTTGATGCCGGGGTGAAAAAACTCGGGTTGTTTCATCACAATCAGGAGAGATCGGATGATGCGGTTGATCTGATCGTCGAAGATTGCCGGCGTATCGTCAAGAATAACCATACTAATCTGGAATGTTTTGCCCTCTCGCAGGGCATGGAAATTAAGTTGTAACATATCGGATGAATCTTTCCTGTCTTTTTTCGCTAATCCCCTGTATTCTACTGCTACATGCTCTCTGCCTGAAAGCTGGTGTCGCGGAATGAGGGGACGTTTTGGTCACTTAAAAACCCGTGTGCGATCATTATGAAAAACACTTTATTTCAAGGAGGAAGACGATGGGAACTCAAATAAGAAAATTGATTGGCGAACACAAGATCCCCATAAGCCTCATCGCGGTTGTCTGTACCTTTGTAATATCGTTTGTGCTCTGTTCAATCCCGGCCATCGCCCACCCGCCGGCGGAAGTAGTCCTCTCCTACGATCTTGAATCTCAGATATTGACGGTGTCGGTAACCCACACGTCGAAGTCACCGGGTGAGCACTATGTGAAGAAAGTCGAGATAAAAAAGAACGGGAAATCGGTGGGTGTGTATGAGTATAACGATCAGCCGAACACAGCCACGTTTGTCTATACGTACAAGATATCCGCACAGAGAGGAGATGTTCTCGAGGCGGTCGTGTCGTGTAACAAATACGGTTCCAAGACCGGAAAATTGACTGTGGGTAAAGAACTTACCTGAAATAGATGGAATTGGCTGAATCATTGCTGTTTTTCCATGCCGGTTTTGTGTGTGCGGGATTTTTTTCCATGATATCCGGTGTTTCGGCGGCCATGTATGTGAGGCGCAAGAGGTGGTGGCTTGCATTTCATAGAACCGCGGGCCTTCTTGGCTCCGGGGCGATCCTTTTCGGTGCCGGTGCCGCTGTTTCGATGGTGGCGCTTTCTCTGGGAGAACATTTCAGAATTGGGCACACCTATCTGGGTGCCGCCACCGCTGTTTGTGCGATTGCGGTACCGGTATTGGGTTTTCTCCAGTTTAAAGCAGGGGTTCGCTCGGGTATGATAAGAGCCATGCATCGATGGTCCGGGCGCTTCACACTTTTGATTGCATTTGTTACCATCCTGACCGGGTTGAGGTTGATAGGTATCTTTTAGGTACATGCTGCCCGGTTTTTCATTTTCTTTTTACTTGCAGACTGATGAAGTAATACAGTCGCGGCATACATAACATCGCGGTATGCATTCGGAGCGGATATGCTTGGGGCAATAGCAGGCGATATTATCGGTTCCGTATACGAGGCCCATCCTGTAAAGTCCACAGAATTTCCCCTTTTCAGCAGGTATTCTACGTTCACAGACGACACCGTTCTCACGGTGGCTGTGGCATATGCGATCCTCGAGCAGGCTGAATATGCGGAGGTATTGAAGAGTTTCGGTCGGAGATATCCGGATGCGGGCTACGGCGTATCGTTCTATCACTGGATGTTCTCTCCATCCGCTGCCCCTTACAACAGCTGGGGGAATGGTTCCGCCATGAGGGTAAGTCCTGTCGGTTTTGCGGGTAATTCCGTCGAAGATGTGTTGCATGAAGCTGAGAGAAGCGCCGCGGTGACACATAATCATCCCGAGGGAATAAAAGGGGCTCAGGCGACGGCCTTGGCCATCTTTTTTGCGCGGAGGGGGGAATCCAAGGAAACCATCAAAAGGGAGATACAAGAACGCTTTGATTACAATCTCGAACGTACTCTGGATGAAATACGGCCGTGGTATTCCTTTGATGTATCCTGTCAGGGCTCCGTTCCGGAGTCCATCATTGCCTTCTTGGAAGCGGAGAGCTTTGAAGATGCGATAAGAAAGGCAGTATCTTTAGGCGGCGACAGTGATACCATGGCCTGTATCGCCGGAGGAATTGCGCACGCATTCTATGGAGAGGTACCGGAGAACATTGCAGCCTCCGTGAGAGTGAGATTGCCGGAGGAATTCCTGCTGATCATAGACAGGTTCAATGCTGCGTATGGCTTGTGATGACAAATCCCTCCGTGAAGGAGTGTCGGTGGTTTTCAGGAAGAGCTCAGGAGGTGGGTGACACCATGCCGGTTCAGGTGAGGATAGTGATAGATAACGTTATGTTGTACGCGGAGTTTTTCGACACGGCCTGTGCGAAGGCGATAGTTGCACAGCTTCCCCTTGAGGGGGTACCGGAAAAATGGGGCGATGAGTTTTATTTTGAGATTCCAGTGAGAGAATTCCTTGACGAGACGGCGACAGCGAAGGTGAAAATCGGTGACATCGGATACTGGCCTACGGGGAGGGCAATTGCCATATTTTTCGGTCCGACACCGATGAGTACCGGGGCCGATCCCGTTCCCGCGAGTGCGGTAAACCTGGTGGGGAAGGTCATTGATGATGCAACGCTGCTGAGGAAGCTGAAATCCGCATCTGCAGTCAGGATTGAGAGAACAGAGGTATAACCACTGTCACGTAACGTTGACTCTCCCGTTTCTCTTGGTCCGTTGAGAGGAAAAGAGAACGGGAAGTTCTTTCGTGAAGAAACGAGAGTAAGAGGCGTTCCCTGTGCACGGGATCATCCAGGTAGCAGGTATCGTTGATCAGAGGGAAGCGGATATGCTCATTGCCGAAGGTGTGCATCACCTGGGATTCCCTCTCGGACTCACAGTGCATCGGGAGGATCTGGGCGAGGAAGAAGCGGCTCTCATTGTCCGTACGTTGAAACCTCCCCGGAAGGCGGTGTTGATAACATACGAGAGCGAAGCGGAAAGAATCGTCGGTCGCTGCCGGCGGATCGGGGTTGAGATGGTGCAGTTACAAGGCGAGGTATCGATCCGGCAACTTGCCAGGTTAAGAGAACTCGCTCCCCAATTTGTCGTCGTCAAGAGTCTTATCGTAAGAGATCATAATCTGGCGGAACTGGAATCATCTCTGAATATGTTTGTTCCCTATGTGGATGGTTTTATCACCGATACGTATGATCCTGCGAGTGGAGCATCCGGTGCTACCGGTAAGGCCCATGACTGGAATGTGAGCCGCGGGCTTGTCACTATTTCTCCGAAACCGATCATGCTCGCGGGTGGTCTCACTGTGGAAAATGTCAAGAGCGCCATTATTCATGTCCGGCCCGCGGGAGTGGATGTCCATACAGGTGTTGAAGGATCAGATGGAAGAAAGCATCGTCTTCTGGTGC
>Ga0233423_10000965_pt1 | contig 14664 bp, 19 predicted proteins | sample Watercolumn_Mata_FD_180713 | JGI IMG/M metagenome (GOLD analysis project Ga0233423, IMG submission 180713) | Freshwater microbial communities from Lake Matano, South Sulawesi, Indonesia - Watercolumn_Matano_2014_112_MG | ecosystem: Environmental > Aquatic > Freshwater > Lake | place: Indonesia...
GCATCGTCCAAGGCCCCCGAGCCCGCGGGCGGCATGCCCCCGGGTGCCGGCGGCATGGGTGGCATGGGCGGCATGCCCCCCGGCATGGGCGACTATTAAAAAATCAATCCTGTTATTCTTTTTCTCGCAATTTCGCAACTGTTGCAAAAAAGTGACACCGCATTCCCGCAGGTGTTTTTAAAAAAGTTCATGTACTGATATTTGCCAGAGGGACTCTCTTCTGGAACATCTCCAGGATCTTCTCAAAATTCTCCGGCGTGCAGTACAAAGATAACGGGTTTAACCTTTCCTTGCTGCGGATGAGCAGGACTTTTGGCCGGTGGTAGACCCTGACCGCGGCGATATCGCGCCATGCAATGAAATTTTCCTCATGGGTGAGGGACTTCAGGTTCGGCCCGGCAGCATCGATCAGGCCGGAGAGGAGCCAGAGGACATGGGTTCCGGACCTGAGGATCTTAACCTGCCGTCCCGCATCGAACCCGACACCGGCATTGTTCGCATAGAACCTTGCGGAGAACCCGCCCTCCAGCGAGCGGGAGATGGCGACCAGCACAAGGAGCGCGATGAGAATGAACGCGATATAGAGAATCGCGAAGAATGCTGTAATCAGCAGCCATTCTGACGTTTTTGAGACAAGAATGACGATCACCGCGATGATCAGCACCGTAACTCCCAGCGCAACGAGGATCTCCTGCCAGAGAAGCGAGTTTGCAACAAGCGGGATATCGGACTCCCAGTGGATCCCCCCTTCGCCCCGGCGGATTGCCTCGTGGTTGAGGGAGCACGTCCTGCAATATCTCTGGCCGGCCTCCTCCACCTCCCTTCCGCATTTTACGCATCTGGGCATTGTTCCCTCACTGGTTTCTTCCTGCAGGAAACGGGTGCGATCGCACTCTTTTACGGAAATCAGATTATTATACAGTGATCGGCATGTTATTTCGTTTAAGGTTTCCGGGCGACCCGGCCGTCCCTTCTTCTGTCATCAGGGATGATAATGGAGTAAGCCCTGTCCCGGCCCGTGATAACGGCACTGCAACAGATTCATTAGTTGCAACGTTTACCTAACCCTCATGAGCGACCGGTTTATTTTTACAAAATACCGTACGGACTGTTACCATTGCAAACAGATCGCCGACCAGATCATCAATGCCGTGCCGTACCAGGCCCAGGTCGCGTGCGACAACTGCGGGGCGACACGGGTTTTCGTCCCGAGGATCGAGGACGTGAGCAAGCCCGGCACGTTCACGAAGGTCGGGTGCTACGATACCTGGGAGCTCGTGAGCGAGGCGCCCTGCCGGAACTGCCATGGCACGCATCCTCACGATATCGTGATCGGGTGCCGGCATTTCACGGTCCGGTGCCGGAACTGCAACTTCACCCATTTCTATAAGTTCGATCTCGAATACATGGCAAAAGACGAGCTGAAAGTACAGTAAACACCCGGACCGGGCCACAATTTTTCCGACCGATCGGAAAAGAGGTCAGTGTAATTTCAGGAATACTGGAAAAACCGTTCTCACCTCTCCTCCTCCACCATCGCAATGGCCTTCTTCGGGCATTCGTTGGCGCAGAGGCCGCAGCCCTTACAGTAGTCAAGGTCGATTTCAAGCTCGTCGTTGATCGCCCCTTCCGGGCAGTACATCTGGCAGATGCCGCACTGGTTGCACTTCTCCGGATCAATGACCGGGCGGAAGAGGCGCCAGGAACCGGTCTTTCCGGCAGCCCCTTTTTCCGGAACGCTCATTGCGGGGGATTTTTTTGTGCTCATGCGATAACCTCCCGGAACGCTGCTTCCGCGGCCCTTATGTTGCGGGGATCGGAAAACATCCCGGCAATAGCCTCCTTCGCGGAATCATGCGTGATGAGGCCGAGTCTCGCAATCGCGCCCAGGAACGGCGTGTCAAGGACAGGGCTTCCCGAAACCACGAGTTCCTCCCTGAGCGCTATCCCGGTCAGGTCGACGGTATACGTGGCAAAGCCCGGGTGTTCCATCTTATGGGCGCTGTTGATGAGGATCGTGCCTCCGGCCTTCAACCCGGAGAGGACATCGACGACACCGAGCAGGCTCTCATCCAGGACTACGATAAGATCCGGCTTCCGGATCTGGCTGTACACCCGGATCGGGCGGTCATCGATCCGGACGAACGAGACGACCGGGGCACCGCGCCGTTCCGCCCCGTAGAATGGGCAGGCGCTTGCGTACTTCCCGTCATGGATTGCGGCGATTGCCAGCAGGCGGGCCGCGGTCACCCCGCCCTCCCCGCCCCGGGAGTGGATGCGGATCTCAAGCACTGTTATTCACCTTAAACCAGAGCTCATCCCCGATGCGGCGGTTCTTCACGAATCCCGCGATGTCGTCGTAGGTGACCTCCTGCCCGCCGAGACCGGCGATCACGGAGAAGATATCTGCTTTTGTTGCCGCCATAACCGACCGGGCAAGGACCCCGCCGAACCCGAACGAGTAGTCCCGGTCGATAACAACAACGTCCCTGCCTTTCAGGTCAAGCTCCGGGAACGGGCGGAACCAGCGCAGGCGCATAGATCCGGCTTTAATCCCCTCGTTCCTGAGGGCATCGACCGCGACCTCCGCCTCCTTCCCAAGCGTCCCCATCGCAATCACGATCACGTCGGCGTCTTCGCACCGGTAGTCATCGGTGAACCCGTACTTCCGCCCGAAGCGCCGGGTAAATTCCACCTGCGTCTTTGCAATCACCTTCACAGCGTCGCGCATGGACTGCTCGATATCATGTCTGAACCTGAAGTACTGTTCGGGCCCGGTGAGCGGGCCGTACGCGACCGGATGCGCCGTATCGATCGCGTGCGGGAGGTGCAGCGGGGGAATGAAATCGCCGGGCTCAACGGTCTCCAGCGGCTGCATGTCATGGCTGAGCAGGAACCCGTCGAGGTTCACCATCACCGGCAGCAGCACGTCATTATGCTCGGCGATCCGGAATGCCATCAGCGTAGTGTCGTACGCCTCCTGTACGGTGCTGGCATAGACCTGCAGCCACCCTGTATCGCGCTCCTGTATCGAATCGGTGTGGTCTGCCCAGATGTTCCAGCCCGGGCCGATCGCACGGTTCACGTTCGCCATCACGATCGGGAGCCGGGCACCGGCGGCCCAGTTGGTCATCTCGTGCATGTACAAAAGCCCATGTGAGCTCGTGGCGGTGAAGGTCCGGGCCCCGGTGGCTTCAGCCCCGATGCATGCGGCCATGGCGGAGTGCTCGCTCTCCACCGGGATATACCGGCTTGTAAGTTCCCCGTGCGTAACAAATTCCGCGATCTGTTCGACGATGGTGGTCTGCGGGGTAATGGGGTAGGCGGCAATGACTGCCGGTGCGGCCTGCCTGACCGCCTCCGCAACGGCCCGGTTACCGGTCGCCACTATCCGCATACGCCGCTCTCCTCCTGTGCGAGCTTTTTGATCTTCTCCGCAATCCGCTGCTTAAGAACCCCGACAGTCTTCTCATCGATGCCCGCAAATCTCTTCTGGAGGCCGAGGAACTCCTCCAGCGGGGCGGGATTTTTCATCGCCGTCTTCGTCGGGCCGCTTATTGCGACCTTCCCGTACTCGCGCTCGTACAACAGCCACATCCCGGTTTTTATGGCAAGCCTGCCGACCTCGACGGTCTTTGCGGGAGGGTAGTGCCAGCCGGTCGGGCAGGGGGAGAGGACGTGGATAAACGTCGGCCCGCGGAACGAGAGGGCCTTTGTCACCTTCTTAAAGAGGTCCTGCGGGAAAGCGCTGCATGCCGTTGCCATGTACGGGGGGTTGTGTGCGGCAATGATCGCCCCGATGTCCTTCTTCTCCTCGGTCTTTCCGGCGGGCGTCGTGGTCGTCCTGGCACCAAGGGGCGTTGCCCCGGACCGCTGCATGCCGGTGTTGCCGTACTCCTCGTTGTCGTAGCAGATGTACAGGAAATCGGTGCCCCGTTCGAATGCGCCGGACAGCGACTGGATGCCGATGTCCAGCGTGCCACCGTCGCCGGCGTAGACGATGACATTCGTTTTTTTCCCGAGCGCACGGAACGCGGCGCTCATCCCCGATGCGCACGAAGCCGCCGCTGCAAACGCGACGTTGTAGACCGGGATATTCACCGCGGTATGCGGGTACATGCCCGGAATCACGCTTGCGCAGCTTGCAGGGATGACAAGGACAGAGTCGGGGCCCGCTGCCTTGAGCACGTACCGCAGCGAGAGTGATGCGCTGCATCCGGCACACGCGGTCGAACCCTTCAGCAGGTATTCTTCCTTTGGGATTTCCATACTATAATCACTCCTTTGCACCGGGCGTGTGGTCGCGGGCGGTTTTCTTCTTTGTCAGCATTATCTCTGCCGCGGGTCAAAAAGGTATCAATCATGCATGGCCGCGGCCAAACGGCGCCGATCGCACGGCGGCACCACTTGTACGGTCACTTTCACGGTGCACGGCCGGGGGTTTATACGGCCGGGTATGTCAGGAGTATGTGTGGAGGGAATTATTCCCCTGATGCCCTGACTGAAGGGCTGCACGTCTCTCCCTCCCCATCCTCTCAGACCTGGATGTGACCGGTCTCCTGTCCACCGGGAGTACTGTCACGCCACTTCTCTTTTTTCCGGAGATCTTCATAATCATCAAATATCTTTGGCGCAAATTTCTTACTTGTTCTCTATGGCTCTCCGATCGGTGAACCTCCCCGGGGTCGGGACGAAGTACGAGTTTGTAACCGAGAAGGGCGATACGATCGCCATCTTCTTTACAAAAACCGGCACCATCCAGATGTATACCCTCCAGGGCGGCTGCCACACGCCCAGCGCCGCAGAGATGACCCCGATTGAGGCAAGGAGGCTTGGCAACATCCTCACCGGGGCGATCATCGAGGCGGAGTCCGAGAGCGTCGAGATCGCGTTCTCTGCAATCGCCGACCTGCGGATCACCATCCACACCTATACTATTACAAAGAATATCGCGGGAAGGACAATCGAGGATCTCCAGATCCGGACCAAGACCGGCGTCACCGTGATCGCGGTGAGCCGGAAGGACAAGAATATCATCAACCCTCCCCCGTCGTTCATCTTCGAGGTCGGGGATGCTGTTGTCGTGATCGGGGAGACCGACCAGCTTAAAAAGTTCGAGCGGGACGTCATGGTGGATTAATGGAAGGCATCGTCCTTGCGCTGTTCGTCTGCCTGGTACTTGCAATCATCACGAAGTACCTCTCCATCCCGCCGATCCCGTTCTACATTCTCGGCGGGGTCCTCTTAGGGCAGAGCGGCCTCGGGCTCGTCACCTCGACCGAGCTGAGCAAGTTCTTCTCCCAGATGGGGCTGATATTCCTCCTCTTCTTCATGGGGCTCGAGCTGAAGCTCGAGCGGATCAGCGCGAACCGCTCGGCCGTAATCACCAGCGGTGTCATCGACTTAAACATCAACATGCTGATCGGGTTCCTCGCGGCCTACTTTTTCGGGTTCTCCATCCTCGAATCGGCGATCATCGCGTCGGCTTTCTACGTTTCGAGCACGGCGATGGCGATCACCTCGCTTATCGAGAACCGGAAGCTGATGCTGCGCGAGGCGGAGACGATAATCTGGCTGATGATCTTCGAGGACCTCGTGCTGATCATCTTCCTCGCAATCATCTCCGCCGGCGACCAGAACCCGCTGATATTTTTCTTAAAGATCGCCGGGGTCCTTGCGGTCCTGTACCTCATCGCCCACTATGGCAAGGAGTTCTTGATCAGCATCCTCGATCGCTCGGACGAGCTCCCCATCCTCTTCACGTTCGGGGCAGTGCTTACCACGGCCTCGTTCTCGATGTACATCGGCATCCCTGAGACCCTGATGGTGATCGCGCTCGGGGCCGCCCTTGCAACCACCGATCCGGATGCGTTCGAGGCGCATGCCCGGCCGTTCAAGGACGTCTTCCTCGTCGTCTTCTTCGTCTTCTTCGGGATCACCATGAACCTCTCCGGGGGTATCGACTACTTCATGATTACGATCATCAGCCTGCTTGCGGTGGCCAGCAAGTTCATCTCCGGCATCCTGACCGGCATCTTCATCCACGGTTCCGCCCTCTCCGGCATCGAGATCTGGGGCAACACGATCGGCAGGGGCGAGTTCTCGATCGCGATCGCGGCCCTGTTCGGCGCACCGCTCGTGGCCACCGTGATCGCCGCGATGGTGATTGTCACGTCAATCGTCGGGGCCTTCACCGCGAAATACACGGGCAGGCTGCGGCGGTGGATGTCGGCGCCGGGGAGAAGGGTGCACCATCACCGGGGGCATTGAAAAATCCGTTAAAAAAGCCGTTCTGCAACCTTTTTGAATCCGCCGAGGGTTGGATTTCGTCTCTTATGTCTTTGTATTTCGGGTTGTAATATATCGGAATTGGCTTTCCAAACCTCTTCAATTTCATAATTCTTGTCCAGCAAAAGAAGCAGGCAATAATCAAATTCATGCTTAGAGAATGTACTCAATCTTGACGGGTTCGTGAGTTTCCTTCCTAACTCGCTCCGCCGCGTTTTTATTTGTACGCGCTTGCCCTCGCTATCAATTGCATCGTAGCCTGCTGATTGTGAATCAAGCACCAGCCTCAGACCATATTTAAAACAAGCCTTTACCTCCCCTACTTCACCGGTAATGCCGATCTTTCGCTTGTGATCCATCGTCTCTTCATATTCGATAGCAGTCCGAATAGCTGGTTGTAGGAGATTGATGTGATTCTGCTTAATCTCTATTGATGAAACAGGCATAATCCCGCTTCTCTTTTGAATAAAAGAAATCTTTCCATTATTTTTCGATAAGAACAGGTTTTTGCAGGGGATAACTTCCCTGCAGTTTCCTGTTTTGTTCGTTTTTCAATACCCGGCCATGTAGTCGAGCACCCGGTCCCATATTACGAGGAGCCCGGGGATGATCACGTAAGCAAGAATTCCCGCACCTACGAAGATCGCGGTGATGAGAACTTCGTTCTCCATGGTCATCCCCTCCGGGGCTGACCAGCCGCGATCTTCTCAACCTCGCATCTGGAGATGTTCGGTCCAAGGAACAGGAGCGTTATCTGCACTTCGGTTTCCATGATCGTTCCTCCTCAGGCCAGTACCGCGACCGTGTCTGCTCCGGGTCTCGAGGATCTTGGTGAGCGAGATCTATCAGGGTTCCGGATGTCCTGTGTTTGACGGCACAACTATTATCAGGTCGTGGGAAAACATGGTGATTGAAAACGGAGGGACATAATGGGAACCGGTAAAGCGGACAGGATATTCCATGGGGGGCCTATTTATACGATGGAAGGCCCGGCCCCCTGCATCGCAGAGGCAGTTGCAATACGCCGGGACAGGATACTATTTGCAGGCACAAAGAAAGATGCCTTCGGCTACAGGACCGGGAAGACCGAGGTCATTGATCTGAAAGGAGAGACCATGTTCCCCGGCTTCATCGATCCCCATATCCACCATGCTCTTGCCGGCGCGTTTTACTTCCTGAAAAATATGCGGGCCGACGAGGACTGGGGGCTGCCCGGCCTGAAAGAAAGCCCGGTGATCGGTCATGATGAGTACCTCGCAGCCCTGAAACAGGCTGATGCCGAGCTGAAAGACCCCGGCGAATGGCTGATCGTTGCCGGCTATGCCAGCTATTTCCATGGCGGGATCGGCCGGGCCGATCTCGAAAAGATCTCATCCAGCCGGCCGATAGCGCTCTTCCAGCGCTCCGGGCACGAAGTCTTCCTGAACGGCATGGCGCTCGAAACGCTGGGTTTTACCGCAGGGAATACCCGGGGGATCGGAGGGATCGATTTTGCCAACGGGCACTTTGTAGAGGCGCCGGTTATCGAGATACTCTTTCCCAAAATGCTTCAGATCATCCTTCGCGGGGATCGCTGGGAACGCGGCCTTCGCAAAAGCGTTGAGTATCTCCATAACAATGGCATCACGACGGTTGCGGACATGCTGGCAATCGACGGTTTTAGTGGAGAACAGGTCCGGCAGTTCCACGAGATCATCGATGCAAAGGACGTCCCTCTCCGTACGTACATGGTTGCAGAACCTCGCGTTGCATTTGAGAAGGGCGGGGCGGACGCGGCGCTCGCCCATATCGACAGCCTGCCGAAAAAGGACGGTGTCAACCTTAAATATCTCAGGGCTGCCAAGGGTTTTGTCGACGGGGCTTTCTTTGCCCAGCTGATGCGGATGAAAGGGGGATATACCGATGGGCACCAGGGCGAATGGATCACTCCCCCGGAGGAACTGAAAGAAATTCTTACGGTCTTCTGGAGAAAGGGGTACCCCATCCATATCCATGTCAATGGCGACGAAGGCCTCGATTCGATCCTCCGGACGTTTGCCGAACTGAAGGAAAACTATCCGCAGTCCGCAAGCAGGGTCACGTTCCATCACCTGGGCTATGCCCGCCCCGACCAGATCGAAAAGATGAAAGATCTGGGGATCTGCGCCTCGATCCTCCCCTATTACCTCCGGGCGCTGGGCGATGTCTATTCTACCCATGGTTTTGGCCCGGAAAGGGCATCGCATATCAGCAGCGCCGCGACGTATCTGAAAAACGGGATCGTCATCTCCCTTCACTCGGACTTCTGCATGGCCCCGTCCAACCCGCTCTTCAGCGCCTGGATCTCCGTCAACCGCATCGGCCAGATCTCCGGGAACGTGCTCGGCCCCGGAGAGCGGATCAGCGTGTACGAGGCCCTCCGGGCGATCACGATCGATGCCGCGTACACTTTCGGCACGGAGGATGAGATCGGGAGCATCAGGGCCGGGAAGAAGGCGGATTTCACGATCCTCGCAGAAGACCCGCTGAAGACTGATCCCCTCGGGCTGAAAGACATACGGATCGTAGCCAAGGTCTTCAACGGGAAGTATTACAGGCTGAACAATACGTAACGAGGCAGAAACCGGAAATAAAAAAACACCGCGTTATTCCGCGTTATGCCGGTCGTTATTACCGGCACAGGGATCGTGCGAAAGGGGGGGGGCAGCTTGGCCCTCATGACCCCGGGGCCGGTTCCGGAACCTTTTCTCCCGATGACGCCTTGTCCTTTACCGGCAGCATCAGGAGCACCCCCAGGATCATGGGAAGCACGAAGAACAGGATCGTTACCCTGAACGCGCCGGACAGGCTGGCGGGAGGGAGGCTGCCGGCCGTTGCATCGGCAAGCTCCGGGCCAAGTGCGGCTGTCGCGACCAGCATCATGAGCGCGACACCCAGCGAGATCCCGATATTGGTCATCATCCGGACAAACCCGGATGTCATCCCCCACGCCGCAGCAGGCGCTTCCCCCATGACTGCGCTGTTGAGCGGCGCAAACACGATTCCTGTCCCCGCCCCCAGGAGGAACAGGCAGGCGACGATATACCAGATGCCGGTATCCGGCGAAACGGCCGAGAGGAGGATGAGTGCGGCTGCGCAGATGGCAAACCCGGCGATGATCGGCCGCTTTGTCCCGATCCTGTCCGAGATCCTTCCCGATACCGGGGCGGTCAGGATCATGCCGGCCGGGAGCCCGAGCAGGATCGCCCCCGCGTGGTCTGTCGGGATATGCCTGACCAGCTCGAGGTAGAACGGCATCAGGACCATCGCCCCTGCCATCGGCATCTGGGAGAGCATGATGCCGATATTCTGGAACGTGTACGCGCGGTTGGCAAAGAGCGAAAGGTCGACCAGCGGGGAATGTGTCCGGCGCTCCCATGCGTAAAATACGGCCCAGAACACTGCGGAAGCGGCAAGTGCCGCCATCCCGGTAGTGGCGTTCCTGCCCTGCACCGAGGTGAGCCCGATGATGAGTGTGCTGAGGGCAGTAAAGAGCATGACGGATCCCGGCATATCGAGCGATATGCCGGGGCTGACCGGAGGCAGCCGGGGGAGTGCGTGGATTCCGAGCAATATCAAGGCGACACCGATCGGCAGGTTGACAAAAAAGATGAAACGCCACGAATACGCGTTCGTCAGAAATCCCCCGATCACCGGGCCGAGCGCGACGCCCATCATCAGGAACATGGCAACGATCCCCAGCGCCTGCCCGCGTACCGATTTCGGGAGGTATGAGATAATCATGGCCGCCCCGAGCGCGGATATCACGGCGGCGCCCACGCCCTGCAGCATCCGGGACAGGATGAGGAACGTAATGTCCGGCGCAAGTCCGCAGAGCGCAGACCCGAGCGTGAAAAGGACGATCCCCCCCAGGAAGACCTGCCGGTACCCTTTCATGTCACCGTACCGCGATGCCGTGATCAGAAGACTGATCATGATGATTAGAAATGCGTTCAGCACCCACGACGCGGTTACCGTGGAGATATTAAGTGACAGCGCTATTGCCGGAAGCGCGATGTTGACGATCGAGCCGTCTAGTCCGGTCATGAATGTGCCGATCGAAATGACAAGGATGATAAGCCAGTCCAGCGCTAGGGGTTTCTGGTGCGTTCCGTTCTCTCCCATGGCAGAGTATCCCGGATTAATATATTCGATTGCAGGCATAAGGATTGCCCTGCATACATCGGGTGTGAGGCCGCACGGGCGCTTCCCTCCGCCAGTTTTTACTGCCCGTTTGATCGTATCGAGAAATTCGAGCGCATGTTCCGGGGGTATCTTCTTCTCCCTACAACAACTTGCCTGAACAAATCCTATCGTTCCGGTTAATCGCGCTGCAAGGCCGGTAAAATGTTTTTGAACAAATCTATACGGCCGGCGATCATCGATGATAAGGAAGCGGAGCCTATCTTGCACATCCAGCATATACCCGATCCCGATCGCCTCGTACTCTCCATCCTTTGCATGACTTGGATTCCGGCCGAAAAATGGCTTGATGAGCTGGAAATAATCGAAATTATACTCGGTAATCCGCTGTGAAAAATCCGAATCACGGACAAGCGCTCCCGGAAGCTCTCCAGCGATCCTGTCACCAAGATAGAAACGATAAACTGACAGATATCTGAAAAGGATATCCTTTCGCTTTATGTCACAGGCACAGCAGCTATAGAACGTGGAATCAGCAGCGACAGAATCTCTCATGTCAGTTGCCCGCAACAAGTTCTTCGTACCGTTCCCCGTCAATGAAGCCTTTCTTTACCAGATTTTCCGCCAGCCTCTTCTTTGCCTTCCGGATCGTATCAAATACATCCGACTTTTTCTGGTATTCGGGATAGGTATCATAAACAAGGAAAAGCAGCTCTTCCAGTGACAACTTATCGTATAATTCCCGGACCATCTTCATTGCTGCAAGAATGGTTTCCATTTGCGGATTTGCTGAGCTGGCGGCATAGAGGCGTTGGTACTCACGCCTTCCCTGAGCAGTCAGTTCGATATACCCGCCGCTCATCGTGTCATGCCGAGCCGGTGGGATATAAGTCCAACAGTTGAGAAGGTGAAACGGATTCCGGATAACCTGCTGGATCTCTTCCGAATATGGCCCGCGATAGTGCGAGATGAACGTCATGAATTTTTTGATGTCCGGATGAAAATTCCAGATGAAGAATGCCTCTTTTTCAAGATGGAGCAGGGAGATCTTCTGATCCTTGGCACCTAACAGTAACAGGATGAGGTGCTCAAGTGCCCGCGATCTCGTGTCCTCTGCTTTTCGCTGCTGCATTGTCATTCACGCAATTTCCGACGATTAGAGGAAATGTATCCAGATAAAAGTTTAAACAGTTTATGATAAACCCGGGGCGGGCGGTGTGAAATTGAATAGAGTCTGGGTTGAGATACAAACGATCAATCCTCATCCTTCATGGCCTGATCCAAACCCCCTCCCGGGCCATTTCCAACGATCCGCGGCCTGATCCGGGAAACGATCGTCCGCCCAATTAGCGCTATTTGCGGACTTGACCGGGCACGATACGGGCTCTGATGCCCTGAAAGAAGCCCGTATCGAAGACTTCGGTTTATTTAGTCCCTCACTTTCCCGAATTAGGCCCTCTGGAATCCCGAAACAGGGAGGCCGGATACCCCTCCCTGAATAACTCTCCGACGGAGAAATGGGATCAGACGCCGGGAGGAGATCCTCAGCTCTTTACAGGATCCTCACCGTCGGAGAAAAGGGGGTAATAAGAGAGGTAGGATATGACATCCCATCCTCATGGACTGGAAATGGTGTCATTTCCCCCGGAGGCAGCAGCACCGGCAGCCGGGAGTTGTGCCCCTCCCGCGTTGGGGATAGCCAGGCCGGCCCGGTCGATCTCCATGATGCCGGTATCCGTGACCCGGAAGTACCGGTACGTGCCGTGCTTGGAGTAGACCCAGAGCTCGCGGAGGATCGAGTCCGAGACCGGGAAAGACCGGAGGAGTTGGATCAAGTCGCGGTGCTCCGATTCGATCTCCGCAGGCGGCGCGAGAATTCTTAGAAACCGCTTGACCCTGACGAAGATGACATGCACGGGTGTGCGGATTAAAAAATCGCACATGCTCTCCGGGCCGGGATAGAATTTCATCACATAGCCCCGCGCCCCGGCAAGCCGGATCGCATCCGCAACGCCTTTCGTCACCGGCCTTCCGCGGGTCATGGATCTCCCCCGGAAATTTTCTGAAACATCCGGTCAATCGCGATCTTCTCACGTGGCTCCGGCCGCAGCTCGCGTTTCACCGGCTTTGTCCGGATGCTGATGTTGTAGTAATGCCTGCCAACCTTCCGGACGATGATGCGTTCCATCGCCTCTTCGTGCTGCTTGATCCGCTTCATGATCATATGCGGCACGAGAAAGAGCGGGACCTGCCGCTCAACGGTTGTCTGCCGGCGCGGCATCATTCCCGCCCCCGCTCTTCAAGCGCAGATATTCTCTTCTCCAGCTGCGTGATCTTTTTGCTGAGCCGGGTATAGAGCCGGTCCTGCCGGTCGTAGAGGTAGAAGATGAGCTCGCCGTAGTCTTCCGGCCCGATGGTCTCGTTCTCGTCCGGATGATACGGCCCTGCCTCCGGTGCCTCCGCTTTCCGGGTCATTCCGGTCCCTCCCTCTCCGGATCTTCGGGCTTTCCTGTGAACTCCGCAACAGCCAGTTCGAGGTCATCGACCCGGTACTGCAGGTCGTTGACGTGGAGCAGGAGTTGCTCCACGACCCGGTCCTGCCTCTCGATGAGCGAGCAGATAAGATTCCGGTTTGCCTTCTCTGCATCACTGTACGGGACGTCCGAGTCGCGTGATATCAGCTCCTTCTCGGTCTGGCTCCGTATCGATCGTTTCGGCAGCGGGATAGCATCGATCGAAAGCCCGCGAAGGCCGGTCTTCCGCTCCATGAGTTTCGGGCTGCGGTTTCCACTCTGGTGGCTTCCGGCGCTCCTTTGAGTACCCTGTTGTCCTGTCATCACCAGACCTCCGTTCGGATCACCGGCCGCTTCGAAACACCGGTCTTCCTGCGCATATCGAGCCGTGTCACCTGGCGCTGGAGATGCCTTAGCCACCGCGTGGTCGTGCAGAACGCCATGTCGAGCTCGCCGATGTTGACCGAGTAAAGCCTGCTCGAAACCAATTTCCATGCCCTGTTCATCTGTCCGGTACCGGCCGTACCGGACACAATCTGGTCCGGCTCGGCCACATCCATCTCCGAAGGTTCGGCGTTTGCCTCCCTTCTCGTCGTCGAGGTGCTGCTGCACCTCTCCGATTCATCTTCCGCAAAATTTCTCATGATATCATCTTCTGAATTTTTTATTCCACACCTGTACTTCCTGACCGGAAGCTCCGCTGCCGGTTATACAAAGAAAAATCCGGCTGCCTGATCGCGGCGCCGGATGGAGCCGGGGCTATCAGCTTGCAGGAATTTCCTTTACGCTGAACGGATCCTGCGGTAGACAGCGGTCACAGCAGCAATGGCACCGTGCTCAGAGAGCCGGCAGCCGACGTTGTATTGTAGAAGAGAGCGATTGCAGCGAAGCACGGGCGCTCTGCGAGGAATACCCATGACTCGTAAGTTTACCATTCTCAACGGATGGAACCATCATCGGCAGTCGAAGAGAGCTCTCGCCCTCTTCTCCAGCCATGCTCTTTGCTGATGGATCGAGCATGGCTCCCATCATTCCGCAGACGGACATCATGGAGACATAGCAGAACTTCGAGAGCCGGGCCGCTTGTTTCGGTGTGTACCCGAGCTTTTTTGTCCTCCTCTCTGTCCGTTTGCAGAAATCTTCGGTCATGTGTGTATACGATACGTAAAATGATCGAGCTTATAAGGATAGTGGTCACTGCGAAAATTTTCGCAGTCAAACGATGAATCGGAGCGCGTTACGGGCCCGGATTTGTCAGACAAAGAGCGGCCGGAAAAAAGCGCGGCCACAACGTGCAGAAAATCCGGCGTTACGGGGAAATTTCGCCGGAGAATTCTGCCGCGCCGCACACGAAATGGAGGTACTAAGAATGCACGGTAATTTCCCGATCAGGAAAAATGTGGTTCAGCAGTTCGTGAAAAGAGGAAGTAAACGGTGTCCGATCAATACAGCTTGTATACTATATCTGTACATTATATCCTGTGCCTGTTGATCCATATGATCTCAATATACAGAAAGATCGCTGCAATCAGTACGAAAACACCGGCATGTATCTGAACCGGCCGTAGATATCGATCACTGAATTCAGGCACAATCCTATAGTGAGTACGTATACAGCTGCGAACAGGACGGTCGTGGGTGTTACGATTTGCTTGGTGGCGGGCCATTCCATAGACAAAAAACAAATTTCTGTTACATCTGT
>Ga0233423_10000968_pt1 | contig 14619 bp, 10 predicted proteins | sample Watercolumn_Mata_FD_180713 | JGI IMG/M metagenome (GOLD analysis project Ga0233423, IMG submission 180713) | Freshwater microbial communities from Lake Matano, South Sulawesi, Indonesia - Watercolumn_Matano_2014_112_MG | ecosystem: Environmental > Aquatic > Freshwater > Lake | place: Indonesia...
TCTTAATATTTTGAGATCATATTCATGTTCCTGTGAAGTCTTGAGCAATGCTTTAATATCTTTTGGGAAACATGACCCTCCATATCCGATTCCTGCAAAAAGAAATTGTGAACCAATACGCGGATCGCTGCCGATACCTTTTCTAACCCAATTTATATCGGCACCTGCTTGCTCGCACAATATTGCCAGCTCATTCATAAATGATATTTTTGTCGCTAAAAAAGCATTTGACGCATATTTTGTCAATTCTGCACTTCGCTCATCCATAAAGAGAATTGGATTATTGGTTCGTACGAAAGGCTCATACAATTCTGTCAATAAAGCTATTGCCTTTTTGTTTCTTGTCCCGATTACTATTCGATCAGGTTTAAGTGAATCAATAATTGCCGCACCTTCTTTTAAAAACTCTGGATTCGAAACAACTTCTACTTCATGCCGGCATTTCTTTTTGAAAATGCCTTTTAATTTATCAACAGTACCAACCGGTACAGTACTCTTGCTAACGACAATTTTATCGTCATTTATATACTCTGCAATTTTTTCCACAACATTTAGTATATGAGTAAGATCCGCTGCGCCATTTTCGGTCTGGGGAGTTGGTAAACAGAGAAAAATGATTTCTGATCGTTCGACAGTAGTTTTGAGGTTTGTTGTAAAATCCAGACGCCCATTCTGTGAATTCCTTTGAACCATTTCGCTAAGCCCGGGTTCATAAATTGGAATTATTCCTTTTTTTAAACCAATGATTTTCTTCTCGTCGACATCCATACAAAGAACTGTATTCCCAGTATCTGCAAAACATGCCCCTTGTACGAGTCCGACATATCCTGTTCCAATAATTGAGATTTTCATATAAATCAGTAAATAGTGAAGTGTAAAGTGTTAATAGTCAATTGTGAATAGTGAAGAGTAATTTGTTATTAGTTCATTATAAAAAGTGAACAGTAAATCGTGAATAGTAAATTGAGTAGAGTGAACCTTAAATAGTGCATTTTATTGATTATCCTTTAATATAGGATACTGAAATAAGGGGAAAAATGAAATGATAAACCAGAGGATAAAATTTGACAACAGATTTAGTGGTTATATCAAAGAAATCTATTTCTCAATATCGCTAGCCACCTTACTATCCAGTTCAACGACAAACTTTTAAAAACCTCGTATTAAAGCCGCTAACCACGAACAAAGAACTCCGCACTAATATCCAAGCACAACGCACTAAAAACTACCAAACTTCTCATCTGCTCCATTCGTTTCGTTACAATCGCCTGCATACTCAATCTCAAAATAAATCGCAATTACTCAATTAACGTATTGGACCAATCTATTCTCAAACAAAGAACTACTAACTTCACACTAAAACACTATCAACAAAATCACTAAACAACTACTCATTTCCTCAATATGCTCCTTTTCCAAAAAATACAATTGGTAGAGTAGCAAAGAGAATTTCCAAATCAAAGAGCAATGATTGATTCTCGACATAATATAAATCGAGCAATATCATTTCACGGAATCCAATTTTACTTCGACCGGATATTTGCCACAATCCGGTCATACCTGGTTTTACTTTCTCACGATCGCTTATAGATTTCCAATATTCTTTCGATTCTTTTAATTTTTCAAAATCACTTATAGGTAACGGGCGTGGTCCAACAGTGCTCATATCACCTTTAAGGACATTGATGAGTTGCGGTAATTCATCAATACTATATCGGCGAATAAATTTTCCTACCTTTGTTAACCGAGGATCATCTTTAATCTTAAATAACGCCCCGTCTGATTCATTGAGATCAAAAAGTGAATCCTTCATTTCATCAGCATTCTTGACCATACTGCGAAACTTGTAAAAATAAAATGTTCTTCCGCCTTTCAATGCGGCTCTCTTTTGTTTGAAAAATATTGGTTTACCAGACTCAATAAAAATAGCAAGAGCTGTAAGGATCAGGACAGGCGAAATAATAATAATTATAAAAGATGCGAATAAAATATCGAATGTTCGCTTAACTGCACGTTTAAGTGATTCGATTTTTTTCCTAGGAGGCGAATAAAGAGTGATACCTGCGATATCAGAAGTATGAGTATAACGTAAAAGTTTCTCTGATTCACCTGAGAGAACCTTTAGTTTTACAGAGCGTTTCCTACATATATTTATTACATCAGTATAACCGTTCGAAATAACATCAGTTGAAGGCACAAAAACTCGATCAATCGATTTGTCAATGATAATTCGCTCAAGTTCCTGTACATTGAATTTTGGAACAGAAAAACCATGGATTTCAACAGGCGAGAGACCTTTTTGTGCTTGGTTTGTGATAATTCCTTTGATAGAATATCCTAATTCTGGGAAGGATGTAAAACGTTTAACAATGGAGAGACCACCATTATCGTAACCAGCAATTAATACGTTATGAATACCTATTCCAATTCTTTGCATAAGTCTCACGAATACATTCAGGAGAAGTCTATTCAGAATAAAAATGAAAGGTATGATAAGAAAAAAGAGAATTGTAAATTTTTTGGGAAAAATATCCGTTTCGAAAATGTAAAGAATGGTCAAGGTCGAAAGAAAAGAAAATAAATATGCCTTACTCGCTAAGAAAAATTGACGTATCGAATCACTGTGAAGTGTTGCGCGATATACACCGAGAAGTGTAGAAAATAATAGCAGTATACCTCCGAAAAACATACAATAAAGAAATAAAATATCTGTTGGTAATTGTATCAGATTGGGTAAATGGCTACGAATAATAAATGCACTGATACCGCTGATGAAGACAGTTACGGTATCAGTAAGAAAAGCAACAGCAATGAGTATCGTCCGCCAATTTCGCTTTAGCACAACATTTCCCTCATTTTCATAAATTCATAAAATGGTTCATAGATACTTCTCCCCTATTCATAGATTTATGTGAAAAATGATACACAAAGGAAGCGGTATTAATTTACTATGAACAAATTATAGGAAAAAAAGTGAAAAGCAACAAAGAATTAAAAAACATACCTATTTCGTGCGATCAATCACTAAATAATATGTGAATACCTTATGAAGATGTTGATGTCACTTACCATAATTCGAGTTCTCATCTATGGAAATTATAAGATACTTCTATTGTAAATAGATGTTGACGAGTCAAGATATGGGATTTCTGAAAGAAAAGAAAATCCAGTGAATAGCGTGATAGGACAGAATGAGTTTTCAATGTTCAGCGCGGAGGACTCTATAGCCCCTCTTGTAAAAACCATGATATAGGAAGCGATTATACAAAAAATATTGCTTTTTACAGCAGTTTATACATTCGGTCATTTATTTGAGATTTTGAATTTATGTTCTAAAACCAGGATTCTTAGAATATGATATGAAATACATATATTCCACGTTGAAATGGAAACTCTATAAGATTTTAAAAACGCATTATTGGAATATTAAAAATACTTGAAATACTAATACACCGAAGGAATCCATAGTTTTTAGTTGGTGATGCGGATTAACAAGGAAACTGGATTGAAAATCAATCTGAGGGAAAAAGAAATGTCGCTTACTATATATCGACCAATATCTTTATCGGAGATACAATGAGCTAGCAGGTAGACAAAGGGGGACATTTATACGATAGTGTAGGTTGAATCTATAGAGAAATATGAGTGCACTGGCAAAATTCAGTGAAAAATATACGATTGCTCTTAGATATATAGAATGGCATTGGTTCAATGCGATGCAATCCTACGAATAAATGGATGCGTAGAATAATAGATATACGTACGAGCATGTCTGATATTGAGAATACTTTAAAAAATAACTATAAAAATTATCCAATTTTCTTTAACATTTTGAATTATACGTCAGTCCTGCCTTTTTTGATTTGTTCACTGATCCATTTATATGTTTTTTCAATACCTTGCATCAACGTCATTGTATAATTCCAGCCTAATTTTTCTCGAATTAGCTTATTGTCACTATTTCTTCCCCGAACACCAGTTGGTCCTGTGATATGTTTTATTGCCACTCTTTTCCCAGCAACTTCACAAGCAATTTCAACGAGGCGATTAATAGTAACCATTTCTTCCGATCCAATATTGACAGGCCCATGAAAATCTCTCGAATCCATTAATCTTCTGACAGCTTCAAGACATTCATCGATATAGAGAAAAGAACGCGTTTGTTTACCATCTCCCCAAATTTCAATTTCGCTACCATCCTTAGCCAATGCAACTTTCCGACAGATTGCTGCTGGTGCTTTTTCCTTTCCATTATTCCATGATCCTTCAGGTCCAAAAATGTTATGAAAACGAGCTACTTTTACTACCATTTTATAATTCCTCTTAAATGCAAAATACAATCGTTCACTAAATAATTTCTCCCATCCATATTCGCTATCAGGATTTGCAGGGTATGCAGAGTCTTCTGAGCATTTAGGATTATCGGGATCCATTTGATTATATTCTGGATACATACATGCAGAGGAAGAATAAAAGATTTTTTTAATACCAGCTTTTTGCCCATAATGGAGCATGTTTAAATTAATGGTCGCTGAATTATGCATGACATCTGCATCATGCTCACCTGTAAAAATATATCCTGCCCCTCCCATATCTGCAGCTAATTGATATACTTCATCAAAAGGGTAATCGATAACATTCATGCACACTCCCGGTTCACGCAAATCGCCTAAGATAAACTCGTCCGTGGGTAATTTTGTATATTCATGTTCCTTTAGATCCACTCCGCGTACCCAAAATCCTTCTTTCTTCAATCGTTTAACTAAATGGCCTCCAATAAATCCGCCTGCTCCACATACTAGCGCTTTCTTCATCAATTCCTCCTTATTTTAATAAATTTAGTTTAATAACTTATTTGATAGGATATTAATTAAAATAATCCCCTCCCATTACATTCTTTTTTCCAATCCTCTAAAGCACTTCTAAGTGTGAATGAATATTGGAATCCTGTTGTCAGTACAGCATCAGTAGATAAATGGGTAGAATAATATAGTTTTTCTATACGTCTATGATGAACAGGATTCCTTACACCGATTTGATTTAATAATTCAAATACATATGATAATAGAAGTGCAAATTTAAATGGTATGACAGGAATAAATCTCTTCCATCCCATAACAGCACATATTGTTTTGCAAATAGATTCAATTGTATCTGGCTGAGATAGTACAAAATTATAAATTATCCGTTTGTGATTGTCATTTATCAGGTATAATAAGAATTTTACAACATCCTTAACGTAAATACTTCCTTTAATTGTTCTTTTTGTTCCGATATAGGCGAACAAATTATATTTAAGCGCTTGTACTAATCTAGTGTAATTTCCATTTTCTCCTTTCCCGAACACTACACCGGGACGAATAATTCTTAACCGATGTCCTGGACTACTTTTGTGCCAATTTATCAGTACTTCTTCTGCTAATAATTTTGAAATTCCATAGGCTGTATCAGGAGCCGTTAGATCTTCTTCACTATTCTTTTTTTTACTAGGATTAAAAACCATCATGGTACTCGTAAATAAAACATTCGTAATGCCGTTTGTTAATGCAAAATCACAAACATTTTTTGTACCAATATAATTTGTAACAAAGTAATCTTCCCATTCATAACCAGGTTCTTTACACAAAGCTGCAAGGTGAAATATTGTATTGCAATCATTAAGTCTTAATTCAATTTTATTTCTTATATCGGTATATATATATTCAATTCTTTCATGATGTATTTTTGGGGGAGCTATATCTAAAACAACAATTTTTGCTATTGATTCATATGAGAGAAGCACTGTAGTCAAATGCGTTCCAATGAAGCCTGAACCACCAACAACAATTATTGAACTCATGAATTAATTTCTCTTTTAAAATATTTTGATTTCCAATACCATTTTTGACTACTAAATAGCATTTGTACTTGAGGAGAAAAATTGACTGCAATTTGACCTAATTTAAAACCTAAGTATTTAGCAATTGTCACAATAGTAAAATATGGAAGAAGTAATATGTTTTGTGCAATAATTTCTTGCAACATGGCATAAGATAAATCTCTACCTCTTCCTTCAGCTTTGCCGACGATTTTACTCACCCAGGGGTTCTGCCCCCTTACAAAACCTGCATCATAGTACCTTTGAAATTCTTCAATAATCGTGTATCTATGTGAATGTATAATTTTTGCTTCTGCAACATATGCTATCTTGTACCCTTTTTGAAGTAATCGTGCTACAACAAAATAATCTTCATGTGTTAATACTGGTGGAAATCCGCCGATTTCATTTAGCGCTGAACTTAGATATGCTGCACATGAGTCTGAGCAGAAAAAAGTATATACACCAAATTTTTGTTTTTCTTCTAAGCATCTAAAATGACTTATAGCTGGATAGTTAAATTTTCTTGGAAATATTTCAAATATATCAGCATTATTGCGCGCGATTTGTCGTGCATATGCAACAACAGCTTTTCCATCTTCAATAGGTTTTATTAAGAGCGAAATTGTATCTTCATTGTAAAACATTACGTCTTGAGTTATCATAACAACAATATCTGTTCCAAGCAATTTTCGTCCTAATTCACGTGTTGCACCATGATTAAATTCATTTTTTGGAATGGAATGTACGGTTACATTAAATTTTTTCGCAATTTCTAACGTACTATCATTTGAAGAAGAATCTATAATAAGTGTTTTTGAAATACACTTCATTTTCACAATTGAATTTAGTAAATAGTCTAATTCATTTTCTGCATTATATGTTGGAATTAACAATCCTATAGTCATGATATTAATATAAAAATATTATTTGAACAATTAGAATAACGTATCATATTTGGATATTATGCGCCTAAAATTGATCGGCTTGAAAAATGCCTATTATAATCTTGATATAATCGATCTAAACTTTTTAATACAATTATTAATTATTGGTGGTGAGTTCCATTTCATTTTCGCTAACATAATTGTGACAGTCCATCTTTTATTTATTAAAGTATTCCATGACTCCAATGCCAAATCGTATTGTACGTTTCCTCGTAAAGTATCCAGTAATACTCGTAATTCTTTTATAAACGTTTCTATTTGATCATGATGTATATTTTTTTCTCTTCCAACAAACCTCATTATAAAATATTTTATTATTATTTTAGTCACTCCTACAAGAATAATTTGGAATTCATCTATTAAATTTGGTACACAAATGACTTTTAATGTTTCGTGTAAAAGGTTCTTTCCCGCTCTTCTATATAACTCGAACTCGATAGTTGAACCTGAAAACGTTCCTTTATAATCCCTTGAGAAAAAAAGTGGAGCATCAATATATACAACATTGTCTAATAAACTTGTTTGTACCAATAATAAGAACTCAGAATGAATTGAAATAGGAGTGTCACTTAAAGGAGTAATACCACCTATCTGTTTTATAGTATTTAGTTCGAATACTCCATAGCATCCTGCAGTTTTTATTTTACCTCCAAATAATTGTTTTACAAATTCTTTTCCTGAATAATTAAAAAGCCTTCCTCTATATCGTTTTCTCATTCTTGGATAAATAGTACCGTAAATCCATCCATGTGACGTATAAACACATTTTAACATATTATTATTAAGAATCGCAGAATGGACTTCTTCAAGAAAATTTGGTGCATAAATATCGTCATCGGATAGCCAAGTAAAATATTTTCCCTGAGCTTTTTCTAGCAGTAAGTTCATATTTCCTGCTTCGCCAATATTTTGCATATTATTAATAAAGTGGATTCGCGAATCATAAATGCCTAACAATTCTCCCGATAATTTTTCCTGTATAAAATCATTGCCTACAAGAATTTCATAATCTGTAAAACTTTGATCTAAAATTGACTTAAGAGTTTGTTTAAGCAACTCTTTTCTATTATATGTTGGAACGGATATTGAAAAAAATGGCATTTTGTATCTTATCTCTTTTAGTTTACTAGCATAAGAATTTTATTTCTTAAAATATTAATCAAATGTTTTATAGTAATAGTAAAGTATTTTTTATTATTTGCAGTTAAAAATAAAATTATTGACCTTCGAATTAATCTTAATAAAAAAAAGACATATTCATATCTAGATGTGTATAGTTTCATGTAAATTGTTTCATACTTTAATTGGTTTTCATAACGTCCTTCATTCATTAAATTATTAAAGTTGAATATTGATAATTCATGTTTAATAAATGTGTTAATTACATATACTTTTTTTCCCCGTGAATAAATAGTATGGAATAACCATTGATCTAAATAGTCCAACCAAAATAATTCATTAAATCCATTAATTTCTTCGATAAATGATGTTCTAACTACAGCACTCGAACCGATTGCCATTATTTCCTTTTCTGAGACACCAGAAAATAAATAATTAATGGGTCTATGTATTTCACCCCACAATACTTTTGCAGGTGAAAAAAAAACGTTTTCATGCAATATTTTAGGAATACAAGCTACGATGTCTTTTACATTATCTAATGAAACCAATGCATTATACATGCTTATAAAATAATCTTCATTCAAAAGTGTATCTTGATCAAATAACATAAGCCATTCAGCGCATTCTTTTTTTGCTTTTGTAAAAGCATAATTATATGCTTTGGCAACACCGCCATTAATATTGCTATGGAAATATGTATATTGAAATGGAAAATCAATTATTATCTGTTGCTCTCTTTCGCTATTGTCGTATATGATTAATTTAAAATTATCTAATATATAACGATATTTCTTTGTCATTACCGATAACAAAGAATTTATTGTTTTAGATTTATTTATCTCACAATTGTATACGACTATCACCGCAAGTATTTTCATGTTAATTAAATAGTCCCTGCTTCATAATGAATAACATCAAATAATAATATTTTTGAATCTAACTTTTATAGAATATATTTAATCCCAATGGCAAATATACAATATATAGGTGATCATACTTAATATGCTACTTACCTAAAAAGTATAGTCTTTTATTTAATACATTTTTCCCCTTCCCAAATATCATTGTTAATAAATAAAAAAGCCAAAGTCCCAAAATGAACTTAATATTAAAAAATCCATATTCACCTCCATATAGTTCTTTTGGAGCTTCAAGTAATTTCATTCCAACAGCAAATATGAACCAATTATATGTATTGAGAAAATAGAATTGCATCTTTATCAACCAAACGAGAAGAAAAGTAAAAAAAAGGTTTATTATGAATGCAGGGACATAACCAAACATGTATATTAACCAACCAGGATACGCACCCGTAAACCGAGCGCCTTCCTCCATAAGATTTACAGCGTAACTGCCTGAAATATTTGTCATTAATTTTCCAAGTCCATAGTCAGGTGTAGTTTTAAATTCTTTTATAGTAAATATATTTGAGATAACTGGCCCTAAGTCTGGATTGGTACCTTGTTCTTCTACGAGATTAATTGCTCCCCAGGTCACATGCATTTGAAGAACTATGCGATTAACAAATAAAATCTGTTCATTAATACGGCTATATTTCCAATATACTATTAATCCAAGTCCCACAATTAGAAATATTAAACCCACTAGTAGAACCTTTAAATGATTTCTTATAGCTACCATTCTTTCTTGACGATTATGAATCACAATAGTTAAAATTAATGTTATTAGAGCGGCAAAGTATCCTCCAAATTCTACAAGTCGAACATATTGAATGAAGCAAAATATGGAGAAGTAAAGTAATTTAACATACATTGTTCTCTCTTTAAAAATGCAATAGACATATAAGAATTCATAACCAAAAACAGAATAATTTGCGATTCTACGTATCGGCAATGGCAAATAGGAAAATATATTAAAACGTGTTGGTTCAGGATTAATAGAAATTGCTATTAAATTAATAAGGAAATAAATAAATGAAAAAGAGAAGAAAAGAATCCTGTTATCCTCGTTCTCAACCTCAATATTCAATTTATTAATGAATAATTTAAAAACATAAAATTTTGAAACTGTAAATAAAAAGAAGATATAAAATGTCCCGTTTTCATAACCATTGATACCTTGTTCTAAAATAAAAGCACCATCTTCAATCAATAATATCGAAACAAAAGAAAAAATGTCAAATGCGAAGAAACTGAGATAAAATATCATTTTCCAGCATTTAACCATTGAATATATAACCACTACGACGTATACAGTAATTAGAATTATTTTTATTTCCATTTATAAAAATACTCTTGTGTTGGGGTATAACGAAATAATAGCAAATGAATATTCCTTTTTATCAATTCTCATATGTTTCTGCATTTATATATCTAGATGTATAATTTTAGTAAATTTGTAAAGCTAATTATTTGCTCTTTTCATGAACAACCCAAACTGTCGGTGAAATTAAATCAATATCTGATACAGTATGATAAATCAAGGAACATTGTTTTAAACAATCCATGCTTAATAATTCCCAATGAGACTTTTTTGTCCAGGGAATAATAGTTCGTGTAATTAAATTTGCATCTTCTGCAAATTTGTTTAGATCCATTATTGTCATTCTATTCAAATTATTCTTGTAAAAACGATAGGCGACATCTACCTCGTTCTGTCGAAATTGTTTTAAATATCGAACAAAATCGTCTTCGTTCAATCGCGCGTGCCCCCATAAGAAATCTAACGTGCATAGACTATGCCCTCCGTTAATTGAAAAAAAAGGATTATATTCATGAAACGCTATACCACCTGGTTTCAGAATTCTATGGATGTGTTTAAAAGCACTTTTAATATCTGTGATATGCTCAAGAGTTTCCCAACTACAAACAAGATCAAAACTTTCGGACGGTAAATTTGAGGCAGTAATGTCATCTTCGACGAATGAGATATTTTTTTTTAAATTGCTTATAGAACTAAAAGCTTCTTTTGATTGGTTTCGCAACGATTCTAAATGAGAATCAACTTGGTTTTTCCTCTGTTTGGATCTTTCACCACTCACACTTTGGTCTATATAATATCGACAAATATCTGAGCCTACTATGTTCACTATACCTGCTTCTGCCAGTGCAAAAGTGGAAAAACCATCGTGGCAACCAATTTCTAGAGCATTTTTCCCTTTTATGCAAAAACCAAAAATAGATAATACTTTTTTAAGACTGTTAACTGCATTTCGAGAATCTCTTATACGGCTTGCAACTATGTTTTTACTGGGTAAAGAAAAATCAGGCTCTTGTTTTAGCATCGCTTGCCATCCTGGTTTGATTTTATCGCGTAGACCTCTGATAAGTTCATGTGTATTATCTACACTATCCTTAAAATGACCAAATATACTATCCAATTGTTGAAGTGATATATCAGGATCTCGAAACAAATTTACTTTTTTTCTAATCCAGTCGATACCTTTCAATCGTTGGTACAACCTCTTTGCGAATTCTATCATCATATTAAAGCTCCTATATTTTTAACGTTCCATTTCCATAAATATAATGAATGTATTGTATTTTGTATATTAATACTAAATTCCTTGCTCAATAATGAATGCGGCATCTTCTATAGCGAGGATCAAGTAAAATGCCAATAGATCAAATACGAGGAAACTTAGATAGAATATCATTTTCCAATTTCTCAGCATTGAATGCACAACCATGAGAACGTATATCACTATTAATAAAGCTTTTAACTCCATCTACATAAAACCAGTCCAAATAATATATTTGATTTCACATGAATATCATTCATTATCTACCAGAAAATTATATGCCTCCTTTGGTAATATGCTTATTATCGAGCAACTATTTTGAATGCCTATTTGTATAAACTTCTTCTACATAACCAGGATGCATCCATGAACAATTTCGGCTGAATTTTTCTAATCCACCTGTTTCAGCGATAATCTTAGGGACGAGTACCTGAGGAATACCATTCACTGGTGAATATGCTTCCTGATTATAACTATAAAAGATTCCAATGAGACTCTTCTTGATCCAAGAAACATAATCCTTAACGACATTCTCAGGCATTTCTGGCATGCTATCCTCATTAATAACGATGTTAACGTTGTTGTATTTGGAAATCGTAAAAGTTGGCATTATTGAAATTAAACTCTTGCCATCTTCACCATACAAAGATACATTTTTCTCTCCAAAGACTTTACATAGGAAGTAACCCTGTAGGATGTTTACATGCGGCAGATCAATAATAACATACGACTTCACAGCTTCATTTCGTAGCTTTAATATCCAATAGGCAGTTCCTCCGAATCCACCTCCAATTTCCAAAATCTTTGGCATAGGGATATTCTCCAGATACATCTTGATCATGTCATTTATTCTTATTGCCACATAAAGATGTTCCGGCGATTCCATGGTTATCAGTTTATCGTTTATTCTTAAACCATAAGGAGCTCCAATATCAGGAAATCCTATTGACATCTTCAATGCAGTCTCTATTCTGAGAATTAATTCTTCCACCCCCCCCCACTTAAAGCATAGCCAATTCCTCTTTGCTCAGGGCACTCCGTTCGAACAACCGCAAGATATTCTGCGAGAGAGACTATATCGCTCAATATTTTAAGCGACCATATACGTAAACCTAGCCGTCTTCGATATAATCCTTTGTATAGATCTCCAGAAGCAATTCCATAAATATAATCCGACTGAAACATTCTTTGCAGACGCATAGCTAGCGTATTCGGATCTGATTTTGATAAATCTGAAATTAATCCTGAAAATTTGCTTTCAATAATTTGTTTCCACATCTCACTCAAATCATGAAACGCTGAAAAGTCCTTCATACTCTTGTTAAACGACGATATGAGTCGTTCGCAGAGAGCAATATCATCAGCTATGTTTTTCCTTACTATTAAGGTAAATGTAAGTTTCTTGTGTGGTATTTTTACCTCTGAACGATATATCCATTCATACCTCTTTAGGCCTTTAAACAAATACCAATCATATACGGATATACCAATTAACTTAGCAATAAAATTCAAACCAACTCTTAGTATTTTCTTCATCATTCCTCCAGTGTTGTTGATTTAACCACCATAGTCATTATGCAGCTGCACGATCTGTAATTCAGTGTTTCAGTCATAATTTCATTACTAAAAAAAAATTGCGATTTTTTTAAAAATAATAATTGATCATTTGTTAATCTCGTTAATTATACCAATAGTGATTTCAAAGCCTTTGCCCACGTTGTTACTAAATGATCATCAATGTTAACCAATTTCCTGCAGAATTCCGATCTGGCATATTGGACTTCATCAGATTTCCACCATCTAGAAATTTCATTATACACACTATTTAAATGCAAAGCTGCAGATTCAGGTGAACTATGAAAAATTCCTACATTTTTTAATTCTTCGTATAATGGACTAACTGTCTCCCTAATAATATCCTTATTAGTATCCCAAAATAATATAGTTGGGACATTATATGCCATTGCTTGAAAAAGAGTTGTACTATTATTATCGGTCACGAAAATCCTACAATTAATTAAAGATTGATAAAAAGATGAACCATTCGTGGCTGATTCTATCTGGAGATGAGACACATTCGTCCTCCAAAAAGACTCAACTCCCCATCCATAATCAGTAAAAGGTAATCGCAAAACGAGAAAGTGAGATATTTTTTCTTGTAAATTCTTAGCAAAGCGCAATTGATTGGTTAAATAAGAAGACATATCTATGCATGATGGACCTCCATATCTTGGGAAACATGTCGACACCCACAACACACGTGTATTTCTTTCATATTTTACTTTTTTAATTTTTTCCAACTTCAATGATGGCAATGGAATGACTTTCTCAGAATCTTTCCAGCCCCATGAAATAAAGTAATCCGCAATTGTTTTCTCATGTCTCTCCGAAGAAGAATAAAGTCCGCTACCATAAGCACCCCCATGTTGCACACATACCAATTTTGAACCTTTTTCCATTTCGTTTGCGGCCCAGATTTTAAATAATTCATCGAAATACCAACCGATATCACTTACGATCAGTTTTGGTGTCGAGGAAGCTATATTGGTTGACATACTTTTTAGCTTTCGATATCCTTCTATAAATATTAATGGCAGATTGAAACAGAGAGTTTCAAAAACCATGCCTGTAAATGAATCGTTAGCTGGAATATTTTTTAATGTCATCCTAGCAGAAATATCTCTTGCATAATCATATTCAATATTCAATTGTCGATTAAAGTATGGCCAGATAAAAAATCCTGAACGAACCGCAAATTCTATTCTTCTTCGCAAACTAAGAATAGGTAAATATGTAATGATTGACGCATGGATATTTAATCCCAATAAGAATCGTTTGATAATATTTCTTAGATCGCTATGAAAGTGGACATTGGTATCATCACTTGGTTGTTTCTCTGTATAATTTATTTTATTTAAACTTCTAGTATCTTCAAAAAATTGTTCGTTTTTAAAATATTGTATTATCTGTGTCGATAACTGCAAATTCCATAAATCATCCTGAGGAGATAAATTTATGTAGTCAAGAGTATCGTTTGGAGTGATAAACATATTCTCTTTAAGTCGTTTGGTTTTAAGGTAAGGGAACAGTTCTATCGCTTTACTGATTCGTCGATATTTTTCATACAAATTTTCGATATACCATATTAAAAATGGCCCTATAATAATTTCCCAATATCTCGTACTATGACTTTCACCATGAAACTCATCCAA